>Ga0247742_10000983_pt1 | contig 21072 bp, 20 predicted proteins | sample UWRJL208509C2_FD_180944 | JGI IMG/M metagenome (GOLD analysis project Ga0247742, IMG submission 180944) | Plant litter microbial communities from Arlington Agricultural Research Station in Wisconsin, United States - UWRJ-L208-509C-2 | ecosystem: Environmental > Terrestrial > Plant litter >... | reverse complement strand
TTCCTAGAGCTGGAAGCGGAGGTAGCGGAGAGAAGTGATGTAGAGGGACGAGTGGTGCTGCCAGAGGTTTGTTGGGTGGGTTCATTTCGGTGAGGTTCGAGGGATACAATCGGTTTGCTGCTACTGCCAATACTTTCTTGGTTGAAGTCGCTTTGCCAAGGTTCATACCTGTGTTTGGCAGATGAGGAATCGGCGGTGGGTGCTGTAGAAAGTCGGCTGTTATGGCGAGAGCTTCGTTGGACAGGCTCATCCCGACAAGGTTCCTCCATGGGTTTTCGTGGAGGTAAAGTACCTGCGGCAGGTGATGGAGAAGGCCAACCATCACCATCAAAGCGTTGTTGGTCGGGAAGCTTGACTCCACTGGGTTTATTCCTGGATTTTTTAGGTGAAGCAGACGGCTGAATGTTGTCGCCGGGTATTCGTTGGTCGGGGACATCTCGAGGACGTTCATCTCGAATTTTGACGGCGGGTGATACAGATGGTCGCATTTTATCACCAGAGCTAGGACTGGCGACATCTGTTCCAAAATGTTTGATGTTGTCAGAGCTTTGTTGGTTGGTTGGTCGATCTTGAGGGGGCATACTTCTGGGTTTGGCGGACAAAGTACCGGCAGGAGGTGATCGACTGTTGTCACCGGAGCTGGGTTTGCTGAGGATGTTTTCACGAGGTGTATCGCTGGGTGTGATAGATGAGGCACCGACAGCGGGTAATGCAGGTGGGCGGATGCTGTTTCCGGGGTTTTGTTGGATGAGTTCACCTCGCGGAAGTTCATTCCTGGGTTTGGAAGATGTCGATGAAGTACCAGCAGTGTGTGATACAGAGGGTTGAAGATTGTCGATAGGCGTCTGTCGGCTGGGTGGCTCATCTCGAGGAGGATTCTTAGGTTTGGCAGACAACGTACTTGTGGCCGTAGGTGCTGCAGAATGTCGTATGTTGTCCGAGTTTGGTTGAGATAGATGCACATGGGCGTTCCGCGTCTCGTTAGGAGCAACCGATTGGGCCGCTCGGGTGACAGAAGGGGTAGGATTCGTGGGCTGCCCACCAATGACAAGGGTTTCGTTCGGTGGAGTACTCTGGACGATCCTTCAATAACATCGTTAGATCCAAAAATCAGGGAAAATAATCAATTCAGGCAACTGACCTTTCACGAGAAGCTTCCTGGGGTGAAGACAAAGACAGGACGTGCTTGCTCTGGTGTTCTTCGTTGCATTTCTCGGGAGTCCAAGGTTGAGGTTGATAACCTCTCACCATTGCGCCGACAAGAGGGACTGATGAGTCTCCAGTGGTAAATTTGGCCTTTTCGGCCTGAATTTTGTCACGGTGGGATTGTTCACGATGTTCTTTGGAATATTCTGCTCCCTGCTTTTCGGTAATCACTGGGTGGTGGTATTCAACAGCAGCAGGTCGAAGAGGATCTGTTGCAGCCAACGCCTCTTCTTCGACATGAATGGGTGCAGTATTAACTTTAGGTACGTGCTCCGGAGTAGCGGCGACGACCACTTCGACGACATCTGGCACTTGGACAGGAACCCGAGAGTCAAGAGGAGGAGCCATGCTCGCCGCCGCTGTGGGTTTATCGAGGTGAGGCGAGGGCGCTTCCAATGCGTGGGAGGTAGGGATGACCTGAGGTATAGGCATAAACACCGGCGCAGCATCGGGTTTGGTCACTTTTCGCGCGGGGTCCGAGTCTGCATCATTGGAAGATCGAACGACAGACGGCTCTGTCGTGAGGAGGGGTCTGTTATTCCTGGAGTGGGCATCCGACATGCTCGGTGTTCGGGTATGTGGCAGCGCAACATGAACATGATCATTGGTGGGTGGTCTGGAATTTTTGGCGGAGGAGTCAGAGTTGGGAGGACGAGCATGTTCAACTGTGTTCGTGGCTTCTTTCACGATGGTAGGAGCATGAGGACTAGGCTCCGAAGAAGAATTAGTAACGACTACTGCGATTGCCTTCGCATCCGTCGTCACAGTTGCGGTCTGCGTCGATGCCGACGAGCCAGTGTCTTTTCGCTGTGTGACGCCTGCAATCTCATCCACAGGGCTCTCAGTGATCGGACTTGCGGTGATCACTGGGTCGGGAATTGTCGGTGAGATGATGAGGCTGGAAGGGGAGATACTCTGTTTAAGAGGACTTTCTGTGACTGGCTTTGGACTGCTTGTTAGACCCGCAGGAACACTGCTGGTGGGAGAACCAGTACTGAGATTAGAACGGGACGAATTCCGTCGAAGAGCCCTGGCGAGGAGAGAGCGGGAGGTGTTGTTTTCCGCACTTGAACGCGTGATGTCAGTTCCTTGGGCTGGAACAACGGATGTACTGATCAGGCTAGTCGAGAGTGGGGTGGTGCTTTGTCTGAGAGGACTCCGAGTCTCCAGTGCGCTGGGCTTTGTGCCCGGGCTGTTGCTCAATTGGGGAAGAGCAGCGGGAACGATAGGTGGACTGCTGAGGTTGGATCGGGAGGAGTTGCGTCTAAGCGTCTTAGTGAGGATAGACTCAGAGCGCGATGTGCTTTGGGTGGAGCTGTTCACCTGATCTGCAACGACCACCGGGCTGGCGAGGCTTGAACGAGACGAGTTACGCCTGAGCGTCTTGGAAAGGATAGATTCGGAGCGGGAGGTACCGTCGCTATCCATGTTTGTGTTCGTATTATGGATTGACTTTGACTCCGAGCTCGAGGTGTCCACTTGGTCAGAAACAACCACTGGAGTGGCGAGGCTGGAGCGCGAGGAGTTGGATTTGGCGTTGCGTATGAGAGCCTTGGCAAGGCTCGCAACCGACGAGTTTCCTTTGAGCACCCTGGCAAGGCCAGCCATGGAGCGAGAGCTTCTGATAGAACTAAGACTTGCGGTGTCGACGCTGTCCCTGTCTGAATCATCGTAGGCTTCGTCGACATTGACAAAGGAAGGCGCAGGTGACTCGGGACGCGATATTGTTGGAGCCGTAGCTGTTGGTGGAGGATTTGGTTTGGAGGGTCTGTCCTGTGGACGGGCAGTGCCAGCGCCGCCACCACCCATACGGGCTAGCCAATTAGGTTTCTTAGGCGGTGATGGTGAGTCGGCCATGCTGTAGAGTATGCAAGGGTAGTGGGTTGATTGGTGAAGATAGGCGGAAAGAACCGAGTGCAGGGGCAAATTTCAGAGCTGGGTAGGGGTGTAGTCGTTATGTATGTTCGACCAGCAGCAGGTGGTTATGTCGAGGCCATGGGGCATTTGGGCGTAGTAGGGAGTCAATCCCGTCTGCCTTGCTGAAAACGTGTGTTTTATGTGACGACGTCATATCTTTCGAAGCTGGAAGCTTGGAGGAGGTAACGTTTATAACCTATTAACGTTATGTCGTGTTTAGACCACAAATTCGTACAAAGTGGGCGCCTAAAACGTACCCTCACGTTGGCTCGCCTATTGCTTGTCTGTGACGGGAACCTTAGATCACATCAAAGCGATCGCAAAGTATATATGAGCAGACATTCTGTGCATCTGTAATGGAATTGAAACTTCTATCAATATTTACAGGTGTAGAGGCACTTACCAAGTACCTCGTGTTACCTGGTGCTCGTGTGACCTTGGCGATGCCCACTGCAATACTATCGAGATCCGCAGACTACCAGAGTGGTTCGTTTAAGAAATTCGATCTAGAATACAATATGAATCGTATGTCAGTGAGGTGTAGACAAGTGAACGTACAAGAGAGTCTCCGGAGACTACTGGGTCCATAGCCTTAGGTCTCACGAAGCGTTATCACGGAGACGTATCCAGACTCCATGCGCAAATGTGCAAGCCAAGATGATACACTAGTCCTCGTATAGACACCTTTTCTTGTAAAATCGGATTCTACGGGTATGGAAGGTGGTCATCCTGGAGTTTCGCCCTGGGCACAAATCCAAATCGACATCCAAATGCCCATAGTCCCATCCACCATCCACACGCATTAGTCTATTCAATCTATTCTTTCACGCGAAGAATCAAAGGTTCGTTGGGAGGTAACAATCCAACCAGAACAACTCTTGTTGTCTTGTTTGTTACTCGTTTGCATGGCCTGCCGAAGGAATGGTGTCCAGAATGAACGCGGCCGTAAGGAGTCTAACGACATTGCTCTTTGTGAACTGGATTCGACGAGTGTGGATTTGAGTCCTGATAGTACTCGGGTTCGCTGAGAACAAGCGACAGTTCTAAAAGTTCGAGTCCTGAGACTGACACAGCCACCGGCAGCCAAGGCACCCGGATGCAAACAGACGCAGGAAGGGCCAACTCGTCCAGAACCTTGGTTGAATCTGCAGTCTCAGAGGATATACAGAACTTGGAATTTTTAAGACCATGGTATCAATGATACAAAATCGAAACAGGTGTACATCGTACGACGCAGATCGTTCTTCCCCCTCGAAAAACGTGTACCCTGCGGATGTGGCTGACCACCACAACACCTGCAGGTTGCAGGCTGCAGTACGCGACTACCATCAATAGCCTTGGGTCCAGCATACTGTTACCTGCCATGGTTTCAAACTTCGAATGACTATCAATAAATCCAACTTGATGTTCTCCACTCTTTCTTTATTGCAACTTTCTTCTCAGTTCACCTTCCCGTTTGTCATCTCTATTTCTGCAAAGTCACTTCAGAACTATTCATGCCCGGCATTCATTCGCACCTATCAATCCCTTATCCGACTCTTATCAACCTTTCAAAACTATTTGCATGATCACAACTGGCAGAAGCTTGCTCATAATCCTGTGGCCCCCGATTCTCATGGAACTGCGCCCAAAACAGATGATGCTGCATACCGCTCGAACAAATAGGGACCTGCGCTGAACGTGTTGCTAGGCTTGTTTCTACACGCAACTTCCTGGATTGTTTAAGTATGTATGTCGTGCATTTCGTGGAGGATGTACCGTTCTTGATTTCACTTTGGCCCAATTTCTTTCGAGAATCATTGGCATACTCTCTCAGTCACGAAATTATCTTTTACGTTTCCCCGGTGAGCGAATACCAGAACTCCGTTTTGTTTTTACACTTCGGCTCACGACTCATGCAGAAAATATACTTGAATTGGCTTTAGGACCGTCTCCTTCCATGACGCTTCGTCGAAGCCGATCTCAGACGAACCAACTCCACTTTCAAATCATATAAATAGACGTATAAACGAGAAGAACTGCTCGAAGCCATCAGCAGTTATGAGAAAGCGTACGCCAACAGCAGCGAGGCATAAAATTAATTCCCAACCACCGCGCCGCATGTTTTCGATGAGCACTTTGCAGATGAGAAAGACCAGTCGGCCTATGTGATCAGACTATCCAACGAGGCGCTCGCTATCTGGGTCAAGAAATCCGAAGAGGTGTACAGCGTGCTCACAGTATTACACAAGCTCTTCTTCCCCACTCTCATTATGCCCACCTCTACCTTTTCCCCCTCGCCGTTATCTGGGCCTACTGTTGGAGGTTGTGGAGTGGCTCGTCGGCGTCAGCGGTGGTTGTGATCTGTCCAAGGTCATCAACAAGGACTCAGATAGTTGGCGGTAATGGGATTCAGTACCAACTTTCGGCCAGGTTTGGTGTGGTTTGGCATCGTTTTTGACAGAGATGACGGCGGAGTGTATGGCTACGACTCACTTCGTGGGCACCCTTCATGCTATCCTCCCGTCTACCTCTTTCCCATCCTCAGGCTCCGGCTCCGTCCCGTGCACATGAAAGTGTTATTTCTGGCTGGAAAAAGGGCGAAGGAGATTTCAACATGACACATCTTTCTTCCTTTGTCTCGCTCAAGGGTGATGTCGAGCAGCACGACCTTTTCGTCCCCTCGGTTTATGAGGAATTTGTTGATCGTTTCGACGGATTTAGGTCTTATATTTATCATCAATCGACTGTCATTTGTTGATCCTAAGGTCTGTAAAGGAGACTAGATTTGGGTACTACTTCTGCAACAGGTGCTGCTGGTGCCAACGAATGCCGATTCCGCAGTCGCAATCGATCGGTATATGGAGGCATGTGACAAAGGGCGGGGCTGGACTCTCAAGACCTGATACTTAGACGCATTAAATAATGTAGCTAAGAGATTTATGCGAACGTCGTCAATAAACAACTGATGCTCGCTTCTCTTGCAGTTCTGGGCTCATTATTAATTGGGGGATCCACATTTTTTTCTTGAAATTTTGGAGGAATAGCGTAGCTCTGGATGATCACTGCGGGCAAAAGTGTTCTTTTCAACTACAAAAAATCATTTCCCACACTTCAGTTTTTTAGACTCGAAAAAATCATTACTATTTGGAGTACCGTCGGTCCTCCATATAGAAGTCTCGGTACCCCATATATCTTTTAATTTTTTCGAGCCCAAAATTTTTGATTGTGATATGATTTTTTGGATTCCGAAAAGGCACATTTGCGCCTAGTGGATGTAGAAATAGCCAATCAGAGCGTCGGAGAAATTTGATTATGGACATCGCTTGCTCCCAAATTGAGACTTGAAGTCTTGGACCAGTGCCATGGCCCATGGCATCCTCCAACGACCAGCCCCATAACTCTCGCCTATAGATCCTGCGACCCCGTGACCTATACTTTCTACATACCTCAGCAATGTAGGCAGTACTCCAGCAAGTCGAATTCACTCCACCAGAGACACGGATGGCACTTCCCAGTACGTTCGCGAGGAGTTCGACAACTACCTCAAGAAAGACTTGGAGAAAAACCGTGTCTTCGTCGATGTGAAAGACTTTCTAGAGCAAGTGCTCAGGGTTCCCAAGGATTGGCGGACTAGCGAGAAATACAAAGCTATGAAGGACGACGTTGACGCAAAGGAGACTGGCTATGCACTGTACAACGGACAGGATGGTCCCTGCGTCATCAGGGACGGTGAGTCTTACTGTCGGTTGGCCATGTCTAGTTTCTGACGACGAGCTTGTTAGAATGCGACCCCAAGTCTCCAGTCGAAGACGCAGCCATGCAGTCACCTGGGATCTCTGGACGAGCAGACGTAAATAGTCCTGTAGCTCAATCCGAGGGCATTGAGGATACCTCTGACGACCTCTTGAGGAACATCTGCAGGGTTAGGAGGAATAGCAAAATTTCGGAGCAAGATACTTTGCGTCACTCCAACCTGAATGAGGACGAAGGTGATGGGTGTACCCCTGTTGCTCATTCGAACTGACCCTCATTCTTGTACAGAGGCGGAGACATTGCAGGACTTGAAGGGCAAGAAGCGTGCTGCACCTGAGGGCGATACCTCAAAGAGTTGTAAAAGCCTAAAGACTGTTTCCAGTTCTGATGCTGCAACACCAAACCCGGCGGTACAGTCAGAGGAGATGATTAAAGCTCAAGTTCAATGTGCACGCTACGCCGTGGAGCAACTGTCTCTGTCTCTCCTCCGGTCGCACTTCATTATGGCGCTTTGTGACCTTACCCGCTTCCAACTCCAATTTTATGACCGCAGTGTTGTTCTCGTGTCCTCTCCCGTTGATATAGCCATTTCTGAAGGCCAAGAACTCTTTGTTCTAACGGTTTGGGGCTTGCGCCACCTCTCCCCTGAGGATCTAGGCTTCCGTACCGCAATCAAGGACGGCGACAGGTTCTGGCGTGATCTCGACTTCTACTACTCCCAAGTCGGGAAGGACAGGGATAACATCTTCAGCGGAATGATATACTATACGAATGCGGGGATCGAATACACCCTTGGCGAGGTAATCTTCTGTCACCCCGGTCTCATTGGACGCACTACATTGGTTGTTCGCGCCAACGGACCGCAAGGACCAGTCGTGCTCAAGATCATCTCTGCCACGAAAAGTCGTGTATCTGAGGCTGAGATGCTTCGCTGCGTGGGGAACCATGCAAAAACCCTCGATGGCGGGACTCATTGGGCCATGAATCACCTCCCGAACCAGCATGATTCAGTAGATCTACCCCCTGAGGAGGATTCTATTATTGCCCGGGTAGCCGCTTTCCTCAAGGGAGCAAAGTATATGGACAATAGGACCTTTGACTACGAGGACCGTGTCCTTCGAATTGATGTCTACGAGGAGTTGCACCCACTGAAGACGCTGACGAATGTTGGCGACGTTATACAAGTCTTCCATGACATTCTACAAAGTAAGTTTTACCTTTCCTTTTGATAGCTAACATGAGCTGATCTTGATTACCAGTTCACAAGTGGCTTTATGATTGCCCAAAAATTCTGCACCGAGATATCAGCATGGGGAACATCATGTACCGCACAAGTGGGGGTCAGGTGTTTGGTGTCCTGAACGACTTTGATGTATCCTCGCTCCTCTGTGATATTAAAGCGGGCACGGCTGCATCCCTCTGACGTACTGGCACCCCTCCTTACATGGCGTATGATCTCCAAGCGTCGTCGTCTTCGCCTGTCACCCCTCTATACCGGCATGACCTTGAGTCGCTCTTCTACGTCTTCTGCGCTCTCCTTGTCCGCCACGAGTTCATGAGAGGTACTGGGACCTCTGGTGTCAGTGTACAGGATGCGGCTGTTGTGCGTATCTGCCGAAGGGATAATCCGGGCTTGATGTCATGGTTCGATCTGAAGTTGTCACCCTCACATGTTGCTAGCGAGAAGGCGCATATGTTCTATGCATCAACAAAACTTCAGTTGGATCAATTCGTTTCGCCTGACTTCCAAGCCCTTGCTCCTTGTTTGCTCGCGGTTCACAGAATGTTCATCCATGGATTTTTCGAGAGGGAGGCGTATGGTCATGCCGCACTTATGCTGGCGGAGAAGGAAGAAAAGGACACGAGACCACCATTCAACGACGAGGAACTTGGCGGCAAGGTGACATACCTGAACTTTGAGAATGCGTTAGGAAACTTCTTCCCCAAACCTCTGATTAGATCCATTAATCCTCTCTAATACCTTAACCTTACAAGATCATATATCTCGAGTATTGTAGACATTGTATAATAAGCAATATATTTGGCCATTCTGAGACCCATGGCAAATCTGGCCACTAATCAATGACCACCTGAGTTGGCGCCTGCTGTTGGAATTCATCGATAGCAATTGAATTTATGCCAAGGCACTCGACCCGCGACTCGGATCAGATTCACTGCACTACGAAAACCTGCGCCATGAAGTGCTCCATTGGGCTAGCGAAAGATATTCAATTGTGCTGAAAACACGATGGGAACGACCGATTGGAGCAGGTAACTGGATATCTTGAAGAGTGGGATGTTCCTGCAGGTGGTGTTAGACAATCTGACGAGGATCTGCAATCGATGAGGGAGGAACCAGACAAAGCTCGTGCCCCGCTGGTGGCTTTGAGGTCAGCTACGTCGATGAGTGCTCATACTAAGGCGAATCGGTTCCAATGCAATGTGATACCCTTCATGCATTCAGCTTCAGTCTCCCGTAGTGTTTGGTCAGTAAAAGCCTGAAGACCGTATCCAGTACTAGTTATTAGGCTGAGTGGCAACATCGAGTCGGGTCATGCAGGGGCAAGAATGTGTAATAGGCAAGTTCAACGGTCTCGATGGGCATAGAGCAAACTTCTGGTTAGTCTTACAGTAATCTCTCAAATAGCTTTGTCTTGTTTACACTTTGACGTTGGACTAGTTTGAATTAGAAAATAAATCTCGGATATTGTGGACAAGTAGCCATGATTATGAACGTCGTACAAGAAATGATAATCTCGGATATGTTCGAAACTAAATAAAGACGATATATTTCTCTGGTGAATACAAAGATTAAGAATAGCCTGGACCTGATGACGCAGAGCGGCAGGCGCTCGAACGCGGACTTGTTGTGATAAGAAGACACCTTGGCAGGAAGACGTAGGACGCATGTTTATCGCGCACTTGTGCTGCGACGAGTTTCATTGAACGCGCGCTCCGGCACCGATCCCGAAACAACAGGCGCCTGTGGCTGTGCATCTCACGTTCTCCAGACAAAACGCTGGTCTGACGTCGCCTCTTTCCTCTGACTCGACAAAATGCATGCTCGTCGGCTCCTACACGTGTACTCCGCGAGGCCTTGGGATGAGTCTTTTCTGCACGCCGCATGCGCACCACACCTCAGGTTACAGCCTGTCGCCTCGCTGCATCCTCCTGTCCACCGGTTCTTAATGTCTCATTCCCATCGTACTCGTTCCTCACTATCTCTCTCACTCTACATCCTTAGCTTCAGCTTAGTAACCTCTCCCTCATAACCTATAACCAACCGCAGCGCGGATTCACTAACACCTACACCTACAAAACCGCACGATAGGACAAATGGCCGACACCACACCTGCTAAGAAATCGGGCTGGCTCTCTCGCATGGGTAGCGCTGCTAAGGTTACCACTCCGTCCAAGCCTTCGACGACGGCAACGGCTTCAGCTTCACCCAAACCGTCGCCCAAACCATTGGCCTCAGCATCACCTAAGCCACTATCCAAAGACCTCAAGGACAAGGCCAAAGCCAAGGACACCGATACAGCCTCGCTGAAACGCACCAACTCCCGTACGAGCATCAGCCTCTCAAATGCGCTCAAACGCAACTCGTCGAGGACGAGCATCGCCAGTGTTAGCTCTACCTCTGGTGCAGTCAAGGCAAAGGATAGTCCGAGATCGAGCATGGATAGTACTGCGAGCAGTGCAGCGCGGTCGTTGATCCCAAAGGCCTTGAGGAGGAACTCGACGAGGTCTAGCATCGAGGTGCCTGCTCCTGCTGCTGCCTCTAAAACCACCACCCCCGGGTCCCCCGGTATCCCAGGCAAACCAGACCCACCCCGCCGAAAATCCTCCCTCTCCTCCTCCCTCACCCGCCCCTTTGGCTCTAGCTCCGGCACGACACGCGAAAGAGGGTCCTCCCTCGTTCGGGGCTCGTCCCGCGATCGAGGCTCGACGCTTGCGATCCCTTCTAGCACGCTTGTAAATGTCATGGCTCCGAGTCCGATCGCTGAGAGCCCTGTCGTTGCTCCTTCGCCTATCGCTGCTGAAGCGCCGCCAGCGGTGTTCACGGATGAGCCGGCCACGGAGGAACCTGCCTCTGTCGAGGAAGCAGCTGTTGAAGAGCCAGAAGTCGAGGAGCCAGCAGTCGAGGAACCAGCGGCCGAGGAACTAGCTGCTGAAGAAGCAGATGTATCCATCGACGATGCCGAGGTCAACGACGATACTGCCGTCGAGGCAGAGGCGGAGGATCTGAACATTGCTGTTCCAGTTCCCGCAGTCGAACAACTCGAGTCCGCACCCGAGCCCGAAGCTGTCGCCCCGGCTTCTGCTCCGATCCTCGAACACTCGAAATCTACCGACTCGCTTGTGGTGGTTCAGCTGCCTGATTTTGCAGATGAGGCCGCCGAGGCAGAGGCACAAGAGGAGGTGCAGGCGGCCCCCGTCGTTGACGCTGAGCCCGAGGCAGAGGTGCAGCAACCAAACGAGCCTATCGCTGAGAGCGAAGTTCAGGCTCCAGTTCAGGCTGAACTGGCCGCAGCTCCAGCTCCAGTCCCAGTCCCAGCTGAGATCGTTGCACAACCCCCGACTGCAGATGTCGACGCCCCATGGAGCGCCACGGGTAGTGCGTATGTTATGCACAATAATCTAAACTTGCACGATATCTGGGCTAGTTCTGGAACGACCAGCGTCGGAACTGAAACCGCCAATGGGAACGCGAACGGGACTGCGAATGGAAAAGTTGAAGGCAGCACCCAGCCACCGTATGAAGATCCATTCGCGGATCCTATCGTACCATTGGCCGCTCCTGTTACTCCTATCGTGCCCTTGGCCGCTCCTACTCCCGCTCCCATCGTGCCCTTGGCCGCTGCTGCCTCTACCTCTGCGCCCACCGCCGATCACACCCACGTCGCCCACACGCACACGCACATCCTCCTTCCTCCCGCTCCTGCTTCACCCACCAAGGTGGCAGGACCCAGCCGTCCAAGCTCCCCAACCACATCACCCACAACCACCCACCCCCTCATCGCCACCATCCCCGCCGCTGCCGTCCCATTCGAACAATCTCTCCTGGCTGGGTTCCAAGCTACATCGCCTACCAGTATAACGAGCGACAGCACCACCTCGAGCAGCGGCACGAACACTGGCAACGGCGGCGTGAACAACAGCAATAGTACGTTGAGGAATCGAACGGCTTCAAAGGCGACCGCTAAGGATCTTTCCGCGCAGCCCCCAAGTTCTTCCGCGCCATCTGCATCGGCATCCCATGTTGCAGCTCCGTCCGCCTCCGCCGTTACCACTCCTTCTAAAGGACCAGCGTTGACGTCTACGAGCACCACACCCGCGTCCGGTGCTAGCGCTGGGACGAACACCGGCGTGGGCGTTGGCCCAGGCGCCGGAGCGGTATACACCACCTGGACGTCCAGCGCGATCGCGCTCCTGTCGGGTGTTGTGGCTATTGCGAGTATAGCTGGGTTGTCGGCGTTGACGAGTATTGCGAGGTTTACGTGGAGGAGGCGGGATCGGCGGTAGAGGTGTAGGAGGTGTAAGAGGCCCGGGTGAGGGCTCTCAACCGATGATTGCCAACCATCGATGATACATACATTGTTTCATTGCATTCTACATTCTACGTTTACCATTTACCATTTGCCATTTTTACATTATGCATATGCACATACTTAGCATCTCATCTCATCGCATTATGATATCGTTCATCACTTTCAAGCCTCTTTTCATGTACACGCCTTTTCCTGTGCATTTGTTACAGCACCTATTTATCTCTTTCAATTTTTTTTGTTTGTATGTTCAAATCCATGCATCTACGGTATTCCAACGCTTCATTCAATGTTATTCAACCCAGTTGATGTACATCTTCACAAGACGTGTAAGGATGCAGAGTCGACTTTGGTTCTGGACTTGAGTCTGCAGCAAGCTCACGAATGGATGCATACGATTTGACTCGGTGATTTTCTGCGCCCTGCATGATCTTGACTCCAGCCTAATGACCAACGGCCTGGGGGTTGCAAACTCTCCTGCATCGAACCCTTCGTGAGACTTACTGAAATTAACGCCCGAGGTTAGACAACTTACGTTTACAATTTTGAGTTTTGTTTTGTTTTTAAAGTCCAACATACGAGACTATGGGCAATATACTGTGCAATAAACATTTGTGAAATAATTCAAATTTGGTACAGGTTTGCGAAGCTATTTCGCAAAATTTGGTACAGGTTGAACTCGACATCGTCAGAATTTTTGATATAGGTTGGGGACTTAATCGTAGATTAGAAGGGATGTGACCAATGAGAATAGTTCGAGCTCATCAGCATTACATTGACACGCCAAACATAGACGCCTGACGCCAATATAGAGTCAGCTATATACCAGTGGGGCCGCTTACTTGAGTTTCCAGCAAGGGACTGGCTATTCATTCTGTTCAGTCTATTCGGAGGTACTGTGTAAGACATTCCCGAAGATTACAGCATTGGTGGGAGCCCATTTCACAACGGCGGCAATACGGCGGCAATCGAATTTAAATAGGCGCCCAGCGCTCAGTGCTTGCCAAACCACGGTAACCGCTCGACAACTTAAGGGAAGCTGTCCGCTGAAATACCCGTTTCACGTCTCTATCAAGTAATTATTTAGCCCACTGGACCTGATACTGGGTGGAGTGATTGAGGAGCTTCAGGAAATACTATGCTTCCTCCACGCCCCTGACTCAGATGCTAACCAGACCCACTTTAGTACTATACAATACCAGCCAATTACACCCCTTGTAACAATCAAGCTGGCCGCTTGCACTAAAGTGGAGGTCCTATCAAACATTTACCTAAAATCGGAGTTTTGTTCAACCTGTACCCGAACTGCGAATATTTTGTAACCTGTATCCGTCATATTTTTGCACTCTATATCGTCCATACGAGATACTGATAAACCTCCAAAGAGATTGTAGGTCTTTCACATTCAACTTCAAGCGCGTCGAACTTGACCCGCTTCAAGATTCCAGCCCATGTACAACTTGGTTCTGTGGCAGAGCGCACCCCCGCCAGCGGCCGGCCCGCTTCGCACCATTATGGATCTAAAATTAGCGCCGATGGGACCGTGACGCTGCTGTTTTGCAGAATACCTGACCTTTTGGGAGATCAGTCCACAAAAATTCTGCCCGGACGAAGGTCTGACTGCGGACACCATTCGGACGCTCCAGTTCAAATAGTGGTCACAGCTTGACGCCGGTCAGACGAGGCGCGGGAAAGCACACGTCATCCATTAAGCGCCCATGCCCTTGCGCTTATCGTTTAACGTGTTAACAGACAGACCTTTCTTACGAATTCCCCAGATTCTGGCTGCCACCTTGATATGCACGGATGCAGGCTTGGAGCGCAAGCCTTACTGGATCGACTGCAGGTGGAAGTTAGCACTCCTGGTTTTACAAGGTGCTGAAGACGACAAGGTGACTGACATTGTGTGCAGGACATACAGCCTCGAGAAATCTAATATATCTGGGGTTTCTCCAAGTTTCCAAGTAGAAAAATAGGCGAAAGAACTTCCCGCGCACTGTTGTTTCTTGCAACTCCTGAAAAATGTATTCCCTCTAGCCGACTTGAACGACTGACCTCATCATTTTATAGGGTGATTACGTAACCCCGCCTACTAGTGATGCGCTCTACCGCTGAGCTAAGAGGGATATGTTGTGTGGGTGTTGTTTAAAATACTAGACCAATTGAGCAGAGAATTGGCCTGAGAAGAGGAGATGCGGCGACATTTCCAAAATAGGCAAGTATTCTTCACCCCGTCACAATTCACATCCTTGGACGGGCGACTAAGCATATTCACTATTGTTTTATGTACTAATAAAAGCCAAAAGCACTTTGCAGATGCTGGAGGTCATGCCACTTCAAAGAGATGGGAAAACACCGCGGAGAGCTTCAAGAATTATGTCTTTACCTCGGCCGAATTTGAGGTCTGAAACCCAAGAACAAGCTAGCTCATATACGCGAGGTCCCTTCCAGTATGTACCAAATAAATGTTGAGGGGATTCAGAAATGGCCAAAGATTACGTTGGGATCAACAAGTGACAGTCCATTTAATCACGCCTACTCGGGAAGTATACAAGAAGGAACACCGCATAGTCATTTTCTACCAAGTACTGGGTACGAGTCCCTAAATCCTTTCAGTATTAAGGAATTTAGTCCACACGCCGGGAACCTCCTGGTACCAATGCCCATACTAATAACATAGTTCCCATCATCGATATCATCCTATAATCGTGTGAGGAAGAAAGATTGCGCGAGGACTAAAGATCAGGACATACAATGGTTGCAGGGATCCAATCCCATATTTTGAAGCCAGTAAACCAGTGATAAAGGGCAAAGCAGCTGAGCCTGCTATCCCAATACCACTTACTAGCCCAATGCAGGCAGTCAGTAGCCAGCGCGGGAGAATGTGCGTCATGTGCTGGACGAGGAGTGGGAACATTGGTCCGAGTACGAGGCCAACCAAGGAGATCTGAAGAGGGGTTGTCAGTGAAGGGGATAGGAACTATCAAGGAGATCATACCGCGACGGCATTGCCAACGATAGAAGGCACAAACCAGACTGTGAGTTCGAGGCTAAAGAAGAAAATGAATAAATGAGATGCGTGGTATATAAGATGAGGTACGTACGCGATGGCGATTATTGAATATACAAAGATAATTCGGTGCTCACCCACCATTTTATTGAGCCACATTAAGCAAACGCGTCCTAGTGTGAGTCCTGAACGAGTTCAGATATAAAAATGATGAAACGCATGGAACTTGGTACCGCCAAAGAAACCTGACGAAATATACCCGGAATTTTGTCCACCGCCCCTTTCGCGGATGATAAAGGTGACGATCCATCCTACATGGTGAGTCAAGTAATCAGAGTGCATTTCGGATGTTGAGAAAGCGATTGATTTACCTCCGAGTGTGACCTCCACTCCAACGTAAATCAAAGCCCAAACAGCCAAAAGGTGGACCGCCTTTAGGCGAATAATTTGCTGGTATTTGCTACCAGCATGCTGTGCGTTCGTTTCATGAACGTGTTCTTGACCAGCGTCTAGGAGGACGTCTGCGGGAAATATCAATAATCGTACAGAGAATGAGAGAACAGGAGGAATGCACCTTCTTGTCTCCTCAGACGGAACACCCAGAGCAATATTGCGAAGTTGACGAGGGAGAGACCAGCAGAGATTATGAAATGATACGCCCATCTCCGGTTCTCGAAGCCCGAGAAGTAAGTCGATGCGAATGGGGACGTGAAAGCTCCCAGACCTAGTCGAATATTGTCAGCTAATGCTAGGTCCTAGGTTACGGTACTTACCATACGAGCCGTGCATCATACCCATTTTTGTGGGCATATTTGTCTGTAAGCTGGCTATGAAGCCGTTTGCTTGGGCTGCCTACGTGAGACAAGAATTAGACCCTGAATGCAAGATAGCGGATCGCTTACCTGTAGCGATAGACCAAACCCAACAATCACGTACGCACAAATGATGACGGGGAACGGAGGAGCTGGGATAATCATCAGGTACGCAACAAGTTGGCACAAGGCACCCAGAGTGATGATTTTTCCAAAGCCGATCTTATCGTTGAGCCAAACGTTCAAGCCTGCGGCAGTGACGTATCCCTACATTTCATTCAAAAGGCGTGGTGAGAGGATGGCCGCAAGAAATTCATGGTTCACTCACGAAGCAACTTCCAACAAAAATCAAGGATACCACGGAAAATCCGACCTAGGATACAAGGTTAGATTCAAAAAGTAATGATCATGTCTGCTAGAAGTACTTGATATTCTTCCTGAACTCTGGGCAGAAGCGGTCCCGCTGTACCATCATTCCATCCAATGAGATATGCACACCAGCAGATCGCCAGGAATTGAATCAAACTGGCCCGTTTTTGTTGTGGAGACAAGAGATTGGCAGTAGAATTCGTCGCTTCTTCTCGAGCTCCTGCAGATGGGTGAGTCGATTCAACGTCCCCAGAAGTAGAAGTGGTTGCGGGCTCCGTATGGAGCACTTCGAGACGATAGGCGTCTTTCAGGATCGAGATGTCGGAGTCTTGACGATTCAAGGCTGAAGGGCGCCTTGAGCGCGCTGATAAATACATGGGTAGGGCATGCAAATCATATCGAGAGTCCGACTTGATATGTTCGGCTGAAAGACTTGGTATTGCAGGAACATGGGCTGTTTCAAGAGCAGAGTCATGGTCGTCAGAGTTTTTTGGGATTTTAAGTGGCGATGCGGCGTCTAGATTGGCATTGGGCAGCTGCAGCGATGGGGTAGACATAGCACCAGTGGGCGATGGCAAGAAAAATAACCATTGTGGAGGAAACCTGGTTTATATGGTTCCATTAGGGTTTAATTCCAGTCCTGTAGGAATTACTACACAGGGTCATTAGGAGATTACTTTCTGGAGTAGTGCGGTACGCGGAACCGACTGAGGATGACTTGGATATGTCAAAACGAGATTCTTTCATGAAGTTCGCCGAACATTGCCGTTTAAGTTTATTGAGAGAAGAGGTCGTGTGATGGGCCTCAAGGCGTCAGATAAGACATATGTTGAGGTAACAGGACTATATGTGTCCAAAAGTTTAGTAAGAACAGCCCTTCATCGGAGATCGAGAGGCGAAAGCAAGTCCAGGTTGGGTCAAAAAGCCGAGATTTATCCGGGTACATTCGGTTTGTAGTCCGACTGAGCGAAGTTTGAAAATGTACAACACAGCTCCTTTTTCCTCATCGTTATCATGAAGAAGCTTCATGGATGTGGTTGGGAGGTTGGGGACGGCTGTTGAAGTGTGTTTGCCAATGACTTCTGAGACATCATGCATTGCATCAAGGCGCGTCGCGTGCCACTCGAGCCTCTTGACGCCTTTGTCCTCCTTCATTTTTGCATCGCTTATAACCTTCTACAGACATCTTTTTCTCACTCAAATTATGCATGGGAACTACAGAGGCAATATTCATCGATACAATGGCTCTCATGGTCCCAAGCGTCAACTATTAGGACATCACCAAGTTCCTCCTGCCTGGCGGCCAGATTTGCCTAGTCAGACTGGGAAAGGAAAAGAAGTGCGAGACACAGGGAGCAAAATCTTTATAACAAGACTTCCATTCGACGTGAGCGAAAAGGAGATTGAGGTAGGCGCCCACACCCATACCCTACCACACTCTTCGTTAAAGCCAGTCGGAGAATTGATCATGGTTTGGTTGCGTTCTAGGATCTTTTCAAACAAACTGTTGGCCCGTTGAAGGAATCTTTCCTTGTCTACAACTCACAAGGGAAGTCAAAGGGCATGGCTGTCGTTGCATTTCAACGGCCAGGTGACGCAGCTATTGCGCGCGCTAAGTATGATGGTAAAATCGTGGATGGTCGTATGTCGTTCATATGCCTCAACTTGGAGCTCGTTACTCATTTTCACGGTGTGCACTAGGGCGACCCATTCGAATCGAAATAATGGTGGACGGAGTGCCCTCACCATCCTCGGCTGGACCAGCACCACTTACTCTTTTGAATCGGATTGCGCCACCCCAAACGCCATTCAGCTCGCGTCCTAATGGCACACAAAATGGAGCTCCGATGCCACCAGTGTCAGCTATCTGTATTTTGTTGAATATATTGCAGATACTGACATATTCTGCTTAGTGCACCGCGTCCTACATCGAAACCTTTACGAGTTGGACCCATGGCCAAAAATACAAAACCTGCTCCCATTCCTCCACGTAGACTACGAGTGAAAAAAGGTCCTAAGCGACTGAAGAAACGGGAGCCAGTAACTATCGCAGATCTGGACAAGGAAATGGACGAGTACCGCTCTGCTGCTCTTGAATTGGCATAACGCGTTTACTAGAGCTCTTCTTGTGTTCCACCATTACCCTTCACTCGCGTTTCTTGTTGGCTTGACCTGTTTATATTTTGCCTCGCAATGCTCGTTGCATCTTATCTTATCTTCCTTATGTAATTTATTACCCTAAACTCCTGATACTCACGAAATCAACAGTTGATTCTTATCGCCTACAGAGGACTCATTCATAAACCATCGTGTCTGAGACTCACAGACAATGGTCGCGCCACTCTACACAACAGCCTCTGGCTTGCTATTCCACGCCGGAAAGATCCTGGTTGTCACGATTGGTCTACCAGCAAGAGGCAAGACGCACATCTCGCGTGCACTGGAACGGTACCTGAGGTGGATGGGTGTCAAGACGCAGGTCGTTTCTCTGGGAGATTATAGGCGAAAGACATTGGGAGGAGCGCAGAAGTTGCCTCCTGACTATTTCACTCTTGGTGCGTCGTTCCGTACAGTCAGCCCGTTTCATGTCTTTGACCTCGAACGACCAAGCAGGCGAGAAAAGCCCTGAAACGATCGCCATGCGCAAGAAGATCTCGGATGGATGTGAGAAGTTGATCTGGGACTTCTTCGAGGGCGGAGGGCAGGTCGTCATCTACGATGCCAATAATGGAACGCAGGCTGCGCGTCAAGCTCTAGCAGAAAAGTTCGACGCGAAAGGAATACATGTGGTCATGCTTGGTATATGCCCCCGTTTCATGTCATAAAACTTCTACTCAGCTTTCCATAGAGTCGCTGTGTGACAACAAGGAAATCATCGAGGCGAATATCCGGAGTGTAAAAATATCGTCCCCTGATGTATGTGTATACCCCCGTTTCGTCGAAACATTACTTATTGGTTTGTGCAGTACAAATCCTGGAACCCAGATAAAGCCGTGGAGGACTACTATACACGGATTCGAGACCACGAGAAATACTATGAAACATTGGATGATAAGACCTGGCCGTTCATCAAGATCATTAATGTATGTTTAACAAACTTCTTGTTAATGAACTTTTCTCATACTCATACTCAAACATTAGGTAGGAGAGAAGATCATTCTAAATGTACGTCGCTGTCAAAGTGCCTCGTGCAATCTCTGAAGTTTCCTATCTAGAAAATCCAAGGCTATCTCCAAGTAAGTCCCCTCTTTGTGCGATATGGGTCCACGGTGCTGATGCTTCGATCTAGTCACGAATTGTCTTCTTCGTGATGAACATACATAACAAATTCAGGACAATTTACTTCGCGCGGGTGAGATGCGACCTTAATTCTGTCATATGTGACACCCGATCATGAAGTTGAATGCGCATTGTAGTCGGGCCAATCATTAATCGAACACTCGTACAAGGCAGACTCTGATCTTTCACCTGCCGGATGGGAATACGCCGAACGTTTAAAAGACTTCGTTCTGGAGAGGCGAGCCAGAAGCTTGGAGGAAAGAGGCCTGAATCCACGAGACAGAAAACTCGTGGTGAGTACTATATACAATAAAACTCTTCTTCATTCAGAACTCAATGGGTTGAACACCCTATATCCAGATCTGGACTTCCACACGCAGGAGGGCGCACCATACAGCATGGCCGTTTATTTCGTCCTCAACACAAGCATCTCTCTTCTCTCAGATCTCAAACGTCGCAACACAATCATTTGGGTCGACATTGGAAGGTCGGTCACCATCGCCCGACAGCCTTCTGCCAGCCGAATCTTTGGCAGGGCCATCTCGTGTTGCAGCCCCACCTATGCCTGCGCATATCAAAGTGGTCGAGAAACCGCAGATGTTGGAGATTAATCCTGGTATATGGGATGGTTTGAGCCCAGATCAGGCTAAGAAATACTATCCAGAAGATTGGGACAGATTCACAAAGGATCCGTATTCATATCGAGCACCAAGAGCGGAGAGCTACCACGATCTGAGCGGTGCGTTTATTCTATGATGCTGCTCTTTAAGGATACCATATTAAGTAAATTTCACCAGTACGAATCGAACCCATCCTTATCGAGCTCGAACGCGAGCAAGAGGACCTCCTCATCATTGGACATGCGTCAGTCATCCGTTGTCTGCTCGCCTACCTCATTGGCCTCCCAGCTTCAGAGATCCCAGCTATAGAGATCGCCCGCGGAGATCTTCTAGAAGTAGTCCCTGCTTCGTACGGCGTGCATTCGCACGCGTTTCACTTTTGGGATGGACCAGGAAGAAGAGGAGAGGGTGGAGATGTGATGGACGTGAAGGATGCCAACAATTTCTATGAGAATTACGCGGAGAGTACGAAAGGGAAGAGGAAAGTTCCGGTTGACGATGTCAGTGCGCACGCCACTGGGTTTGTGCCAGATTCAGAGGATGGTGCTGGTAAGATCTCGGTCTGGGTGGACGAT
>Ga0247742_10000982_pt1 | contig 21076 bp, 20 predicted proteins | sample UWRJL208509C2_FD_180944 | JGI IMG/M metagenome (GOLD analysis project Ga0247742, IMG submission 180944) | Plant litter microbial communities from Arlington Agricultural Research Station in Wisconsin, United States - UWRJ-L208-509C-2 | ecosystem: Environmental > Terrestrial > Plant litter >... | reverse complement strand
AATAACCGTGACTGGCCGGTGGCGTCTGCCCTGGCGGTGGTGATGCTGGCGATCCTGATTGTGCCGATCATCCTGTTCAACCGTAGTCAGGCCAAGGAAATGGAGGGCAAAGAATGAAGCGCTTCAGTTTTTCAAGCCTGATGCTGGTGCTGGGCCTGCTGTTTATCTACGCACCGATGCTGATCCTGGTGATCTACTCGTTCAACGCCTCGAAACTGGTGACGGTGTGGGGCGGCTGGTCGATCAAGTGGTACGTCGGCTTGCTCGACAACACGCAACTGATGGGCTCGGTGGTGCGCTCGCTGGAAATCGCCTGCTACACCGCCATCGCGGCGGTGGCGCTGGGCACCCTGGCGGCGTTCGTGCTGACCCGCATCACTCACTTCAAGGGCCGTACCTTGTTCGGTGGCTTGGTGACGGCGCCACTGGTGATGCCCGAGGTGATCACCGGCCTGTCGCTTTTGCTGCTGTTCGTGGCAATGGCGCAGATGATCGGCTGGCCACAGGAACGCGGCATCGTGACGATCTGGATCGCCCACACCACGTTCTGCGCGGCGTATGTGGCGGTGGTGGTGTCGGCGCGCTTGCGCGAGCTGGACCTGTCGATCGAAGAAGCGGCGATGGACCTCGGCGCGCGGCCGTGGAAGGTGTTCTTCCTGATCACCATCCCGATGATCGCGCCGTCGCTGGCGGCCGGTGGGATGATGTCGTTCGCCCTGTCGCTGGATGACCTGGTGCTGGCGAGCTTCGTCTCCGGGCCGGGTTCGACGACTCTGCCGATGGAAGTGTTTTCGGCAGTGCGCCTCGGTGTGAAACCGGAAATCAACGCGGTGGCCAGCCTGATTCTGTTGGCGGTGTCGCTGGTGACCTTCCTGGTCTGGTTCTTCAGCCGCCGTGCCGAAGAAGCGCGCAAACGCGCGATCCAGCAAGCCATCGAAGAAGCTGCGGCGGATGGTTGGAAACAACCGGATGTGCGCCGGGCCCAAGCGCCGAACGCGGCTTGAGCCTGACGGGTTGGCCACAATCCTGTGGTCAACCACAAATCATTGTGGGAGCGAGCCTGCTCGCGAAAGCGGTGTTTCAGTCGACTTCATTGTTGACTGGCACTCCCTCTTCGTCGGAACGCCGCCCGGAGCAAGCTCGCTCCCACAGGTTTTTCGGTGATTAGGCCACCCAAGGCGACTTGCGGATGATCTCGACAAAGTTCATCGGCTTGAAGCCAGGTTCGCTGTCCACCAGCACATCGGCGTTGACCGTGCCGAAGGTAGTGTCGGGCTTGTGCTTGAAGCCATTGGCGAAGGCGCAGAGGATGCATTCCTTGAAACCTTCACCCCGTGGGTGGGCGTGGGTCACCGCTTCACGTTGCACGGTGGAGAACGCCGCGTAGTCGATCCCCAGCACATCCATTTCCACCCCCGCGGTTACCAGGGCCACGTTCGGCCGCAGGTGATGAACCACGTTTGGCGTGGTGTGCAGGGCGATGGACAACCAGACCTGCTCGATATCGGCATCGGAATAACCGTAAGGCTTGAGGAACGCCTTGGCCGCATTGGCGCTGTCGACTTCGAAGCGCTCGTTATCGCTACGATGGCCTTCCACCAGGCCCAGGTCGTGGAACATCGCGCCGACGTAGAGCATTTCTGGATCGTACTTCAGTTTCTTGCGTTCACCGCTCAAGGCGCCAAACAGAAATACCCGGCGCGAGTGGTGGTACAACAGGTCGGATTCAGCGTCGCGGATGTATTCCGTGGTGGCCTTGGCCAACGCGCTGTCGGGGATTTTGATACCGGCGATGGTGGTGCTGCTCATGGTGCTGTCCTCGTGGGGAACGCCGTGGCGGCGCTGATGGGTTTAGTCTGTTCCCGCACCCGAAACCGGACAATCGCGCCATGGCTGCGATCCCGGCCAATGAACGCGCACATCGCGCCAACCTCGCTTGTTGGGCGTGGATTGGCTAGGGTTCACCGCATTGGACGAGTCTTTTGGATAGGTGGCTTGCCTGTGGATAGGGAGCTTTCCTGTGGTGAGGGGCTTGCCTGTGGTGAGGGGGCTTGCCCCCGTTGGGCTGCGAAGCAGCCCCTTCCAGGTTCACCGCTTAAGTCCGAATGGGAGTGCTGCGCACTCCAACGGGGGCGAGCCCCCTCACCACAGGTTTCGTGTGCAGCACAGGTTTTGTGTGAAACCCAGGTTTTGTAGTTGCCACAGGTTTTGTATTGGCCATAGGTGTTTTGATACTTGAAGTCAGAGAGGCGAGCCGAACCATGCAGAAAACCGTCGCCATCGTGGTGTTCCCCGGCGTGCAGTCCCTGGACGTCACCGGCCCCATGGATGTGTTCGCCGAAGCCAATCGCTTCCTCATGCCCGAGGATCACTATCGCCTGGAAGTGATCGGCGTCGAGCGCGGGGCGATGGCCTGTTCCAACGGCCTGACCGTGCAGGCCCATCGGCATTTCAGCGAGGCGCTGGCGGCCTATGACTTGCTGCTGGTGGCCGGCGGGCCACAATTGCCGGGCCTGGATTTCGGCGCGGCCTTCGATGCCTGGCTGAGGGATGCCACGGCGTTGGCCTCGCGCTACGGCTCGATCTGCAACGGCGCCTTCATGCTGGCTCGCGCCGGTCTGCTCGAAGGGCGCACGGTGACCACCCACTGGAACGACGCCAGCGCCCTGGCGACCCTGTGCCCGGGCACGCAGATCGAAGCCGATCGGCTGTACGTCCAGGACGGTGATCTCTACACCTCGGCCGGGGTCACGGCGGGGATCGACCTGTCGTTGTACCTGCTGGCCAAGGATCACGGCGCGGACGTGGCGCTGAACGTGGCCAAGCGGCTGGTGGTGTTCACCCAGCGTTCCGGTGGGCAGTCACAGTTCAGCCCGTTCCTGACGCCCCACGCCGAGCCGACGTCCGCCGTGGCCTTGGTGCAGCTGTACGTGCTGGCCAATCTCACGGGGGATTTGTCGATTGCCGACCTGGCGAACGCGGCCAACATGAGTGCGCGCAATTTTTCCCGGGTGTTCGCCCGGGATGCCGGGGTCACGCCGGCGGAGTTCGTCGAGCGGGCTCGGGTCGATGCCGCGCGAGTGATGCTGGAAAGCACCGCCTCGCCGCTCAAGACCGTGGCCTATCAATGCGGATTTCGCGATGCCCAGCACATGCGCAGCGTGTTCAACCGACGCTTGGGGGTGACGCCGCAACAGTTCCGCCTGAACTTTGCGGCGATGGTTTGAACCATCAAGGAAGTGTATGGGGAGTCGCCGGGGCGGGTGCGCAAAGGTATTTGATCTCTATGGCCTGGACCGGCCTCTTCGCGAGCAGGCTCGCTCCTACAGGGGATTTATGTCGACCATAGATCCAATGTAGGAGCGAGCCTGCTCGCGATAGCAATCCTCAGTTCACTGAGCCGCCCGAGCCGGCAACAGCTTCAAGGTGCTCTTGGTATTCGCCGTCACTTCCTCGTCATTGAAATGCGCCTGCATGTACACCCCTTCCACATAGGCCTCGGCCTGGTCTTCATAGTGGCTGTCAAACGGCACGCCGCTCTGGCCGACCGGGTTGATGGTCAGGCTGTGGGCGGTGTCGGCGAAGTCGATCAGGCGCCGGGTCGACGGGCCGTAGGTCACCGGCCAGGGCGCGGGGCCGATGCTGGCCGAGAGGTTATTCGGCACCTCGTGGCTGCCGGGCGCCGCGAACGGGCCGACGTTGAAAATTCGATCCAGTGGCTTCTGCTGGCCCAGCGGATGGCCGTGGGTCACGGTGTGCGCCAAGCCCCACTGCCATTGGCTCGGGTCTGCGCCGAGGACGGTTTTCAGGTGGGTGAGGCTCGCCTGCCAGGCGGCTTTCACCGTGTCGGCGCGGGTTTCCTTGGCCAGGGTGTTGCGGTCGTCCCACCAGGGTGAATCCGCCGACGCTGCCAGGCGCGGCAATGCGGCATCGATGACCCGGGTCGACAGCAGCGTTTTGAAAAACTCATCCCCCAGTTCGTCGTGCAGGGTCGCGTTGGCGAGATTGAACAGGAACTGGTTGAACAGCGTGGCGGCCACCGAGTCCAGCGGGTAATCGCCTTTCCACTGCGCTAGTTGTTCGATCAGTTTCAGTTCGTTGGCGTCAGTCACCACCTCGCGCAAAACCGGCAGCAACGGCGCCAGCAGCCGTGGGCCGTAGGCGGTGGTGGTGCCCAGTTGCAGTTTCTGGCTGGTTTCCAGATCCCATTTCACCGCTTTGTCGCCGAGCTGGCGATTAAGCTGCTGGCCGCGATCCGCGAGGTTGTAGTAGCCGGGAATCTCGATACCCGTGGGCGAGACCGGCTGGAAGTTGGCCGAGACGATGTAGCCCCGCGCCGGGTTTTCTTCCTGCGGGTTGGCGCTGAACGGGTAGAAGCCTTCCTTCTCCGCTTGCGGGCTACTGCCGTCGAGGATGAAACCGGGCTTGGCCCCTGCGGCACGCTTGGGCAGCAACGCGGCCGCCCACCAGGCGATATCGCCCTTGGCATTGGCCCAGACGATGTTCAGCCCCGGCGCCTGCACTTTCGCCGCTGCCGCGCGGGCCTTGGCCAAGGTATCGGCGCGGTTGAGTTGGTAGAAACCGTCGAGGATCGGGTTCGGTGTTTCGAGGAATGCCCACCACATGGCAATCGGCGTCTTGCCGACGCTGGGGCCGACCACATCGTTGACGATCGGGCCGTGGGGCGACTGCCGTAGCACCAGCTTCACCGGCGCCTGGCCCTTCACCGCGATCTGCTGCTCGGTGGTCACCAGATCCACCCACTTGTCGCGGTACCACACCTGATTGGGGTTGCTCGGGTTGACCTTCTCGGCGATCAGGTCGAGGTCGTCGTTCTGGAACATGGTGATGCTCCAGCCGAAATCCCGGTTGAAGCCCAGGCTGGCGAACGGCATCAGTGCCTGGTAGTGACCGTAGAGTTCAAACCCCGGTGCGCTCAGTTGTGCTTCGTACCACACCGACGGCGCCGAAAAACGAATGTGCGGATCGCCCGCCAGCAGCGGCTTGCCGCTCTTGGTGCGCGAGCCCGACACCGCCCAGGCGTTGCTGCCTTCGAACTGCGGCAAGCCGTTGTCGGCCAGGGCTTGTTCGCTGAGGCGGGCGAGGGCGTTGAGGTCTTTCCAGTCATTGGCCGCCAGGGCCGGCGCCGTGTGGCCGTGACCCTTGGCCAACACGCCTTTGGCCTGCCAGTCGAGGTCGAAGATGTTCAGGTACTGCTCGCCCAACTGATCGCGGACATAGGTCAACAGCGGTTCGGTGCGGAACGCGGCGGCGAAGCTGTAGGCCATGTAGCCGGCGATGCTGAAGGTGTCTTCGGCAGTGAACGGACGCTTCTGGATGCCCAGCACGTCGAACTCTACGGGTTTGCCGTGGCTGTTCTGATACTGGTTGATGCCGTCCAGGTAAGCCTGCATGGCGATCCAGGTCGGCGAGGTTTTATCGACGCTGGCGATGTAGGTGTCGGCGCGTTCGCGGATGCGCAGACTGCGCATCAATTTGTCGGTGTCGAGCAGTTTCGGCCCCAGCACTTCAGCCAACTCGCCCCGGGCCAGGCGCCGGAGGATTTCCATCTGGAACAACCGGTCCTGGGCGTGGACGTAGCCGAGGGCGCGGTACAGGTCGGTTTCGTTGTCGGCGCGGATGTGCGGCACGCCGCGCTCGTCGTAACGCACGGTGACCGAGCCTTGCAGGTGTTGCAATTCCACCATGCCCTGGCGCGTGGGTTGCTTGCTGTACAGGTAGCCGCCGACGCCGATGGCGAGGACAACGATCAGCAACGCGAGGACGCTCAGCAGGCGTTTCATGGTGACTCCTTGTTGTAAGGGGGACGGCTATTCCTGGCCTGTTTGTTTACCACGGCTGATCGGTCCGGCACATCGCACCTAGGAGGGATTCGCCTGAGGTTTGTCGCCTTTACGGGGTATTTTGCGTGTTCCACGGGCAGTAGCAGCCAACCGCCAGGGTGTGCGTGGCGTTGACTTCGCGGCCTTCGTTCAAGGCTTGCAGGATCGGCTCGATGAAGCTGTTGCTCGAATTGCAGGTCAGGCCTTCGCTGTAGGGCCCGAAGTAGGCGAGCTTGCCGCTGCGGTCCCAGATGGCCACGGCGGGGCTGGCGGGGATCTGTTCGGAGCCGGGCAACACTTCAATGGATTTGATCGAGCTGAGGGTCGCGGGTAACTGGCCGTGGCTGCCGGTTTTCTGCACGGCAAAAAACTGCACGCCTTGCGGGCCGTAGTGTTCGACCAGCTCTGACAGGTGCTGTTGATTGCCGACGTTGCATGGGCAGGCCGGGTCCCAGAAGTGCACCAGGCGAATCGCGCCGGGGCCGGCCAGTGGCTCGGGCAAGCGCAACGGGTCACCGGAAAATACCGCCGTGTGCGAACTGAATGCCCGCAGGTACCGCCCCTGGAACCAGTCATAAGCAGCCCACAGCACCCCGGCGCACACGAGGGCGAGCAGGCTGGCAAGCAGGGTCGTGCGGTAGGACGGGCGCATGGGATCAATCCTCGGAGGTCGCGTAGCTTGCCATGCTTGCCGCGACAGATGAATATCGCAGGCCCATAAAGTCCGTTTCGCGTTCTGGAATACACCATGCCTGCTCCGTTCGATCCCGATCACCTGCGCGCCAGCCTGCGGCCCTTGGCACAGGCCCAGCCGTTGTCGACGCAAGGCCAGGCCTACCAGCGTTTCTATGGGCTGGAACTGGGCGAGCGGCGCGGGTTGGGGCGCTTCGACGCGGCGGGGTATGAGCTGGTCAGCCAGGTCTGGTGGCCGGCGCGGGCCAGGGCAACGTTGTTTTTGTTCCATGGTTTCTACGATCACACCGGGCTGTATCGGCATGTGATCGAGTGGGCGCTGGAACAAGGTTTCGCGGTGATTGCCTGCGACTTGCCGGGCCACGGTTTGTCCAGCGGCGCACGGGCGAGCATCGGCGATTTCGCCGAGTATCAGGCGGTGGTGCAGGCGCTGTTTGCCGAGGCGACCTCACTGGACCTGCCGCAACCCTGGCACCTGTGCGGGCAAAGCACGGGCGGTGCGATTGTCATCGATCATGTGCTCAACAGCGGCGCGAACAGCCCGGCCCAGGGCCAGGTGATTTTGCTCGCACCGCTGGTGCGCCCGCGCGCCTGGGGTTGGTCGCAGCTCAGTTATTACCTGCTCAAACCCTTCGTCAACGGCATCGCCCGGCAGTTCAGCGAGAACTCCAACGACCCGGACTTCTTGCCATTCCTCAAAGCCGACCCGTTGCAACCATTGCGCCTGCCCACCGCTTGGGTCGGCGCCTTGGGCAAATGGATCAAGCGTATCGAAGCCGCCCCGGCGAGCCCTAGGCGGCCGCTGATTATCCAGGGGCAGGCGGACATGACGGTGGATTGGCCACACAACCTGGAAGTGCTGAAGGCCAAGTTCGATCGGCCGCAGGTGTTGATGTTGCCGGAGGCAAGGCATCACCTAGCGAATGAGAGTGTGGCTTTAAGGGCGGAGTATTTTGGGTTTTTGAGTAAGCGGATCAAGGGCAGGAATCTCTAGCGTCTGTGCCGGCCTCATCGCTGGCAAGCCAGCTCCCACGGTGGATTTTCGGTGTGATCACCATCAAATCACCACCGCAGACCCTGTGGGAGCTAGCCTGCTAGCGATGACGGCCTGACAGGCGCTACAAATTATTGACTGAGGTTCGAAGAACTCTGCCCCACCGCCAACCCCGCGCGAATCGCCGCCAGCGCCGCCTGGTAATACGCCTTGCCTTCGGTGGATTCAGCGAAGGTTGCGAACTCCTCGAGTTCGGTGTCGGACAGGTCGCGGTAGACGTACAGCAAGGTGTTGTTGAGGTCGCTGCCGATCTGGTCCATCAAGCGTTGGCGCTGGCCGTTGAGCATGCCTTGGGCCTGGCCGCCGCCGAGCAGGCCGGGGATCATCGAACTCAAGCTGTCGGCGGCCACGCCCGCAATTGCCAGACTGACCTCGGCACCAGCCTCGCGGGCCGGCAGGGCCTGGGCCAGGTGGCCGATGATCAGCACGCGGCTGTCGCTGGCCTCCATCTTCGGCAAACCCTTGGCGTTTTTTGCCAACTGATCGCGGCGCGTTGCCAACAGTTCGGCGGCGACGATCTTCTTGCCCAAGGGCGACTGGAAAAACGTCAGGGCCGGTTTCGGATCGGCGAGGTTCTTGCGCAGTTGCGCTTCGGCGCGCTGATCCATGGCCTGGGGGGCGAAGCGTTGATTGCTGTTGTTGACCAGCGCCTGGAACACCGCCGGGGGCAAGCTGTTTTGATAGCGCTGTTGCGCGGCTGACAAGGCATCGTTGAAGTGCGCGCGCTGGTCTGGCCAGCCGGCGACCTTGTACAACTGGTCGTGGCCGTCTGCCCATGCGGGCAAAACACAGAGCATCAGCAGTGAGAAAAGCAAACGGCGCATAGGGACTCCTGTCAGCAGGCGACTATTCTCCGGGGCAGGGCGCAAGTTGTCGAGAATTCGTATCCGCCTTGTCGCGTTATCCGACGACTCTCCGCTACGCGGCTCTGTCGGATTTTCAGGCACAGGAATACTATGCGCGCCATGCGCCTACCCTCTGATCATCCGCTGCTGTTACGTATCGTCGACGACCTCGCTGCGCGCGGCTGGTCGCAGCAGAATATTTTCCTGCCTCAGGCTCTGACCCAGGCGTTGGCCGCCGAGTGCCGTAAACGTTCGGTTGAAGGCGATCTGGCGCCTGCCGGGGTAGGGCGCGGACTGACGTCGGAGATTCGCGAGGGCATACGCGGCGATCACATCCAGTGGCTGGAGCCCGGCGAGACCGAGGCTTGCGACAGCTATCTCGGGTTGATGGACAGCTTGCGCGAGGCGATGAACCGTGGCCTGTTCCTCGGCCTCGAAGATTTCGAAAGTCATTTCGCCCTGTACCCGCCCGGCGCGTTCTACCGCAAGCACGTCGACCGTTTCCGCGACGATGACCGGCGCATGGTCTCCGCGGTGATCTACCTCAATGACGCCTGGTTGCCCGAACACGGCGGCCAATTGCGCATGTACCTGGAGGATGAAGTGGCCTACGACGTGGTGCCGACTGGCGGTTGCCTGGTGGTGTTCCTCTCCGGTGACGTGCCCCACGAAGTCCTGCCCGCGACCCGCGAACGCTTGTCCCTGACCGGCTGGTTCCGCCGCCGTGGCAACGAGCCGTTCTGACGTGCAGAAGATTCTGGTCAGCCGTTGCCTGCTCGGCCATCGCGTGCGTTACGACGGAGGCGCGAGCGGGCCATTCGATCAACTTCAGCAATGGCTGGACGAGGAGCGCGTGGTGCCGCTGTGCCCGGAAGTGGCCGGCGGTTTGCCCACGCCGAGGCCCGCGGCGGAGATTCCCGGAGGGCAGGGCAGCGAGGTGCTCGATGGCCTGGCGTCGGTGATCACCACCGATGGTCAGGACGTCAGCGCCGAGTTTCTCTCAGGCGCGCATCAGGCGCTGGAACTGGTGCGACAGCACGACATACGCATCGCCGTGCTCAAGGCCAACAGCCCGTCGTGCGGTAATCGTCTGACCTATGACGGCACGTTCAGTGGGGGCAAGGTCAGTGGCGAAGGGGTGACGGCGGCGCTGCTCAAGCGCCATGGGGTGTTGGTGTTCAGTGAGCTGGAGTTGGTCGAGGCGGCGGTGGCTTTGAGTGCTTCGAGTTGATCCTGAATCCACCCCTCACCCTAACCCTCTCCCCAGAGGGGCGAGGGGACTGACCGCGTTGTTTGGGCAGACTCCGCCGACCTGAAAAATCGAGCCGAACTCCGGTCTGGAAAAGCATGGAGATCAGCTCCCTTTCCCCCTCTCCCCTCTGGGGAGAGGGCTGGGCGGTGCGGCGTTCCGATGAGGGGTGGTTCTCAACGCTGGAAAAAATCTCTCAGGTCTTCGGCTCCACACTCTTATCCGCCCCCAGCCATTTCTTCGACAACGCCTCCAGTCGCCCATCGGCCTTGATTCGCTGCATCGCGCTTCCGAGGCTGGTATGGAACGCCGGATTACCTTTCTGGAACGGAATGGCCAAGCCCACCGTCGGGCCCGGCTGGGGTTTGTCTTCGGCCAGCGATTGCACCAGCAATATCGAGCGCGGTGGCTGGTCTTGCTGCGCGACGACTTGGGTCTCGGCGAAGGTGTAAGGCTCGCTGAAGTCGAAACGATCCTTGAGTTCCGGGGTCATTGCTATGTGGTTGATGGCAATGTCGTACTTGCCGCTTTCCACACCGGGCAGCAACTCGGCGGCCTCGACCACGACGAATTCGGCACGCACGTCCAGTTCGTTGGCCAGCAACTGACCCAGCTCTACCTCGAAGCCTGAGAGCTTGCCGTCATCCTTGAAGTTGAAGGGCGGTGTGTTGGCCTCGAGGGCAATGCGCAACTCGCCACGGTCGTAAACGTCATCAATCAGTTCGGCATGAGCCAGGGGGCTCAACAGGGGTAGCAGGCAGATCAGGCCAGGCAGAAAACGCATGGTCACTCCTTGATTTCATGTTCGCGACCCCTCTCTCGGGGGTTCGCTTTGCTATGGTTGTCGAGTGCCTTCGACAACGAATGGTCGTGAAGTTGTCATGGCCGAGCGGATTTTTACCGAAAAACTGGAGAAGAAAATGAAAACCTTACTGTCACGAGCGGCGCTGGCGGGACTGCTGATGGGGGCTTCGATGCTGGCCAGTGCGGCCACCCCGGCGCCCAAAGGCGCGGAAGTGTTCATTGTTTCCCCCGAGGATGGGGCCACGGTTTCGCAGGAATTCAAGGTCAAGTTCGGGGTCAAGGACATCGCCCTGGCGCCGGCCGGTGATATCACCAAGAACACCGGCCACCATCACTTGCTGATCGACGTCAAAGAGCTGCCGAAGGCCGGCGAACCGATTCCCAACGATCCGAACCACATGCATTTCGGCAAGGCGCAGACCGAAGCCACGATCAAACTGGCCCCCGGCAAGCACACCTTGCAGCTGGAACTGGGCGACACCGGCCACCTGCCGTTCGACCCGCCCATCGTGTCGAAGAAGATCACCGTCACTGTGGAATAAAAAAAGGGAGCCCCTTTTGGGGGCTCCCTTTTTTATAGCGGCGAGCTTCAAGCGGCAAGCCCCAAGTTAAAGCGAAAGCGAACTCAGCTTGCCGCTTTAAGCTTGCCGCTGTCTTAGAACAAGACCCGGCAACGAATGGTGCCGTTGATGTGTTGCAGCTTCTCTTGCGCCAGGTCCGAGTATTCGGCGTCGACGTCGATCACCACGTAACCGACTTTCTCGTTGGTCTGCAGGAACTGACCGGAGATGTTGATGCCGTTTTCGGCGAAGACCTTGTTGATCTCGCTCATCACACCCGGGATGTTCTCGTGGATGTGCAGCAGACGGTGCTTGCCAGGGTGAGCCGGCAGGGCCACTTCGGGGAAGTTGACCGACGACACCGAAGTCCCGTTGTCGCTGTACTTGACCAGTTTTTCCGCGACTTCCAGGCCGATGTTGGCCTGGGCTTCGGCGGTGGAGCCGCCGATGTGCGGGGTCAGGATCACGTTGTCCAGGCCACGCAGCGGGCTTTCGAACTCTTCGTCGTTGGAGCGCGGCTCCACCGGGAACACGTCGATGGCCGCGCCGATCAGGTGCTTGTCCTTGATTGCGTCTGCCAGGGCTTGCAGCTCAACCACGGTGCCGCGCGCGGCGTTGATCAGGATCCCGCCTTTCTTGATCGCGCGGATTTCCTTCTCACCGATCATCCACTGGGTAGCGGCGGTTTCCGGCACGTGCAGGGTGACGATGTCGGACATGCCCAGCAGTTCGGTCAAGCTGCCGATCTGCGTGGCGTTGCCCAATGGCAGCTTGGTCACGGTGTCGTAGAAATACACCTGCATGCCCAGGCCTTCCGCCAGGACCGACAGTTGGGTGCCGATCGAGCCGTAGCCGACGATGCCCAGTTTCTTGCCACGGATTTCGAACGAGTTGGCCGCGCTCTTGATCCAGCCGCCACGGTGGCAGGAAGCGTTCTTCTCAGGGATGCCACGCAGCAGCAGGATCGCTTCGGCCAGCACCAGCTCAGCCACGGAGCGGGTGTTGGAGTAGGGTGCGTTGAACACCGCGATACCGCGCTCACGCGCCGCGTTGAGGTCGACCTGGTTGGTGCCGATGCAGAAACAGCCGACAGCCACCAGTTTCTTCGCGTGATCGAAGATCTCTTCGGTCAGTTGAGTGCGGGAGCGAATGCCGATGAAATGCGCATCAGCGATCTTTTCCTTCAATTGGGCTTCCGGCAGAGAACCGGTGAGGTACTCGATGCTGGTGTAGCCCGCCGCCTTGAGGACGTCGACAGCCGATTGGTGGACGCCTTCGAGAAGAAGGAACTTGATCTTGCTCTTATCGAGAGAAGTCTTGCTCATCTGCGTAAACCTGTGTCCCGGAGAAAAATGGCAGGAAATGGTCAACAGTGGCTGACCCTAACGGCACGACAGCCGTTACCGCAGAACAGCCTTTGGGCACTACCCTGCGGGGGCGGTATGCTAGCATACGCACCCCGCTAAACACTCATTCCTGCGACGTGAAGCGTTCTCAGGATGACCATGAATTGTTCGAGAGTTCTGTCGATGACCCATCCTGCCCTGATTGATGAGCTGAAGACCCTGGTTGAGCCTGGCAAGGTCCTGACCGATGCCGACTCCCTCAATGCTTATGGCAAGGACTGGACCAAGCATTTCGCCCCGGCGCCCACTGCGATCGTGTTCCCCAAGACCACCGAGCAGGTCCAGGCCATCGTTCGCTGGGCCAACCAGCACAAGGTCGCGCTGGTGCCGTCCGGCGGTCGCACCGGGCTGTCCGCCGCAGCGGTGGCGGCGAATGGTGAAGTGGTGGTGTCGTTCGACTATATGAATCAGATTCTTGACCTGAACATGACTGACCGCACCGCCGTTTGTCAGCCGGGCGTGGTCACCGAGCAATTGCAGAACCTCGCGGAAGAAAAAGGCCTGTACTACCCAGTGGACTTCGCTTCGGCGGGTTCGAGCCAGATTGGCGGCAATATCGGCACCAATGCCGGCGGGATCAAGGTTATTCGCTACGGCATGACCCGCAACTGGGTGGCGGGCATGAAAGTGGTCACCGGCAAGGGTGATTTGCTGGAGCTGAACAAAGACCTGATCAAGAACGCCACCGGTTACGACTTGCGCCAACTGTTCATCGGCGCCGAAGGCACCCTCGGCTTCGTGGTCGAAGCCACCATGCGCCTGGATCGGGCGCCAAAAAACCTCACCGCGATGGTCCTCGGCACCGCCGATTTCGACGCGATCATGCCGGTATTGCACGCGTTCCAGAGCAAACTCGACCTGACCGCGTTTGAATTCTTCTCCGACAAAGCCTTGGCCAAGGTCATGGCTCGAGGCGATGTACCGGCGCCGTTCGAAACCGATTGCCCGTTCTACGCCCTGCTGGAATTCGAAGCGACCACCGAAGAAGTGGCCAACCACGCCCTGGAAACCTTCGAGCATTGCGTGGAGCAGGGCTGGGTCCTGGACGGCGTGATGAGCCAGAGCGAAACCCAGCTGCACAACCTGTGGAAGCTGCGCGAATACATCTCCGAAACCATTTCCCACTGGACGCCGTACAAAAACGACATTTCGGTCACCGTGTCGAAAGTGCCGGCATTCCTCAAGGAAATCGACGCGATCGTCGGCGAACACTACCCGGACTTCGAAATCGTCTGGTTCGGCCACATCGGCGACGGCAACCTGCACTTGAACATCCTCAAGCCGGAAAACCTGAGCAAGGACGAGTTCTTCGCCAAGTGCGCCACCGTCAACAAGTGGGTGTTCGAAACCGTCGAGAAGTACAACGGCTCGATCTCCGCCGAACATGGCGTGGGCATGACCAAGCGCGATTACTTGACCTACAGCCGTTCCCCGGTCGAAATCGAATACATGAAAGCCGTCAAAGCGGTGTTCGATCCGAACGGGATTATGAACCCGGGCAAAATCTTTGCGGTTGACGCCTAAACACCTGAAGAATCCACGAAGCAGGAGTCGGTAAATGAGCTATCAGCACCAGTATGTCGACGGTACGCGTATTCACTTCCCCCTCGGGAAAGTGGTGTGCATTGGCCGCAACTACGCCGAACACGCCAAGGAACTGGACAACCCGGTGCCGACCGAACCGTTGCTGTTCATCAAGCCGGGCAGTTGCGTGGTGCCGCTGGAAGGCGGTTTCGCGATTCCTACCGAGCGCGGCTCGGTGCACTACGAGGCGGAAATCGCGGTGTTGCTCGGCAAGTCCTTGTCGACCAAGCCGAGCCGTGAAGAAGTGCTGGACGCCATCTCCGGCTTCGCCCCGGCGCTGGACCTGACCTTGCGCGACAAGCAGGCCGAGCTGAAATCCAAGGGCTTGCCCTGGGAAGTGGCCAAGTCCTTCGACGGCGCGGCAGTGATCGCTCCGTTCGTCTCCGGCAGCACCTTTGAAGACCTGACGGACATCAACATCCGCCTGACCATCAATGGCCAGGTCCGTCAGGACGGCAACAGCAAGGACATGCTCAACCCGATCGTGCCGATGATCCAGTACATGGCGGGCTGCTTCTCGCTGCACGCCGGCGACGTGATCCTCACCGGCACCCCGGTGGGCGTCGGCCCGCTGAACGTCGGTGACGAACTGGTCCTGGAACTGCCAGGCGCCAGCAGCTTCAACAGCAGCGTTCGCTAAAACCTGTAGGAGCGAGCCTGCTCGCGAAAGCGGTGTGTCAGTCGCTAGAGATATCGACTGCATTACCGCTATCGCGAGCAAGTCGAATCGTCGCACCGTCGCTCCCACATGGCTCTTCAGTGACGGCATTCCCGCCATTTGCCATTTTTTTCACATCGACTCTGGATAATTTCGCGGTCCGCAGCGTCTGAGCCTGCCCCGTTTGTGCTATTACCCCTAGCCTGATTTTCTGGAATCCCTTGTTGATGGCCACCCGATCGCTTTCCTCTGCGCAATCCCCCCGTCGTCCGCGTTTCCTGCTGCGCTGGTATTACTGGTTATTGCTGGTGATTGCCGGCGCTTATGGCTTGGCGTTCGCGATGCATTGGGATGACCGTGGCGCGCTTTGGTTGCGGGAACATTTCGCCAGCCCGGCGGAGCGCCAGCAGAGCGTATGGCTGCCGGATTACCGCGCCGTGATCGACGGCAAGTTGTTGCCCGGCATGGAGAAGGATGAAGCGTCCGACCTGGCCTACAACCCGCAGACCAAGACCCTGTTCTCGGTGATGGGCAAAAACCCGTTCCTGGTGGAGCTGACCTTGCAGGGCGAGGTGTTGCGCAAGATGCCGTTGATTGGCTGGAGCAACCCCGAAGCCTTGACGGTCATGGAAAACGGCTTGATGGCCATCGTCGATGAGCGCGAGCATTTGCTGTCGATCGTCAAGGTCGAGGCCGATACTCGCGAGTTACATCAAGATGCCTTCCCCAAATATGACCTCGGCCCGTCAAAGGACCAGAACAAAGCCTTTGAGGCCATCACCTGGGACCCGCCAAACCAGCAACTGCTGTTGGGCGAAGAGCGTCCGCCGGCCTTGTTCAGCTGGAAAAGCGCCGGTGGCCAGACGTTGACCGGCGACAAACAGAAGCTGGTTCACAACGGGCTGGAGATGCGCAATCTCTCGGCCCTGGCGGTCGATCCGCGCACGGACCACCTGCTGGCGTTGTCCGCCGACTCGCACCTGTTGCTGGAGCTGAACCAGAAGGGCGAGCCGGTCAGCTTCATGACCTTGCTGCGCGGTTTCAATGGCCTGAGCAAGACCATTCCCCGGGCTGAAGGCGTGACCATCGACGATGCCGGCAACCTGTACATGGTCAGCGAACCCAACCTGTTCTATCGTTTTGAAAAGCAATAACCCGGCAAGGTTGTAGGTTAAGGCCAGTGGCCATTAAGCTTGAATTCATACAGCCGTGGTATTTGATCCGCCACTGTTTGTTTTCGAGCTTGCCCCATGCGTCGACTTGCCCGCCCCAAACCCCTGATTCTAATCCTGCTACTGGCCACGCTGATCGCCCTGATCGCGGTCGGCCAGTACCTGCGTCTGTTCGAGCGCGCCTGGTTCAATGCGCGCACGCTGTGGCTGCCGGCGTCGGAATTGGCGATCAACCTTGACCGCTATCAAGTGGCGATCGAGGCCAAAGTCATCGATGGCCTGGACGACGATGTCTCGGCCCTGACCTACGACCCGGTGCGCCGCAGCCTGTTTACCGTCACCAATAAAAATGCCGAACTGGTGGAATTGTCCCTGGACGGAAACATCCTGCGGCGCATTGCCCTGATCGGCTTCGGCGACGCGGAGGCGGTGGAATTCATCAGCGCCGACACCTACGTGATTTCCGATGAGGGCCAGCAGCGGCTGATCAAGATCCATCTCGATGACAGCACCACTTTCCTTGATGCGGCGGAAGCCGAGCAGATGACCTTGGGTGTGCACATGGGCGGCAACAAGGGGTTTGAGGGGTTGGCCTACGACTCGGTGGGCAAGCGCCTGTTCGTCGCCAAGGAGCGCGACCCGATGCTGGTCTATGAAATCCAGGGCTTTCCCCATTACAACCCGGAGAAATCCTACGCAGTGCACGTGGTCAACAACCCCAAGCGCGATGCCGGGATGTTCGTCCGTGACCTGTCGAGCCTGCAATACGACGAGCGCAGCGGCCACTTGCTGGCGCTGTCGGATGAGTCGCGGTTGATTCTGGAACTGGCAGTGGATGGCCGGCCGCTGAGCACCCTGTCGTTGAGCAAGGGGCGCCAAGGCTTGCAGAAAACCGTGCCGCAGGCGGAGGGGATCGCCATGGACGACGAGGGCACGTTGTACCTCGTGAGCGAGCCGAACCTGTTCTACGTCTTCAAGAAACCAGCACAGCCCTGACGGCCATCTACAAAACCCTGTGGGAGCGGGCTTGCCCGCGATGAGGCCGTCAAATTCAACATCCTTGGTGAATGACAGACCGCTATCGCGGGCAAGCCCGCTCCCACAGGTTTTGTATTGTGTTCGAGTTACTTGGCGCGCAGGGTCTTCACGCCTTCGCTGGTGCCCAGCAACAGCAAATCCGCCGGCCGTGCCGCGAACAGGCCATTGGTGACCACGCCGACGATGGCGTTGATCTGGCGTTCCAGTTCCACCGGGTCGGTGATCTGCATGTTGAATACGTCGAGGATGATGTTGCCGTTGTCGGTCAGCACGCCTTCGCGGTACACCGGGTCGCCGCCCAGTTTCACCAGTTGGCGGGCGACGTGGCTGCGGGCCATGGGGATCACTTCCACCGGCAGCGGGAACGCGCCGAGCACCGGCACCAGTTTGCTGGCGTCGGCGATGCAGATGAAGGTCTTGGCCACGGCGGCGACGATCTTCTCGCGGGTCAGGGCCGCGCCGCCGCCCTTGATCAGGTTCAGGTGCTCGTCACTTTCATCGGCGCCGTCGACGTAGAACTCCAGGTCGCTGACGGTGTTCAGTTCGTACACCGGAATGCCATGGCCCTTGAGCCGGGCGGCGGTGGCTTCGGAACTGGCCACCGCGCCATCGAACGCGCCCTTGTGCAGGGCCAGTGCATCGATAAAGCAGTTGGCGGTGGAGCCAGTGCCGACCCCGACGATGCTCTTGTCGTCGAGTTTCGGCAGGATGAAGTCGACGGCAGCCTGGGCCACGGCCTGTTTGAGTTGATCCTGGGTCATGCGGGCTCCGGAAGCGGGCAGGGGTAAACGGAAAGGCCGGCATTATAGGCTTCGCGATGGTGCAGGGGGAAACACTCCTGTGGTGAGGGGCTTGCCTGTGGTGAGGGGGCGGCATAAACCTCTGGATTCGTGTGGTCGCCCGGTCAAAAGCCGGGTTAGACTCCTTGGCCCTGCCCACCTCGCTCAGTGATGCTTTCCAATGCTTGAACACTATGTGAAAAAGATCCTCACCTCGCGCGTCTATGACGTTGCCGTCGAAACCCCGTTGCAGACTGCTCGCCAGCTCTCCGAGCGGTTGGGCAACAACATTTGGCTCAAACGTGAAGACTTGCAGCCAGTGTTCTCGTTCAAGATTCGTGGCGCGTACAACAAGCTCACGCAACTGAGCGACGAAGAGCGCGCCCGTGGCGTGGTCACCGCGTCGGCGGGTAATCATGCGCAGGGCCTGGCCCTGGCGGCGAAAGTGCTCGGCGTCAAAGCGACCATCGTGATGCCCAAGACCACCCCGGAAATCAAAGTCGAAGGCGTGCGCTCGCGGGGCGGCAAAGTGGTACTGCACGGCGATTCGTTCCCGGAAGCCCTGGCCTACTCGCTGAAACTGGTCGACGAAAAAGGCTACGTCTACATTCACCCCTACGACGATCCCCACACCATTGCCGGGCAGGGCACGGTGGCCATGGAGATTCTGCGCCAGCACCCAGGACCGCTGGACGCGATTTTCGTGCCGGTGGGCGGCGGCGGGCTGATTGCCGGGATCGCGGCGTACGTGAAATACCTGCGTCCTGAGATCAAAGTCATCGGCGTCGAGCCGGACGACTCCAATTGCCTGCAAGCCGCTATGGCGGCGGGCGAGCGCGTGGTGCTGCCGACTGTGGGTCTGTTCGCCGACGGCGTCGCCGTGGCGCAGATTGGCCAGCACACCTTTGATATCTGCAAGGATTATGTCGACGAAGTGATCACTGTCAGCACCGACGAGATCTGCGCGGCGATCAAGGATATCTACGACGATACCCGCTCGATCACCGAACCTGCTGGCGCCTTGGGCGTGGCCGGGATCAAGAAGTACGTCGAGTCCCGTGGCGTCAGCGGCCAGACCTTCGTGGCGATCGACTCCGGGGCCAACGTCAACTTCGACCGTTTGCGCCATGTCGCCGAGCGCGCCGAACTGGGCGAGGGCCGCGAAGCCATCATCGCGGTGACCATTCCCGAGCAACCGGGCAGCTTCAAGGCGTTCTGCGAGGCCGTCGGCAAGCGCCAGATCACCGAATTCAACTACCGCTACAACACCGGCAGCGAAGCGCACATCTTTGTTGGCGTGCAGACCCACCCCGACAACGACCCGCGCAGCGCGCTGATCGCCAGCCTGACTGAGCAAGGTTTCCCGGTGCTGGACCTGACCGACAACGAACTGGCCAAGTTGCACATTCGCCACATGGTCGGCGGGCATGCGGCCCATGTGGTCGATGAAGTGGTGCTGCGCTTCGAGTTTCCGGAGCGTCCGGGCGCGCTGTTCAACTTCCTCAACAAGCTCGGCGGGCGCTGGAATATCTCGATGTTCCACTACCGCAACCACGGTGCTGCCGATGGCCGTGTGGTCGCGGGCCTGCAAGTGCCCCACGACGAACGTCACCTGGTGCCGGCGGCGCTGGAAGAAATCGGCTACCCCTACTGGGACGAAAGCGACAACCCGGCCTATCAGCTGTTTCTAGGCTGAGCGGCTACGCTGATGGGCAGGTCATAAGGAATTTCGAACCATGGAAACGTTAACGGCCCTGAAAATGGCCCACACCGCAGCGACGGCGATCATGCTGGGCTGTGCCTTGGGCTTGGGGATCTGGGTCTGGCAATCGCGGCGCAGTGGTGATGCCACCGCGGGCAGCCGCACTTTGCAGCGGCCACGGGTGTTTGTCTGGCTGCTGATGGGCCTGGCGCTGCTCAGCTTGCCATTCACCGGTTGGGCGATGGTGCATCGGGTGGGTTGGCCCTTGGGGCAGACCTGGCTGCTGACTTCAAGCGTGCTGTACACCGTGGCGGCGCTGGCCTGGTTCTGGTTGCTGGTGCGCTTGAACAGGCTGCGCAAGACGCCGGGCAGGGTCGGTAAATTTACCTTTGCGTTGGCGCTGTTCAGCTTTGCCTGCTTTGTGGCCATTGCCGGGTTGATGGGCGCCAAGCCGGTTTAGGGCTGCAGACCGCGTCGTCCCCATCGCGGGCAAGCCCGCTCCCACAGGTTTCTCTGGTGTTCACAGGTTCAGCATTCACTGAAGACCACTGTGGGAGCTAGCCTGCTAGCGATAGCGATATCAGCCGCGCAGACTAATCACCGGCCAACCCCGCTTCTCGGCTTCGGCGCGCAGGTTCGGGTCCGGGTCGACGGCCACCGGGTGCATGACTTGCTCCAGCAGCGGCAAATCATTCATCGAGTCGCTGTAGAAATAGCTGTCTTCCAATGAATGCCCGGTTTCCTCCAGCCAGCGGTTCAGCCGTGTCACCTTGCCTTCGCGGAAGCACGGGATGTCGGTGCTGCGCCCGGTGTAGCGGCCGTCGGCCATTTCGCATTCGGTGGCGATCAGGGTCTCGACCCCCAGGCGCGCGGCGATGGGGCCGGTGACGAAACGGTTGGTGGCGGTGATGATCACCAGGATGTCGCCGGCGGCGCGGTGCTTGGCCAGCAGTTCGATTGCCTTGGGCAACAGGATCGGCTCAATGCAATCGCGCATGTAGTCGCGGTGCCATTGGTCGAGCACGGCCATCTCGGTGCGGCCGAGGATTTCCAGGCAGAAGTTCAGGTATTCGGCGTTATCCAGCTTGCCCGCCAGGTAATCCTGGTAGAACTGATCGTTGCGTGCCTTGTACGTCACGGCGTCAAGAAAGCCGCGTTCGCACAGGTAATCGCCCCAGGCGTGATCACTGTCGCCGCCCAGAAGGGTGTTGTCCAAGTCGAATAAAGCCAGGCGCATTGCAGTTACCCGCTGATAAGTCGGTAAAAAGGCGACAAGAATACGGTCTTTTCACAAGAGTGCACATAAGGTAGGAAGCTTCGTTGCCGCCTTCACAACCTTTGTGGAACAATGCGACGACATGCGTTTGCGAGGTTGTTGCCGTGATCGACCCCGATGGTTTCCGCCCTAATGTCGGGATTATTCTGACGAATGATGCCGGCCAGGTGCTGTGGGCTCGCCGTATCAATCAAGATGCCTGGCAGTTTCCTCAAGGTGGGATCAACCCCCAGGAGACGCCGGAAGACGCCTTGTACCGCGAGTTGAACGAAGAAGTCGGCCTGGAGCGCGAAGATGTTGAAATACTCGCCTGCACCCGGGGCTGGTTGCGCTATCGTTTGCCGCAACGTCTGGTCCGTACCCACAGCCAACCGCTGTGCATCGGCCAGAAACAGAAATGGTTTCTCCTGCGC
>Ga0247742_10000981_pt1 | contig 21113 bp, 14 predicted proteins | sample UWRJL208509C2_FD_180944 | JGI IMG/M metagenome (GOLD analysis project Ga0247742, IMG submission 180944) | Plant litter microbial communities from Arlington Agricultural Research Station in Wisconsin, United States - UWRJ-L208-509C-2 | ecosystem: Environmental > Terrestrial > Plant litter >... | reverse complement strand
TGGCTCGATTGCTTCGGTGCGATGGGCCAGAATCCCCGACTATCGGTGCGCCATGGGTGGCGGGGGAAGGTATGCGCAGCAAGTTGTTCGTGCCCGGGGGGCGTCCGGAACTGTTCGCCAAGGCGCTGGCCGGGCCGGCAGACGCCCTGTCGTTCGATCTCGAAGATTCGGTGCCTTTGGCGGTGAAAGCCGCCGCGCGAGCCGATGTGGCCGCCTTCGTCGCCTCGAACGCCGTCCGCAACGCGGCAAAGACGATCATCGTGCGGGTCAATGCACCAGACACCGAGTGGTTCGAAGACGATCTCGCAGCGGTACTCACGCCGGGACTGACTTTGCTCAATGTGCCCAAGGTGGAATCGCCGGAGGCGCTGCTTGCGGTCATCGCGACCCTGGAGCACGTCGAGGCAGAGCGCGGCCTGGATGGGTCGGTCGGCCTGCTGGTCAACATCGAAACACCGCGAGCGCTCGAGAAGGCCGCCGCGATTGCCGCGGCGCATCCCCGCGTCGCCGGCCTCCAGCTGGGACTGGCGGATCTTTTCGAGCCGCACGGTATCGACCGCGCGGACATCGCGGCGGTGCACGCGGCGATGTTCGCCGTGAAAATCGCCGCGGCCGCCGCAGGCGTGTTCGCGATCGATGCCGCGTTTGCCGCGATCGACGACGTGGCGGGCTATGAGGCAGAAGCGCGCATGGCGCGTCGACTCGGCTTCGTCGGCAAGAGCTGCGTCCATCCGCGGCAGGTAGCCCTTGCCAATGCGGTGTTTGCGCCATCGCCCGAGGAGGTCGCGCTGGCGCGTCGCATTGTCGCCGCGTCGGTCGACGCGGAGCGCGCAGGTCACGGTGCCTTCGTGGTCGACGGCCGGATGATCGACCTGCCGTTCCTCAAGCGCGCGCAGGCGCTGCTGGCATCGGCAGGGTGATGCGCCCGCCGACGATGCGCGTCACCCTCCGCGCTTGCCTCGCCTTCCTGCTTCTTTGCTTGCTCACGTCGGGCATGGCACAGGCCGAGGCGCTCACCCCCCTGCGTGGCAGCGCATTGCCTTCATTGCCCATGGTGGGCACCGTGCATGGCTTCGCCACCGTGGACGGCCGGCTCGTTGCCGTGGTCGACGACAGCGCCTGGGTCCTCGACGAAGGGCAGGGCAGCTGGCGTTCGCTGCCCTGGTCGGCGGGCGTCGCGCCGAAAGCGCTGTCGGCATTGTTCGGCGATGCATCACGCGGCTACATCTTGCTGGGTGATGACGCCTCGGCGGCTACCTCCGTCGCGCGCCTGTCGCTGGACACGACGGGGCTGGTCCTGAAGCCCCTGCCGCCCTTTCCGGGTTCGATCGTCGGCGCCCGCGCTGCGTCAACCGACAGTGCGGTCTACGTCGCCGGTGTCGAGAACGGCGCATCGACACTGCTGCGCATCGAGCCGGGCGCCGTCCAACCCTCATGGGCAAAGCTGGCCGACCTGCCCCCCGGCGCCGCACCGTCCACGCTCGTCGTCCAGGGCGCAGGCGTCTTTGTCACCGTCGGCAATACGGTGTGGCGCTGGCTGCCCGACGGCGGCTGGAGCGAACGGGCAACTGCGCCGGCCCCGATTCTTCCGGGCATGGCACGGCCGATGGGCCAGGCCAACGTGGCCTACCTCGTCGGCGATGCCACCGCGGCTCGCGCCATGACCTTCCAGGTGGTGACGCGCGCCTGGGCTGTCCTGCCAGGCGTTCAGTTCGCACGGGTGACATCGGCCGCGACCTGGAGGGACGGCTTCGTCTGGTCATCGACGGATGGTGCGAAAACCATGGTCGCATCCGCCCAGGTACAGTCGAGCAAACTGCTGCTGCGCTGGCTCGACTGGCTGGTGATCGTCGTCTACCTCGGCGGCATGATCGGCATCGGTCTGTATTTCTACCTGCGTGAGAAGCGCAACTCGACCGCGAACTTCTTCGTCGGCGGCCGCAGCATTCCGTTCTGGGCCGCGGGCGTGAGCCTGTATGCCGCGAACACCAGCTCGATCAGCTTCATCGCCATTCCGGCGAAGGCGTTCGAGAGCAACTGGCAGTACATGACGAACAACCTCATCGCCGTGTTCGGCCTGATGTTCGTCGCCGTGTGGATTGTTCCGCTGCTTCGCCGGCTGGACCTGATGTCGGTGTTCTCGTATCTGGAAACCCGCTTCCATCCGGCTATCCGCATGATCGCCAGCGCCCTTGCCATCCTCACCCAGCTTGGTAGCCGCATGAGCGTGATCCTGTTCCTGCCGGCGCTCGCCATCGCCACGATTACCGGTATCAGTACGACGCTGAGCGTGATCCTGATGGGAGGCTTCACCATCATCTACACCGCCATGGGTGGGATGAAGGCGGTGATCTGGACGGACGTGGTGCAGGTAATCGTGAAGATGGGCGGCGCGATTTTCGCCATCGGCTTTATCATCTGGCATTTGCACGGCGGCTTCGGCGAGTTCCTCGGTACGGCGATGGCCGATCGCAAGATGCACCTGCTGGATTTCAGTTTCGACCTGACCAAGGCGACGGTCTGGGGCTTTCTTTTCCTCGTGCTTTTCGACGTGGTGCTGACCTTTCCGAAGGACCAGGTGCTGATGCAACGCACCTTGTCCACCCCGTCGGCCAGGGAGGCCGGTCGCTCCATCTGGGCGTTCGCCGCCATCATGATCCCGGGCGGCCTGGTGTTCTACATGATCGGTACATCGTTGTTCGTGTTCTACAAGGCGCATCCGGAGCGGATGAACCCGATGCTGCCGATCGACGCCACGTTCCCGCTGTTCATCGCGGCCGAGCTGCCGATGGGTGTGACCGGGCTCATCGTGGCGGGTATCTTCGCGGCAGCGATGGCGACGCTCTCCGGCATCATGAACAGCGTGGCCACGCTGGTTTCCGTGGACTTCTACGACCGGCTGGTGAAGAACCGCACGCCCAGGCAGAGCGTGATCTTTGCCGAGGTCACGACCGTCGTCGTCGGACTGGTCGGTATCGGCCTGGCGCTGCTGCTGTCGCGGTTCGACGTGCATTCGCTGTTCGATGTGTCGATCGAACTGGCCGGTTTGCTTGGCGGGGGCTTCGCCGGCGCCTACACGCTGGGCATGTTCACCCGCAGGGCCAACTCGCCCGGCGTGGCGATCGGTATCGCGTCGAGTACGGCCCTGACCTTCATCGCCTGGGTCTTCAAGCTGGTCCATCCATACTTCTATCTCGCGATCTCGATCTGCCTGTGCATCGTGATCGGGTATATCGCCAGCCTGTGCTTCCCGGCGCCGACGCGGTCGCTGCGTGGCCTGACCATTCATCGCGATCGCGACGGTGAATGACCTACCATGGCGCTCACCCGCCGACCGCCAGTGAGATGACGTGGAAACCCAGTTCCTCAATACCTTCATCACCGTCGCCGATCATGGCTCGATGGCAGCGGCGGCGCGACTGCTCAATATCACGCCCGCTGCTGTGGCGCAGCAAATCCGCACGCTGGAACGCGAGATAGGCACGACCCTGATCGCGCGCGTCGGCCGCACGGTAAGCGTCACCGAAGAAGGCTCACGCATCCTGCAACGCTCGCGCGACGTATTGCGCAATGTGGCCGACCTGCGCAGTGTCGCCAACGAGAGCGGCGTGTCGGGCGAGCTGAGGCTCGGCGCCTGTCCCACGGCCCTGGCAGGCATGCTTCCCGACGTGCTCGCACGCATGGTCGAGACCTTCCCGCGCATCAATGTCTTCATCAAGCCGGGCTACTCGGTGGATCTCTACAACGACGTTGAGAAGGGCGACCTCGATGCCGCGGTGGTTCTGCAGGCACCGTTCCCCCTGCCGAAAACCTGCGAGTGGCAGCTGCTGCGCGAGGAGCCGCTGATCGTGCTGGCACCACGCGCGCTGGCCGGACGTGACCCGCACGAACTGCTCGCCACCGAGCCCCTCATCCGTTACGACCGCAATCAGTGGGGTGGCCGGCAAGCCGACGACTACCTGCGTGCGAACGGCATCGTGCCGCGCGAGCGCTTCGAGCTCAATGCGCTCAATGCAATCGCGGTGATGGTCGATCGTGGCCTCGGCGTATCGCTGGTTCCCGACTGGGCAAGGCCCTGGCCGGAAGGGCTGGATCTGGTTCGGATGCCGTTGCCGAACCCATCCGAACCGCGCCGCATCGGCATCGTCTGGTCACGCTCCAGCGTGCGCGTGCGGTTGGTCACCGTACTGCTTCAGGAGAGCCGCAAGGCGATGGCGGCGATGCAGTCGCGGTGACCGCGAATGTGTCGTGCATGTTGCGTCGCCGCATAGTTTTCCTTCGTTCGTAAGCAACAAAAACTAGTCTCTGAACATACCCGTCCGCGGTTTCTTGCCATGCGCTAAGCGCATAGGCTCACCATCACCGAGACGAAGGTCAGTGGCGCGCCGGGGAGGGCGTAGCCAACGCAGCAGACAGTTTCTTGCCCGGGCGCGCCGTCACAGGGGGCACGCCGCACCCGCCCGCTTGGGCGATCGATCCAACGGCAACACGGACCCGATATGATCAAACCACTTTCCGCCGCGATCGGCAGCATCCTGCTGGTCTCCTTCTTCGCAACCAGCGCCCACGCGCAGGACACGACTTCGCAGACCGACGTGCCGAACCCGCCGAAGGCCACGAAGAAGAAAGACGACAAGAACAACGACCAGCCGGTGAACCTCGACCAGGTCATCGTCACCGGTGTGCGCACGCCCAAGGCGATCGACGAGATTCCGGGCGCCATCACCGTGGTCAACAAGGAAGAGATCGCTCATACGCTACTGGTGACCGAAGACGCGACGGCCGTGCTGGCGCGCTCGGTGCCGGGCTATGCGGAATCCTCCCAGGCCATGAGCAACACCGGCGAAACCCTGCGCGGTCGCATTCCGCTGCGCCTGTTCGACGGTGTGCCCCAGGGTTCGCCGCTGCGCGAAGGTACCCGCAACGGCACCTTCACCGACATGGGCATCGTCGGCCGCATCGAAGTCATCAATGGTCCGTCGGCGTCGGAAGGCATCGGCGCGGCGGGCGGCATCATCAATTACCTCTCGAAGACGCCGACCAAGGAAGGCAACGAGACCACCATCACCACGCGCTACCAGACGCAAGGCAAGTCGGACAGCGGCAGCTGGAAGACCGGCGTGACGTTCGCCCGCAAGGAAGCCAGCTACGATGTGCTGCTTGCCGGTTCGTATATCGACCGCGGCATGACCTATGACGGTAACGGGCGCCGCATCGGCCTGAACACCTCCGGCTCGCTTGCCGATTCCACCTCCAGCAACCTGTTCGCCAAGCTCGGCTACAACTTCGGCGAGGGCGACGACCAGCGCCTCCAGGCCACCTTCAGCAAGTTCAAGATCACTGGCAAGGGTGACTACATCCAGGTGCTCGGTTGCCGCGGCCCGACGGACGATCCGCCGTGCGCAACGCCGCGAACGAATACCTCCGAGCGCGGCCATATCGACGGCTCCAGGGACGCCTTCAACGACTTCAAGCAGTACAGCGCCGAGTACACCAACAAGAACCTGTTCGGTGGCGCGCTCGATATCAACGTGTACAAGGCCGACCAGGCCATGCGTTATCTGCCGGAGAACACCGAGGACAAGCAGGACCCGCTGATCGCCCCGCTGAACACTTTGTTCGACCAGTCCGAGATCACCGCGAAGAAGCGCGGCATCCGCACCTCGTGGACGCGTCCGGATTTCCTGGTGACCGGCCTGGAGTTGCACACGGGTGTGGACGTCGGTCGCGACGAGGCACAGCAGCGCCTTGCGCTGACCGATCGCCTGTGGGTGCCGCCGATGATCTACAACAGCGTGGCGCCGTATGCGCAGCTGTCGTATGACATCGGGCCGTTCACCATCAGCGGCGGTTATCGTCGCGAGAGCGATCGCCTCACCGTCGATAGCTATACCACCACGTACTACCGCAACCGCGTGTTCGTGCAGGGTGGCAAGCTGTCGTACAAGGAGAACCTGCGCAACATCGGCGGGATCTGGCGCGTCAATGACGAGTGGTCCGTCTTCGCTTCGTACAGCGAAGGCTTCACGCTGCCGAACATCGGTATCCCGTTGCGCAATATCAGCGTGCCGGGCCAGTCGGTGAGCAGGATCAGCGACCTCAACGCGATCATCTACAAGAACAACGAATTCGGCTTCAACTGGCGTGGCGACCACGGGGCCTTCGGGGCTACCCACTACATCTCGAAGTCCCCGTTCGGCTCGTCGCTGGCGATCGATCCGAACACCAGCGACTTCATCCTCTCGCGTGCACCGGTGCGCATCGAGGGTACCGAGCTGACCGGCGAGTGGCGCTTCAACCCGGACTGGAAGGCCACGGCGATCTATTCGCACATCACCGGCAAGACGGCCTTCTGGTCGTCGGATCCGGCCGGCAACTACGGGGCCGGCTCGCTCAGCAAGCCGCTGGGCGTGCTCGACATCAATCCGGACAAGCTGGCCTACGCCGTCACCTGGAACTATTCGGCGCACGGCGACGCCACGCTCGGTGCCACTTCGCTGTTCGGGCGGCACGTGTCGGGCAGCGATACGCGGGCCTATGACGGTGCCACCTTCAGCTACAGCGAGCGCACGCACGGTTACACCTTGTTCGACCTGGGTGTGAACTACGACCTGGAAAGCTACGGCAAACTGTCGCTCGGCGTGGAGAACCTGCTCGACAAGCAGTACATCCTCAGCTGGTCGCAGCTGGCGGGCTACCAGAACTACTGGTCGGGCCGTGGCCGCGTCACTTCGCTGACCTATACGATCACGCTGTGACGAACCGATCGATCCGGCGAAGCCGCGCCGCGTGCGCGGCTTCGCTGTGCCTGGGGCTCCTGCTGTGTGGCTCGGCCTCGGTCGCGGCGGAAGCGTGGCCGAAGGAAAGGCTGGACCCGCTGCACACGTTCATGCGCGATGCCACGGGGGCGGATGGATACCTCGGCGGCGTCACGCTGATCGTTCACGACGGACGTGTCGTCGATGTGGGCACGTATGGCTACGAGGATCTCGCGCGCAAACGGCCCATGCGGCGCGACGCCATCTTCCGCATCTATTCGATGACCAAGACCATCACCTCCGTAGCGGTCATGATGCTGGTGGAGGAGGGCAAGGTGTCGCTGGACACGCCACTGGCCGAGCTTCTGCCTGGCTTCGAGCATCCGCAGGTGATGACGGGTGGTACGGCCGCGGCACCGGCCCTGCGGCCTGCCTCGCGCAAGCTCACCCTGCATGATCTCCTCACGCACACTTCGGGATACCCGGCAGGCTTGCCGGGTGAGCACGAGGCCGTCGCATTGATGGAACGCGTCGATCCCCATGGCGCGAACGATCTGGCCGGCTTCGCCGAGCGGATGAGTCGCGTGCCCCTGGCGGCTGACCCCGGTACACGGTTCGGTTACGACGGTGCCTCGCTCGAGCTGGTGGCGCGTGTCGTCGAAGTCGTTTCGAAGCGACCGTTCGCCGACTTCCTGCAGGAGCGGATCTTCACGCCGCTACGTATGCGCGACACGGGCTTCAGCGTGCCGGCCGACCATCGCGGCCGCGTGGTCGACATCACCCGCATGGCGGATGACGGACACCTTGTGATTGCCGACGGCCCGAGCGCCACGCACCCCGGCGAGCCGCTGAATCGCTATATGAGCGGGGCAGGTGGCCTGTATTCCACCGCGGACGACTACGCGCATTTTGCCCGGATGCTGCTCGATGGTGGCCGTTACGGTGGGCACAGGCTGCTCGCGCGCAAGACCGTCGACGGGATGATGCGCAACCACCTGGGTATGCTCGACCCGCCGGTCACCCAGTTCAATACCGGCGAAGGCTTTGGCATCGGGGGGTATGTGGTGATCGATCCCGCCCGTCGCGGCCAACTCGGCTCGGTCGGACAATACGGCTGGGCCGGCGCCGCATCCACCACCTATACGATCGATCCGCATGAGCATCTGGTCGCCATCCTCATGCTCCAGCACCTGCCTCGCGACGATGGTCGCAAGGACCTTCCGCGCCTCGCGCGGCCGTTCTACGACCTCGTCTACCATGCTCTCCATGACCCCCAGGTTTCCCGCCATGACCCAGTCCCCTGACGACCGCGACGACGACACGCCTCGGGTGACCCACGAGTTCAAGTTCTCCCACGTGACCACGGGCCGTTATCTGCCGACACCGGGCAAGGCGCCTGGCTGGCCGTTCGCCGAAATCGGCCACTGGAGGACGGACGTGGACGGTAGCGCGGACGACTGGATACGCGAGCTGCGCGACTGGCGCCGTGAACATCTCACGCGCATCGGCTATGACGATGCCAACTATCGTCGTCCCGAGCTGCAGTGGGCCCAACGCAATTTCGTCCACGCGCAGATGATGGTGGAAGATCGTTACTTCTACGATCCGGTGGCGGGACGCTATACCGTCGACCGCTACCTGGACGACCTCGAAGCCCGCTTCGGCGGAATCGACAGCGTGCTTATCTGGTTCGTCTACCCCAACATCGGGATCGACGATCGCAACAAGACCGATCTCGCGTTCGACCTGCCCGGCGGTCTGGACGGGCTGCGCGTCGCCGTCGATGACTTCCACCGGCGTGGCGTTCGCGTCTTCCTGCCTACGATGCCCTGGGACAACGGTACGCGCCCGGCGGACGAGAGCGACTGGGACGCGATGGCGAAGCTGGTCGCGGCGGTGGGCGCCGATGGCGTCAATGGCGACACGTACAACGGCGTGCCACGCGCGTTCTTCGACGCCTGCGACGCGGCGGGCCACCCCGTGGTGCTGCAGCCGGAGTCGACGATCAGCGCCGAAGAGCAGCTGATCTGGAATGTACAGAGCTGGGGCAAGAAGGCGCCGAACGAGGTCATTCCTCCCGTGGCGAAGTTCAAGTGGCTCGAGCCGCGCCACATGATCAACTACGAGAACCGCTGGGGACGCGACCGCAATCACGACCTGCAATACATCTTCTTCAACGGTGTGGGCTACAACGCCTGGGAGAACGTGTGGGGCATCTGGAACGGCCTGACGCCGCGCGACGCCGAGTCGCTGCGCCGCATCGCCGCCATCGAACGGCAGTTCGCTCCTGCCATGGTGAGCATGGACTGGCGTCCCTACGAACGCACGCTCCAGGCGGGTGTCTTCGCCAGTCGTTTTCCGGCCGGGACGTACACGCTATGGACCGTGGTGAACCGCCAGGAGTACGTGGTCGCGGGCGAACAGCTTGCAGTGCCCCATGTCGAAGGCACTCGCTACGTGGACGCGTGGAACGGCGTGGAACTCACGCCGCGACTCCATGGGGGCAAGGCGGTGCTGGCCTTCCTCCTGGAAGGTCGTGGCTTCGGCGCGGTGGTCGCGCTGGCTGCCGGTGCCTCCGTCGACGGCCTCGACGGTTTCCTGGCAGCGATGCGCGAAGCATCCACGACGCCTCTGGCTTCCTTGTCCTCGACGTGGCGAAGCCTGCCGCAGACGATGCGCCCGGTGGCGGCGACCGTGCGCGTTACCACCGCGCCGGAAGGCATGCTGACCCTTCCTGCCGGCCCGTTCGACTTCGTCGTGGGTGGTGTCGAGATAGAAGGGCAGACCTGGGAAGGCAATGACGTGCAATACCCATGGGAGAGCAGTGCGCGGCGCGGACACCGTCGGCACATGCAGATCGAATCCTTCCACATCGACCGAACGCCCGTCACCAATGCGCAGTACGCCGTCTTCCTTGACAGTACGGATTGGCGCCCGCTCGACGCGCACAACTTCCTGCGTCACTGGGTGGACGGCAAGCCCCCGGCCGGCTGGGAGAACAAGCCGGTGACGTGGGTAGGAATCGAGGATGCACGTGCGTATGCGGCGTGGGCCGGTAAGCGGCTGCCGCACGAATGGGAATGGCAATATGCCGCGCAGGGTAGCGACGGACGTCGCTACCCGTGGGGTGACGACTGGCGCGACGACTTCGTTCCCGCCGTGAATCGCGGCCGGCGACTACGCGCTCCGGCGGACGTCGATGCGTTTCCCCAGGCGGCCAGTCCCTTCGGCGTGCTCGATCTGGTGGGCAACGTGTGGCAGTGGACCGACGAATTCCTCGACGAGCACACGCGCGCCGCCGTGTTGCGTGGCGGCAGCAGCTACCAGCCGCAGACGTCGCATTGGTACTTTCCGCAGGCCTATCGTCTCGATCAGCATGGCAAGTACCTGCTCATGTCGCCGGGAAAGGATCGCTCAGGCTGTGTCGGATTCCGATGCGTGGTCGATGCCGCATGAGGGCGGTTACCCAATTCGAAGGCCTGCTCGGCGACGCGCTGGCGGCGAACCTGCAGGGACGCCTGTCGCATTTCATCGTCGACGAGCACAGCCCCGCCATCGCCCTGTTCGCGCCCGAACGCCGCGCGCTGAACCAGGAGGGCGACTGGTACGGCGAGCACGCCGGCAAGTGGCTGGTGGCCGCAACAAGAGCCGCTGCCCGCAGTGGCGACGAGTCGCTCCGCTCCCGTGTGCTGCGTGTGGCCGACTACCTGGTCTCCGTGCAGGAAGCCGACGGCTACCTGGGTACGTACGCCCCGGAGCGCCGCTTCATGTACCAGCGTCCGCCGAAGCCGGTCAGCTGGAACGGCGAACCGAGCGTGCGTACCTGGGACATCTGGACGCACGCCTATCTGATGCTGGGCCTGCTGGAGGTACATCGTCACTTCGGTGGCGCAAGCTATCTCGATGCGGTACGCCGCATCGGCGATCTCTGCCTGCACACGCTTACAGCGGGCGGCATTGACATTACCGACCTGGGCAACCACTTCGGCATGTCGGCAACGGTGCTGCTCGACCCCGCGGTAGACCTGCATCTGGCCACGGGCGATCCGCGCTATCTCGAGCTCGCCCGGCTTGTCCTTCGGCAGGCGAACGCCCACCCGCCGCTGGCCCTGCTCGACCAGTGCCTGGCCGGAACGGACGTCGCATTCATCGCGACAGGCAAGGCGTATCAGTTGGCCTGGAACCTGGTGGGTATCGCCAAGCTGCATCGCGTCACCGGCGAGCCGGATCTCCTGCGTGCCGTGGAGCACGCCTGGCGCAGCATCCGCGACCACCATCTGACGCTGGGTGGAGGGCCCTGGGGCGGTGTCGCGCATCGTTCGCGCGAAGTGTTCAACGCGCCGGGCGCCTTCAGTCCGGAAGGCTACGTGGAAACCTGCTCCACGCTGGCGTGGATCCAGCTCAATCGCGAACTGCTCCTGATCACCGGCGAAGCACGCTACGCCGAGGAAATCGAGCGTTCCGCTTACAACGACCTGCTCGCCGCGCAAGCGCCGGATGGCGAGGACTGGTGTTACTACGTGTTCCCCAACGGCCGCCGCGTACATACGACGTACTGGCGCTGCTGCAAGTCCAGCGGCGCGATGGCGGTCGAGGAGTTGCCGGACATCGCGCTTATCGCTCGGGGTACCCACACGCTCGATATCAACATCTATGGACCTGGCCGATCCTCGGTCACGCTCGAAGGGCCCGGGCGCGTGCAGCTGACCCAGGCGACGGTGTGGCCCTATCCGGACGACATACGCATCGCTGTCTCCGTTGAACGGCCCGCACGTTTCTCGCTTCGCGTGCGCGTGCCGAGCTGGGCCGATGGCGCGACCCTGCTCGTCAATGGCACGGATGCGGGCGTGACGGTGCCGCCCGGTCAGTACGCCACGGTCGAGCGTGAATGGCATGAGGGCGAGGTGCTCGTCGCCCGGTTTCCGGCGCAACCAATCCTGCACCGGGCCAGCAACCGCAATATCCAGGAATCGCGCGCGCCAGACGGCAGCGCGGTACATCAAGAGGTACTGCACTTCGACTACATGGGCCTCACCTGTGGACCACTCGTATTCGCTACCGATCTCATCGACGGCTTCAAGACCAGCGAGACGGTAAAACTACCGGGGGAGCCGCAGGCGAGCTGGCTTACGCTTCTTCCGCGCCAGGAAGGGGAAACACCGGTGCTGATTCTGGATCCGGGTTATCGCGCGCCGCTGCGCTTTACGCCCTATTTCGCGACAGGCGGGCGACACGACGGGGCATGGCGTCTTACCTGGCTGGCGCTGGCACCGGAAAAGTCCTTGTAGATTCAAACAAGTTTTTCTGCTGCGAGAACATATCGCGCCGGGGTGTTTCCCGCACCCGGTGTCCGGCAAAGTGAATGGACGCAAACGGGATATGGCACTGTGGATAACGAGGCACGCATGGAAACACCGACATCGCCCCCCCGCGCGCCTTCGGGCCCCCTCGCCGGCGTGCGCGTGCTGGACCTCAGCGCGTATATCGCCGGGCCGTACGGCTGCACGTTGCTGGCCGACCAGGGCGCGGACGTCATCAAGATCGAACCGCCCGGTGGCGATAACCTGCGTCAGTACCCGTCGACACTGGTCACCGAGAGTCGCGCCTTCCTCGGCGTGAACCGCAGCAAGCGCGGCATCGTGCTGGACCTGAAGAATCCGTCGGACCACGCGGCGCTATTGCGTCTCGTGCGCGAGGCCGACGTCTTGGTGCACAACTTTCGCCCCAGCGTCCCGGCGCGCCTCGGCATCGATCACGACCGCCTCGCCCTGATCAATCCGCGCCTGATCTACTGCGCCGTGACCGGCTATGGCGACCAGGGGCCGATGAAGGACAAGGCCGGCTACGACCAGGTGCTGCAGACCATGACCGGCATGTCGACCCTGCAGGGCAAGCGCGGTGGTCCTCCGGAAGTGATCTTCGGCTCGGTCGTCGACTACTACGCTGCGGCGCTGCTCGCCGCCGGTGTTTCATCGGCACTGTACGAGCGGGAGCGCAGCGGCATGGGCCAGTATGTGGGCGTGTCCCTGTTGCGCAGCGCGTTGACGATGCAGTCGGCGCGCATGATCTGGGCCGAAGGCGAGTCGCTGGATATCGGCCGCGACATGCGTTCGGGCGGCGTCACCGGTATACATCCGACGCGCGAAGGTTACATTTACATCTCGGCGAATACGCCGCATTTCTGGAAGGCCCTGTGCGAGCGCACGGAGCTCCATGCGCTCTACAACGATCCGCGCTTCGACACCGTGCGCAAGCGTGCCGAGCACCATGAGGAAATCGTGCCGAAGCTGCACGCCGCGCTTGCCTCGCGCACGGCGCTGGAGTGGGAGGCTCATTTCGGCGACGCCGTGCCCAGTGCCGCCGCCCGTCGTATCGAAGACATGTTCGATCACCCGCAGGTGACAGCCGAAGGCCTCGTCGCCACCTTCGACCATCCCGTGGTCGGCCAGTATCGCGGGGTCAATCACCCGATTCACTTCGGTCGGACGCCTGCGCCGGAGCCCTTCGCCGCGCCGACGCTCAACCAGCACGAATCGCTCCTGATGGGTTCCGTCATAAACCCCGCTCCCGCCACAAAAATGTAGGAGCCGATTCATCGGCGATCCCGCGGCAGCGGGCCAGGCATTCGCTAGCACCCATCGCCGATCAATCGGCTCCTACAAAAGCGCGGCGAGGTAGGGGGCGGTGCGGCTTGCTTTCGATCGGGCGACATCGCGCGGGGTGCCTGCCGCGACGACCGTGCCACCCTGGTCTCCCGCACCGGGGCCGACATCGATCACCCAGTCGCTGCCGGCGACGACGCGCATCTCGTGCTCGACGACGATAACGGTATTGCCTGCGTCGACGAGGCCCTGGAGCTGGGCGACGAGCTTGTCGACATCCGATGGATGCAGGCCGGTGGTGGGCTCGTCGAGGATGTAGACGCTGCTTCCGCGCTGGGCGCGCTGCAGCTCGGTGGCGAGTTTGATCCGCTGGGCTTCGCCGCCGGAAAGTTCGGTGGCCGGCTGGCCCAGGCGCAGGTAGCCCAGGCCGATATCGCGAAGTAGCAGCAGCGACTTCAGCACGTTGGGTTCGTCGGCGAAGAACGCGCAGGCCTCATCCACGGTCATGCCGAGCACCTGGGCGATGTTCTTCTCGTTCCAGCGGATGGCCAGCGTCTGCTCGTTATAACGCGCGCCGTGGCAGGTAGGGCAGGGCGCATAGACGCTCGGCATGAACAGCAGTTCGACGCTGACGAAGCCCTCGCCTTCGCAGGTTTCGCAACGGCCCTTGGCGACATTGAAGGAGAAGCGGCCGGCGTCGTAGCGTTTCGCCTTTGCGGCCTTCGTCGCGGCGAACAGCTTGCGAACGTGATCGAACAGGCCCGTGTACGTGGCGAGGTTCGAACGTGGCGTGCGCCCGATCGGCTTCTGGTCGACCTGGACCAGCCGCGTGATCGCTTCCGCGCCCGAATGGATATGCCCGGTCGTCTTCGTGATGACGTTCGGCTCGAGATCGTCGCTTTCATCCTCGACGACTCGCGGCTCGTGCCCAAGATACTCGCCGAGCAGTTCCACGAGTGCCTGACTCACCAGACTCGACTTGCCCGAGCCTGAAATACCCGTCACTGACGTGAATACACCGAGGGGGAAGCGTGCGGTCAGTCGGTGAAGATTGTTCCGTGTGACGTTGCGCAGTTCCAGCCAGCCGCTTGGCTCGCGAGCCTCGCGTTGTGCGATACCGGCCCCACCGAACAGATACCGCGCGGTATGCGAAGCAGCTACCTTGGCCAGACCGGCCGGCGGTCCGCTGTAGAGAATCTCGCCGCCCTGTTCGCCAGCATCCGGACCCACGTCCACCAGCCAGTCGGCGCGACGCATCATATCGAGGTCGTGTTCGACGACGAAGATCGAATTACCCGATGCCTTCAATTGCCCGAGCGCGTTGAACAGCGCTTCGCCATCGGCCGGGTGCAGTCCCGCGGAGGGTTCGTCCAGTACATACACCACACCGAACAGGTTGCTGCGGATCTGCGTGGCAAGGCGCAAGCGCTGCAGTTCGCCCGGCGAAAGGGTAGGGCTACTGCGGTCCATCGACAGGTAACCCAGCCCGAGCGACTGCAGCGTGCCGATGCGAGCGACGAGGTCCTGCGCGATGCGTTGCGCGGCGATGCGCTTCTCCTCCGAGAGGTTAGGTGTGCGCCGCACGTCCGAGGAGCCTTCGTGTCCCAGACCACCCGCAGCGACGCGTCGGGCGATATCACGCTTACCCGCGGCGCGGCTCTGCGTGGTTTTACCGGCTGCCGTGAGCTCATCGAAGTGTCCTTCGGCGACAGGACGCAACGTGTCGACCAGCTGGTCGAACGACATGGCCGATAGCGTGCCGATGTCGACGCCGGCGAAGGTGACCGACAGCGCCTCGCGCTTGAGTCGCTTGCCGTCGCAGACCGGACAGAGGCTGCCGATCATGAAACGCGATACGCGCTTCTTCATCAACGGGCTTTGCGTCGTGGCGAAGGTGTGCAGCACGTACCGTCGGGCACCCATATAGGTGCCCATGTAGCTCGGCTCGGTCTTGCGCTTCAGTGCGGCGCGCGTCTCGGCAGGCGTGAAGCCGGCGTACACCGGGGCGACCGGTTGCTCCTCGGTGAACAGGATCCAGTCGCGCTGTTTCTTCGGCAGGTCACGCCAGGGGATGTCCACGTCGTAGCCGAGCGTGACCAGGATGTCCCGCAGGTTCTGTCCGTGCCATGCCGGTGGCCATGAGGCGATCGCGCGTTCGCGAATGCTCAGCGACGGGTCCGGAACCATGGTGTGCTCGGTCACCTCGTAAACGCGACCAAGGCCATGACAATTCGGGCAGGCGCCTTGAGGTGTGTTCGGCGAGAAGTCCTCGGCGAACAGCATCGGCTGTTTCGCGGGGTAGCTGCCTGCGCGCGAGTAGAGCATGCGCACCAGGCTGGAAAGCGTAGTAACACTGCCAACCGACGAGCGGGTGCCGGGCGTGCCGCGCTGTTGCTGTAGTGCCACGGCCGGCGGCAGGCCCTCGATCTCGTCGACGTCGGGCACCCCCACCTGGTCGATCAGGCGGCGCGCGTACGGCGCCACGGACTCGAAGTAGCGGCGCTGCGCTTCCGCGTACAGCGTGCCGAAGGCGAGCGACGACTTGCCGGATCCGGATACGCCCGAGAACACCACCAGCGCGTCGCGTGGCACAGCCACGTCGATGTTCTTGAGGTTGTGCTCGCGGGCGCCACGGACGCGGACGAAGCCGTTGGCGTGGATGGGGGCAGTGGGGACGGGGCGCTTCTTCATGGCGACGATTATCGTCCGGGCCGGTGCATGTGCCGTGCAGCGTGCGCTCGGGCGTCGCAGTCATTCGGTAAGAAACCGATGTTACGTTATAACAATTAACGACGGGTGAGCCCATGAGACCTTTTCTTTGCGTTGCCCTGGTGGCCGTGCTGACTACGGCGTTGTCTCCCGGCTCACTGCGAGCCCGGAACAGCGCACCTCCGCAGGATTTCGAGATCGTCGAGAGCGTGCCCGATGCCTCTCTCTACGGGGAAACCGGCGTCCGTCGCACGCAGGCCGTGTGGCTGGAAATGATTCGCGGTGCAACGACCCGCATCGACATCGCTGCCTTCTACATCGCCGACAAACCGGGTGGCCCATTGGCCCCGGTGCTCGACGCACTCGTCGAACGTGCTCGTGCAGGGGTCAAGGTGCGCATCCTGGTCGACCAGTCGTTCCTCAAGGACAACCATGAAAGCGTCGACCGGTTCCGTGCGCTGCCCGGTTTCGAGATCCGTGTGCTGCCGGTCAAGACGCTGACGGGTGGCGTACTGCACGCCAAGTACATGGTGGTCGACATGACGGATGTCTTCGTCGGTAGCCAGAACTTCGACTGGCGCGCGTTGAACGAGATCCACGAGATCGGCGCTCGCGTTCGCAGCCGACGTTTCGCACAGACTTTCGACGCTACCTTCGATTTCGACTGGCAACTGGCGGGCGATCCCGCTGCGCCGAGACGCCAGAACACCAACACGTCGCTGGCGTTCGCTCCTGTCACGGCTAGCGATCCGGAGCTGCTGCATGTCGCCGACGATAGCCCCCTGGTTGCCTTTCCGGCCTTCAGCCCTGCTTCGCTGATGCCGGACTGGGTCACAGCGGAGGAGCCGGCGCTGGTCAACCTCATCGGCGGAGCGCAGCACAGGGTCCGTATCCAGGTCATGACCCTGTCGGCGTTGCGTGGGTTTGGCGAGAAGGGCTGGTGGGCGCCCATCGATACGGCACTGCGCGATGCCGCCGCACGCGGGGTCGAGGTACATATCATCGTGGCCGACTGGGCATTGCACGAACCGATGCAGAGTTATCTCAAGAGCCTCGCCCTGATGCCCAACATCACCGTGAAGTTCAGTCGTGTCCCGCCGTCGCCCGCAGGGTTTATCCCTTATGCCCGCGTCGAACACGCGAAGTACGCCGTGGTTGACGATCGAAGTGTCTACATCGGTACCGGTAACTGGGAGTCCAGTTACTTCCACACGTCGGTCGATGCGTCGGTATTTGTCCGGGGTAGCGGCCCCGCGCTGACGATGACGCGCATCTTCGAGCGTGACTGGTCGGGCCCTTACGTCACGACCATGGAAGCGGGCAAGAGCTATGAGGAAGCGAAGAACCATTGATGGTCAGCAATGACGCATAGGCCGACGCAGGGCTAGCGGAGAGCCCCGGTCGTCGTGTATGTTATGTTATAACATATATAAGGCCAGGACCTCATGAAATTGCGATTGTCGTACCTGGTCGCCCTTGCCCTGGCGACCGGGCGTGTCAACGCCGAGGAACGGCATCTGGGTCCGCACGTCCACGGCCAGGCCACGGTAGAGGTTTCTTCGGAGGGATCGACCCTGGAGGTGGATCTGAGTCTTCCCGGCCACGACGCCGTCGGCTTCGAGCATCCGCCCGCCACACCCGGGCAGGTACGTGCACTGGGCAAGGCCAGGGACGTGTTGCTGGGCGGTACCTGGCTGCAGCCAGCCGATGCGGCTGGGTGCAAGGTGTCCTCGGCCCGGCTCGTTGACGACGGATTCGACGCGAACGCGAAACCGGGTGCCCATGGCGATTTCGACGTGAGCTACCGGTTCACCTGCGCAACGCCAGGGCGGCTCGATGCGATGGAAGTCGGACTTTTCAAAGCATTCGCGACCCTGCAACGCGTGGTCGTGGATGTCGTCGCTGCAAACGGCGCAACGGAGCAGCTCCTCGATCGACCCGCGACGCACGTGGCGTTGTCCCCATGATCCCGTATGTCGATGTTCCGCTGGTTTCCTGCCGCGGGCTGCAGTTCAGATGGCCGGGCTCCGACGCCACATTGACCATGGACGACTTCTCCGTGGCACCGGGAGAGCGCATGTTTGTCTGCGGGCCAAGTGGCAGCGGCAAGAGCACCTTGCTCGGCTTGCTTTCCGGCGTGCTCCGAGCCACCGAGGGCGAAGTCACCGTTCTCGGCGTGCCTTTTTCGACATTGTCCGCATCGGGCCGCGATCATTTTCGTGCCGAGCACGTCGGGTACGTCTTCCAGCAGTTCAACCTGCTACCGTTCCTCAGCCCCGTCGAGAACGTTCTCCTCGGATGTACATGGTCCCGGGTGCGCGCCATACGCGCAGGCGCCACACGCCGTGCACAGCGCGATGAAGCGATTCGACTCCTCGATGCACTGGGCCTGGTGGCGCAGATCGTCGAACGTTCGCGCACGGGCAACCTCAGCGTGGGGCAGCAACAACGCGTGGCGGTGGCGCGCGCACTGATCGGCGGTCCGCAGCTCCTCATCGCCGACGAGCCCACGTCGGCGCTCGACACGGCTAACTGCGAGATCTTCCTTCGCCTTCTTCTTGCCGAGTGCACGCGACACGGCACAGGCGTTGTCCTGGTGAGTCACGACATGAACCTTGCCCGGCATTTCGACCGGGCCGTGATACTCGGCGAACGCCCACATTCACGGATGGTGACCTGGCTGTGAACCTCGTGTCTCTCGCACTCAAGAGTCTTCGCCAACGTCGCACGGGGGTGCTGCTGACGGTGGTCACCATTGCCCTCAGCGTCTTCCTCCTGCTGGGCGTGGAACGGGTCCGCGTCGATGCCCGGCGCGGATTCTCCAGTACGGTGTCCGGTACCGACCTTGTCGTCGGCGCGCGATCGGGGCCAGTGAACCTGCTGCTGTACGCCATCTTCCACGTCGGCGAGGCGACCGACAACATCACCTGGAAGACCTATGAAGACATCCGGTCCATGCCGGATGTCGCCTGGACCGTTCCGCTATCCCTGGGCGATTCGCACCGGGGGTTTCGCGTCGTCGGCACGAACACGGACTTCTTCGCGCACTACCACTACGGGGCAAGGCAGGCGGTGTCGTTTGCCAGCGGCTCGGCCTTCTCGGACCTTTACGACGCGGTCATTGGGGCAGAGGTTGCGCGCCAGCTTCATTACACGGTAGGCGACAGCATCGTGCTGGCGCATGGTCTCGGTGGGCCGGCTTCGGCACTTCATGCAGACAAGCCGTTTCGCATCAAGGGCATTCTCGCGCCAACGGGCACACCCGTGGACGCGACGATCGCGGTGAGTCTCGAAGCTATTGAAGCTATCCATGTCGACTGGCAGGGCGGCATACGTCTGCCCGGCATGGAAGCCAGTGCGGAGAGCACCCGTCATAGGGACCTGACCCCGAAGGCGATCACAGCCTGTCTGGTCGGCCTCAACTCACGCCTGTCTTCCTTTGCCGTGCAGCGAGCCATCAACGAGTATCCGGATGAAGCGTTGCTGGCGGTGCTTCCCGGCGTTGCGCTCGGCGAACTGTGGCACCTGATCGGTGCGGCCGAAAGCGCGCTCCGCGCCGTCAGCGCGACGGTCGTTCTGGTCGGCATGTCGGGCATGCTCGCCGCCTTGCTTGCCATGCTCAACGAGCGCCACCGTGAGATGGCCATTCTCCGTGCGGTGGGCGCATCGGCCCGGAGCGTCTTCGCTCTTCTCGTTATCGAAAGCACGTTGTTGACCGCGGTCGGTGCGGTTCTCGGCTGCCTCCTTCTGTTTGGCGTCGTCGCCATCGGGCACGATTACCTGTTGGCCCAGGCCGGTCTGGTGCTGGATCTGGCACCGTCGTCGAACGAGGGATGGTTGTTGATAGCCGTCATCGTTCTGGGCGTACTCGCGGGGGCGATCCCCGGATCGATTGCCTATCGACGTTCACTCATCGATGGCCTGCAGGTGCGCCTGTGACGCTCATGATGGTGCATCGCCACCTGGGTGTGGCTCTCCTGCTGGCTGGTCTTCTCGCAGGGTGTACCGACACTTCCGGCCGAGCCGATGCGGAGGCGCCGGCCTCGGCTGCCACGAGCGCGCTTGCACGCGCTCAGGCTGAAGCGGATGCCGGTCGCGCGCGACGCGCGTCGGCTGGTGCGGCAGGCATGGCGGCGGCAAATGCCTTCGCCGTATCGCATGGCGTGGCAAAAGGAGCCCCGGCATCGGGTTCCGACTTGATGGGTGCTCCGGATGAGAATGGCTTCTCGGACCTGGACTGGACGAAGATGGTCCCGCCGGAAGACTTCAAGGCGCTGGAGAATGCGCCGCCGGTGCTTCATGTCGGCAACCAGCGCATGAAGCAGATCGGGACGTTGCACACCGTCGACGCGCTCAATGGTGCGAAGGTGCGCATGTCGGGTTACGTCGTCCCACTCGAATCCGATAGCGCTGGCAACATGGTCGAATTCTTCTTCGTACCGTTCTACGGTGCGTGCATCCATGTGCCACCACCTCCCCCGAACATGCTTGTGCACGTCCGGCTGTCCCACGGCATTCCTACGCCGAGCCTCTACGACCCGTTGACGCTCAAAGGCGTGCTTCACACCCAGGTTACCGAGAACGCGCTTGCCGCTTCGGCCTACGCGATGGACGACGGCACGCTGGAGACCTATAGCGACACTGACGGGGACCGACTTCGTCGTGCGTTCGAGTAATACCGCGTTGCTGGCGCGTCCACGTTTCGTGCTCATCGTTGCGAGTGTCCTGGTCGCCGTGCTGGCGACGCTCGCTGTCCGGTGGGCTGCGAGTGGCCGAGACGATGTCCCTGCCATCGTCGGTACGCAACGTCCGGTACGAGTGGCGGAGGCAGAGGCGGGGGCAGGGCTCGCCGCCATCGGGCCCTTGCTTTCGTCCACACCGGAGGCGGCGAACGACGTGATCTTCCTCACTGTGGCCGCAGCGTATGGACGATGCATGCCGGCTCACGCCCATGAGCTTGGCGCCATGGCCGCACGTGCGCGGTTGCCCGTGCTCGCCGGACTGGCGGGAGTCGTCGGGCCGGGCAGTGGCCGTCGCGCCGCCT
>Ga0247742_10000980_pt1 | contig 21123 bp, 19 predicted proteins | sample UWRJL208509C2_FD_180944 | JGI IMG/M metagenome (GOLD analysis project Ga0247742, IMG submission 180944) | Plant litter microbial communities from Arlington Agricultural Research Station in Wisconsin, United States - UWRJ-L208-509C-2 | ecosystem: Environmental > Terrestrial > Plant litter >... | reverse complement strand
CCAGGAGTAATACTTACAGAAGTGATGGCAAAAGCAATGGCCGCAACAACTGAGCTTATCGATATCCATCATGCCGGAACTGCTATGCGATTCCTGACTGCTTATTTTGCAATTCAGGAAGGTAGGGAAGTAACATTGACTGGCTCGCCAAGGATGAAAGAACGTCCTATAAAAATACTTGTAGATGCGTTGACACAATTAGGTGCAGAAATTCAATATATAGAGAACGAAGGATTCCCGCCAATAAGAATCAAAGGAAAAAAAATAACAAACAATAAAGTTACATTACAGGCTAATGTAAGCAGCCAATACATCTCAGCCTTATTATTGATTGCATCGAAACTTGAAAATGGCCTCGACTTAACGCTTGATGGAGAAATTACATCAGTTCCATATATAAAAATGACGCTTGCGTTACTGAAAGAAATTGGTATTGATACTTCATTTGCAGGGAACAGGATTACTGTAAGTCCAGTTTCAGGCAGTTTGCCTCCAACGATAATAACCGTTGAGTCAGACTGGTCGTCGGCCTCTTATTTTTATTCTATAATAGCATTAGCAAAAGAAGGAACGGAACTTACACTTTCAAGTTACAGGCAAAATAGCCTTCAGGGGGATAGTGATTTGGCAATGCTATATAGCCAGCTGGGTGTAGATACTTTTTTTAGTGAAGATACTATAACACTTAAGAAGAGATATGTCGAGCTTTCAGATGTAAGTTTCGATCTGAACCAAACTCCTGATATTGCCCAAACTATTGCGGTAACCTGTTTCGGTCTTAATATCGGCTGCGTGCTGACAGGGCTTCATACTTTAAAGATTAAAGAAACGGACAGATTGGAAGCATTATATGTCGAACTCAGCAAGCTGGGAGCAGAAATAGTAATCAACAACGACAGTCTGACCCTTCTGCCATCCATCCTGATTAATAAAGATATAGAAATTGCAACTTATAATGATCACCGTATGGCAATGGCATTTGCACCCCTTGCAATCAAAGTGCCAATTTTAATCCAAAATGCGGAAGTAGTTTCTAAATCCTATCCTACTTACTGGAAAGATCTCGAAACTCTTGGTTTCGCAATCTCTGAAATGGATTAATTAACAAAGTATAAATCCTCCATTCTTCCATATATAACAGGCTTCCACGTCTGTATGGCAGTAATCTAAAACACGTTTAAATTAAATAAACACTAAAACACTTGACAACGCCTATCTCACAGTCGTATATTTGCACCCTAAATAAAGAGACTACATGAAATTATCACATTTTCAGTTTAATTTACCAAAAGAACTTCTTGCAGAATTTCCGGCCGAAAACAGAGACGAATCCCGTCTAATGGTAATTGACCGTAAAAAGAAAACTATCGAACACAAAATGTTTAAAGACGTTATCGACTATTTTGATGAGGGTGACGTACTTATATTAAATAATACCAAAGTTTTTCCAGCCCGTTTATACGGAAATAAAGAAAAAACCGGAGCCAGAATCGAAGTATTCTTGTTAAGGGAATTGAATGCCGAACAAAGATTATGGGATGTATTAGTTGATCCTGCACGTAAAATAAGGATTGGTAACAAACTTTATTTTGGTGACGATGATTCATTAGTAGCCGAAGTAATTGACAATACTACTTCCCGTGGAAGGACATTGCGTTTTCTTTATGACGGTTCTTATGATGAATTCAGAAGTAAACTTACAGAACTTGGTGAAACACCAATTCCAAAATATATCAACCGTGAGGTAACTCCGGAAGATGCAGATCGTTACCAGACTATCTATGCAAAAGAAGAAGGAGCCGTAGCTGCGCCAACAGCAGGACTGCATTTCTCAAAGCATTTATTGAAAAGATTAGAAATAAAAGGAATAAAATTTGCCGAAGTAACACTTCACGTTGGTCTTGGAACCTTCAACCCGGTTGAGGTAGAGGATCTTTCAAAACACAAAATGGATTCTGAAGAACTTAAGATAACTCAGGAAGCCTGTGATATTGTTAATGACGCAAAAGTAAAAAAACAAAGAATCTGTGCCGTTGGGACAACTTCAATGCGTGCTATAGAAAGTTCTGTTTCTTCTGCAAAAACATTGAACCCGTTTGATGGATGGACAAACAAGTTTATCTTTCCTCCACACGATTTCAGTATAGCAGATTGTATGATTACTAATTTTCATACGCCAAAATCAACATTATTGATGATGATCTCAGCGTTTACAGGACATGACCTGATGAAAAAAGCATATGAAGAAGCAATCAAAGAAGGATATAAGTTCTATTCTTATGGAGATGCGATGCTCATTATCTAATAAAAAGCAAGTATAATAAAAAAATCCTGTCAGAAATGACAGGATTTTTTTTATTATACGACAAACAAAATAACTGAACACTGCCAACTGAACACTGAACACTTTTTCCTATTTTTACGCCACAAACTAACAAACATGACTTTTCAAAATACACGCGAATTTGCGCAGCAACTTGATGCCGAAGACAAACTGGCAAAATATAGGGAGGAATTCCACTTCCCGAAAGTAAATGGAAAACAGGTAATCTATTTTACAGGAAACTCTTTAGGGCTTCAGCCAAAAAGAACAAAAGCTTACGTAGATGAAGTAATGAAAGACTGGGCAGAACTTGCCGTAGAAGGTCACTTCTATGCAGAAAAACCTTGGTGGGATTATCACGAAAGATTTGCTGAGCCATTAAGTAAGATTGTTGGAGCCAAACCAAGTGAAGTAACCGTAATGAATACGCTTACTGTAAATCTTAACCTGTTGATGGTATCGTTTTACAGACCGATCCCGAAAAGATATAAGATTATTTGCGAAGCAAAAGCATTCCCAAGTGATCAGTACATGATCCAAAAACAGGTGCACTCACATGGATATAATCCAGCCGATGCTATAGTAGAAGTTCAGAGAAGAGAAGGGGAACACAATATCCGACTTGAAGATATACTTGCTAAAATAGAAGAAGTAGGTGATGAACTTGCTTTGCTATTAATAGGTGGGGTCAATTATTATACAGGACAGGTTTTTGATATGAAAACGATAACCGAAGCTGCACAGAAAGCCGGTGCTTATGTAGGTTGGGATTTGGCACATGCTGCCGGGAATATTAAACTTGAGCTGCACGACTGGAATGTCGATTTTGCCGCTTGGTGCAGTTACAAATATATGAACTCAGGACCAGGAAATGCATCCGGATGTTTTGTCCATGAAATTCACCATACTGATCCCGAATTGCCAAGATTCGCAGGATGGTGGGGACACAATAAGGAACGTCGTTTTAAAATGGAGCCTAACTTTGATCCTGTTCAGGGTGCTGATGGCTGGCAGATCAGTAACCTGCCAATTCTTTCTTTGGCGCCCTATCTTGCTTCCGTTGAAATGTTTAACGAAATAGGAATGGATGCATTAATAGAAAAAAGAGATAAAATTACGTCTTATCTCGAATTTATATTACATGAAATAGACAAAGAAGTAGATAGTACTTTCGAAATTATCACACCAACCAATCCATTAGAAAGGGCTTCTCAATTATCTGTTTTCTTACATGGTGAAGGACGTTCCCTGTTCGACTACCTGATGAAAAATGGAGTAATAACCGACTGGCGGGAACCAAATGTAATACGTCTTGCACCGGTGCCTTTATATTGCTCTTATGAAGATATGTATGAATTTGGGCAGATTTTAAAAGCGGGTATCCTGCAATAACATTTCTGCATGCCCAAAAAATTCAAAAGGTTGTCCCAAAAGGGCAACCTTTTTTTATTAATAGGTACTATGATACTAATGATTCCATTAGGTTTTGGAGGGTTATAATTCGCCTTTTGTTTGAGGTGTATCCATGGTGTATCCATAGTGTGTCCATAGTGGATCCATAGTGTGTCCATAATATAATGTATTTTTATGGACACATTATGGATTCATTATGGTATTATTATTCATTCATATCGAACAAATACCAAACAATCAACCTAGGACTTAACAATCTCATTAACTGAGTAAAATTTACACAGTAAAGCATTCCTCACTTAATAATATACATGAATTTTTATGCACTATTACGCACGATTGGTAGTATGATTGCGAATTCATTCGGATAATTGGCGAATTTTCTTATAAAATATAATTTATCTATTATATTTGTTAGTCAAATTCAATACCGATGGTAATCAAAAGAATAACTCTGGTCTTTATAGTTTTATTAATAGGAATATTGTCTTTCTCATTAATGTTCTACGGCTTTTATCTTATGCCAAAATACCAGGGCGAATTAGAATTAAATAATATTAAAAGCGAAACCACCGTTTATTTTGATGAATACGGTGTTCCTCATATATATGCAAACAGCCAAAAGGAGGCAATGACTACTTTAGGTTATGTACATGCGCAGGATCGTCTGTGGCAAATGGAACTGCTTCGCCGTATCGCTCCTGGACGGCTTTCGGAATTATTTGGTACGAAAGCATTAAAAAGTGATAAATTCTTTGCTGGCCTTGGAATAGAAGAGGCATCGGAAAAAGCAATCGCCCAACTTGATAAAAACAGCCAGAGCTATTTACTGGCAATGGCATATGTGGATGGTATCAACCAATTCATGGAAAAAGGTCCTGATCCTATAGAGTTTACATTGGTGGGTGTAAAAAAAGAAAAATTTACACTGAAAGATGTTTATAATATTTTTGGTTATATGTCATTTAGTTTTGCAATGGCTCAAAAAACGGATCCTCTGCTAACTTCCATCCGTGATAAATTCGGAATGGATTATCTTAAGGATTTTGGAATTGATGGAGCATTTAATACTATCCGCATTAAAAGTTTTAAACAGAAATCAACAGAATACTCACTTATATCCAAATCTATAGCTAAACTGCTGGAGCAATCACCTGTACCATCATTTGTAGGAAGCAACAGCTGGGTAATCGGACCTGAAAAGACAAAAAACGGTAAAGTGATTTTTGTTAATGATCCACATATCGGTTTTTCTCAACCAGGTACCTGGTACGAAGCGCATATCGTCACGCCGGATTACGAAATGTACGGTTTTTATCTGGCCGGAACGCCTTTTCCTTTATTGGGGCATAATAGGGAATATGCATATGGTCTGACCATGTTTGAAAATGATGATATTGATTTTTTTGTAGAAAAAAACAATTCCACTAACCCTAATCAATACCAGACTACTGATGGTTGGAGAAATTATACCACAATAAAAAAGACCATAAAAGTAAAGGATAGCACTGATATAGGATACGAAGTTAAGTCAACCCAGCACGGTCCATTAATGAACAATCTTATTGATGGTATCCAAGCAGATAATCCCGTATCTATGTCTTGGATTTATACGCAACAGCCATTACATATCCTGGATGCGGTATATGGTTTATCGCACGCAGCAAATATGCAGGATTTCCAAAAAAATGTAGGACTGATTGCTGCTCCGGGCCTAAATGTAATGTATGGCGATGCAAAAGGAAATATAGGTTGGTTTGCTTCCGGTAAATTGTACAAGCGTCCGCCAACTGTCAATAGGAATTTTATACTTGATGGGACAAATGGAATTGATGATAAAAAGGAATTCCTTGATTATTCTCAAAACCCCTCAGCAGTGAATCCTTCCTGGCATTACGTTTATTCTGCAAATAATCAACCCGAAGCAATTAATAATTATCTATATCCGGGTTATTATTTGCCTGCTGACAGAGCATTAAGAATAAATCAGCTGCTCGAACCAAAGAAAGATTGGGATAAAAAAAGTGTGGCTGCAATGATGAAAGATGATAAATCATTTTCTGCCGAATCAGTAGTTGGTACCCTGATTTCAAATACAGATATAACCGCACTTTCCAGAACTGAAAAAGAAGCCATAACCCTACTGCATAAATGGAAAGGCTCAAACGGGCTACAGGATGTAGGGCCTACAATCTATAATAAATGGATTTATTTTTATCTAAAGAATACATTTATGGATGAACTTGGTAAGGAAGATTTTAATACTTTTTTAGGAACGCATATAATGAAACAGATTATACCACATCAACTTGCCAATGAGAATTCGCGATGGTGGGATAATAGAAATACAGTAAATAAAAAGGAAACCAGAAAAGATATACTGACAAAATCCCTGAAACAGGCTATTGCTTCCTTGGAAGCGCAGTTCGGAGATTCAGTAGATACCTGGAAATGGCATCGTGTACACACATTAGAACACTACCATCCACTGGGTTCAATAGCTGTTTTGAGGCCTTTTTTCAATGTTGGTCCATTTGAAGTGGCAGGCTCAAATGAGGTTATCAATAATTTATTTTTTAATTATACCGATAAGGAGGAATGTACTGTTAAAGGAGGTCCTTCGACCCGTAGAATTATCGATTTTTCGGATGTTGAAAACAGTTGGAGTATCTTGCCAACAGGGCAATCAGGTAATCCGCTCAGCAAACAGTATGACAATCAGGCATCTCTTTATAATCAAGGAAAATTTAGGAAAATGAGATTGAATAAAAAGGAAATAATAGCAGTTTCGAAAAAGCTGGTATTTGAGCCGGCTAAGCATTGATTTATCTTTAATTTGCATTTCCAAATAAGTATAGGATTTTAGCTGTTTAAATATAATATTACTTAAATTTACAGTCTTACATTTACATTGTTCATAATGCAGAAATCCCTTAAAATTGCTGTTGTTGGTTCCGGATTAGTAGGTTCTCTACTCGCTGTTTATCTTAGAAAAGCAGGACATACTGTTCATATTTACGACAGAAGCCCAGATATACGTAAAATCCAGTTTTCAGGAAGGTCTATTAATCTGGCAATGTCAGACAGAGGCTGGAAAGCACTTGATGGAGTAGGAATAGGCGATGAAATACGCGAGATTGCAATTCCGATGGATAAACGTGCAATCCATTTAAAGGATAAGCTTAATTTTCAGAATTATGGCAAGGACGGGGAAAGCATCTATTCGATTTCAAGGGGACTCCTGAACCGTAAAATGATTGACCTTGCAGAGAACGCCGGTGCTGAGTTTTTCTTTGAACAAAGAATATGGGATGTCACTCTTGCTGAGGCAACACTACATATTGGAGACACCGAAAGAGGGGAGTGGGAAGATAAAAAATACGATATGGTTTTTGGTGCAGATGGTGCTTTCTCAAGAATCAGACACCGGATGCAACGCCAGAGTATGTTCAATTACTCCCAGGAATTTGTCAATATGGGATACAAAGAACTAAACATACCTGCAAACCTTGACGGTACACATAAATTAGATAAGAATTCATTCCATATATGGCCCAGAGGAGAATATATGCTGATTGCACTTCCTAATCTTGATGGTAGCTTTACCTGTACGTTATTTATGCCTTTTGAAGGCGAAAATTCTTTTGCGTCATTAAAAGAAAGAAAAGATGTCGAACAGTTTTTTGAGAAATACCTGCCCGATACAGTAGATGTAATTCCAAAACTTGCAGAAGATTTCTTTAAAAATCCAACCAGTACTTTGGTTACAATGAAATGTTTTCCATGGACATATGAGGATAAAGTAGCTTTGATAGGAGATGCATGCCATGCAATAGTCCCATTCTACGGACAGGGTATGAATGCCGGTTTTGAAGATATTACCGTCCTTTATGAAATGATACTGGAGTATGGAGATGACTGGAAAAAGATTTTCTCTGAGTATGAAAAGTCAAGAAAACCGAATGCAGATGCCATAGCAGAGCTGTCCTATCGCAATTTTATGGAGATGAGCAGTAAAACAGCTGACGATAAATTCTTGCTGCAAAAGAAAATTGAGAAACACTTTTCAGAAAAATATCCGGATAAATGGCTGCCTTTATACAGTCGTGTAACTTTTAGCCATCGTCCGTATTCCGAAGCGCTCGCTATAGGAGATGCTCAAAAGGCAATTATGGACCAGGTGATGATGATGCCAAACATTGAGCAGATATGGGATAGCGAAGCTGTAGAGAATAAGATATTGGAGCTTTTGAACTAAAAAATATTGCCTTGCTAAGTTAGTATATTGTTACCTTAATAGAGATATATTAATAAACTTAGGTTTTGTTGGCCCATTCATTTAGATGAATATACCATTCTTATTATTTATACCGGTAATCCTGTTATAAAAAAGGAAGTCACAGCGAAATACTAAAAGAAAATTTTAAGCTAAAATGTAAGGGTTTCTACCTAATATTATGGTCAAAAGTACCATTGGATTTAAATTCCTCATATTTACAGCACTAATAGCGTCATTAATTTGTTATTTCAATGTAAATTTAATGTTACTAACAATAAAATTAACAAGAATAGCGTTAATAAATATGAATAGAAAAGAAGTAATATGGTGTTGTCATTTTATCAATAAAATCCTCTTATCAAACAAACAAATTATCAATTGATATTAATTTTTTATTTTAAGGCGCAATATTTATAGATATACTGGCTTTTTACAAATTAGGACGTTTTTAACGTTATCAGAAATTATTGTTAATAATCAATAAAAAGGTATTTTTTATTTTTTTATATGCGCTAAAAATATAAATTTGTCGTTCTGATAAAAAATATTTTTAATTAATTCTTATTCATTAAAAGTTTTAAACTTTAAAAAAAACTAAAATTTAAAAAAATGGCAAATGCATCGAACGCTAGTTTAGCGAAAAAGGAAAATGGTTCAAATGGTGGTAATATGTTTACTGGAATTGTAATCGTAGCTTGTATAATAATAGGTATCCTCATTTGGAACTTTGTAATGGGTGCTGGTTCAAACTTTGAGGGTGGTGTTAATACAGGTCATCCACTGCCGGGTAACTATTTGGCAATGGTGTATAAAGGAGGTAAAATTGTACCGGTTTTGATGGGATTACTATTAATGGTACTTGTTTTCTCAATAGAACGTTTCTTCGTGATATCTAAAGCTGCCGGAACAGGAAGCCTTGATAAATTCATGAAAGATGTTCAGTCTAACATCAGTAACGGTAACATCGAAGCTGCTATCGCTGATTGTGACAAACAAAAGGGTTCTGTAGCAAATGCTATTAAAGCCGCTTTAATAAAATATAATGAAGTGAAAAAAGAAGGTTTTGACAGTGAAGCTGCTGCTGAAACTATCCAAAAAGAAATCGAAGAGGCTACTTCATTGGAAATGCCAATGTTGGAGAAAAACTTAACAGTACTTTCTACTTTGGTATCTTTAGGAACTCTTGCAGGTTTGTTAGGAACGGTAATGGGGATGATTACTGCGTTTGGTGCATTGGCATCTTCAGGTACTCCTGACCAGGCTGCACTAGCAAACGGTATCTCTGAAGCACTTATTAATACTGCAACAGGTATCTCTACTTCTGCTTTAGCGATCATCACTTATAATTTCTTTACTTCTAAAATTGATACTCTTACGTACTCAATCGATGAGGCTGGTTCTACAATTGTAGGTACTTACAGAAGATTCAGAGGAAGTTTAAGAAACTAATATTAAATAATAATTTACGGGAAAGTCGATACGATCTTCCCGTAAATTTCAAAAAATAAAAAATGGCTAAAGTAAAAATGTCCAAAAAAATGACATCGATCGATATGACGGCGATGTGTGATGTTGCTTTCCTTTTGCTGACTTTCTTTATTTTAACGGCAACCGCAAAACAACCGGAGCCGTTACCTGTAGATACCCCTTCATCAACAGTTCAGGTAAAATTACCGGAAACTGATTTGGCCGTCATCACTATTGGTGATAGTGGGAAAGTGTTCTTTGGTGTTAAAGCAGCGGAAGTAAGAAAAAAGACGCTTGAATCGATTGCAGAAAAATATAAGTTGCAGTTTAGTGAAGATGAGAAAACTAAATTTGGTTTAATGGAAGAATTTGGAGTTCCTGCAAACCAATTGAAAGTGCTTATCAGTATGACGTCTGCTCAAAGAAACAAAAAAGGTCAACAATCAGGTATTCCTCATGATTCCCTGGATAACCAATTAGCAGAGTGGGTACGTGCGGCGAGAAATGCAAATGCTGAAGTAAACCAAAAGCAGTTGAACTTTGCAATAAAGGGAGATGCTAAAGAACAGTATCCTGAGATTAAAAAAGTAATGGATATTCTTCAGAAACAGGAAGTTAATAAGTTTAACCTTGTTACTGGTTTGAGATCAGATAATTTCTAATAAAATATAAAAAATGGCTGAATTAAATACTGGCGACGGTGGAGGTAAAGGCAAAAAAGTAAGAAGTAAAAAACAAAATTCCAAGGTTGACTTAACAGCAATGGTGGATTTGGCATTCCTTTTGATTACTTTCTTTATGCTTACCACTTCATTGTCAAAACCTCAATCTATGGATTTGGGTATGCCTGATAAGAATATTGATAAACCTGATGAAGAAATACTTGTACCTGATGATAGGTCAATGACAATTTTATTAGGACCAGATAATAAACTTCAGATGTATGTTGGACAATTTACAAGTCCTTTACAAGCTCCTAAAGATTATTCTTACGGAAAGAATGGTATTCGTAAAGAAATTTTGTCTAAGACAAAAGAACTTTATGCAACTTATGGTGATTTAAAGAAAAAGGGTTTAATTGTGCTTATCAAACCAAGTAAAGGATCTAATTATAAGAACTTAGTTGATATATTAGATGAGATGGCAATTTGTAAAGTTGCAACTTATGCGATTGTAGATATCACTAAAGAGGAAGATAATTTGTTTGAAAAGTAATATATTTTACTGGAGAACTTTATAAAACTATAAATCATGAAATTAGATATATATAAACAAAGATGGCTTGATATGGTCTTTGAAGGCCGTAACAAGAATTATGGAGCCTATCAATTGCGTAAGCAAAACCCAAAAACTACTATTATAGCATTAGCTATTGGTGCCTTTGTGTTCTCTTCTCTTTTAGCTTTACCTTTGATCAATTGGTCGAGTAAAGACAAAGATGATGAAGAAAAGGTAACTATGGTAGATATGGCAAAACTGGCTCCGCCACCGCCGGAGGACAAACCTTTAGTTCCACCTCCACCACCTCCGCCACCAGCTCCAAAAATTGATGAGGTAAAATTCGTTAAGCCTAAAGTTGTTGAGAAAGAGAAGGTAGTTGAGGAAATCAAAACTATTGAAGAACTTAAAGATAAAAATGTAGGTGGAAAAGATGTTAAAGGTCGTGACGATGGTAAAATCGTTATTGATGAACCATCTGGAGACGGTCCTAATATCGATCAAAAAGTTGTAGAAGATAATACCATCTATAATGCAGTAGAGGTAAAACCAGATTTTCCTGGTGGAATCCAAAAGTTCTATGCATATGTTGGTAAAAACTTCAAGACTCCGGAAGACGAAGATGTGAAAGGTAGAATTATCGTTCAGTTCGTTGTTGAAAAAGACGGTAGCCTTACAGATATTAAAATAATCAGGGACTTAGGTTTCGGTACAGGTAAAGAAGCAGAAAGAGTATTGAGAAATTCTCCAAAGTGGAAACCAGGTATCCAAAATGGACGTCCTGTGAGAGTATTGTATTCACTTCCAATCAGTATAGTAGGAGGTTAATATATGTATAATGACCACGATACACATGAAAGAATCCAGAAGAAATCGCTTAAAGGGCGATTTCTTCTCATTATAGGTATATTGTTCTTCCTTGTTTACCTAGGCTTAGGCATCATAATCATTTTTTGGAAGCAATTTCCTTTTCGCCTTCCTAATGAATACCGGATTGCTTTTGGAGTTCTATTAATAGTATATTCATTTCTGAGATTTTTACGATTACTGCAAAAAAAATAAGCTTATGTTTAAAAATGTAAAGTATCCGTTTGTTAAAGTCTTCTCGTTGATTGGATTTGTATTTCTGATTGTTATGTCATGTAAGAATAAACAGGATGATAAGGAAACCATATTGCAGGGAAGTGCTTCTTTCTTAGTTGATGAGACTATACGTCCAATAATAGAAGACCAGGTAGCAGTTTTTGAAAGCCAGTATCCTGCTAAAATTACACAGATCAATAAATCGGAATCAGAAATAATCAATTTGATGATCAGCGGTAAAGGGAATATTGCGTTCCTGTCCAGAAAGCTGACCGCTCAGGAAGCAAAGGCTTTTGAGAACAAAAGCATTACTCCCAGAATTACAAAGTTTGCTGTAGATGCAATTGCTTTGATTTCTAATAAAGCAGCAAACGACAGTATTGTCGATTTACAGCAGGTTATTAATCTTATGCAGGGAAAACCAAGTACTATAAAAGGTTTGGTATTTGAAAATCCAAACTCGAGTACCGTACGCTATATGGATAGTCTGGCTGGTGTATCAAACACAGAAAAACCTGGGATTTATTCTTTAAAATCTCACGAAGATGTATTGAAATATGTTTCCGAAAACAAAGGTGTTATAGGTGTGGTTGGATTAAATAACATTGTGCAACCTGACCCCACTTGGCAGAAATACATGGACGTAATTACAGTTATGGGTGTTAGTAATGTTAAAAATAAAGCGGAGAAGGTAGTGTATTATAAACCGAACCAATCTAATCTGGCACTGGGATTATACCCGATGCAGCGCAATTTGTATATGTTAAATTACCAGGGCTCTGCTGGATTGGGCATGGGTTTTGCATCTTTTATAGCAGGAGAAATTGGACAGAGAATTGTTCTTAAGTCTGCCTTATTACCGGTAACAATGCCCGGAAGGAGTGTTAGTATCCGCAAGGAAATTATAAATAATAAATAAAATTATATCACGATGAACAAATTAAAAATTTTCAGCATAGCCCTTTTCGTTTTCAGTGCCGGAACATATGCTCAGGATTTGGAGCAGGCAAAAAAAGCAATAGATGCTGAACAATATGAAAAAGCCAAAACGATATTAAAAGGATTAGTAACTACAAAACCTGATGATGGTAAGAATTATTTTATATTAGGAAATCTTTACCTGACACAAAAAGTTCTGGATTCAGCTACATTAACTTACCAAAAAGGTCTGACTGCTAAAAATGCGGCCAATTTCAATTATATCGGTCTTGGACAGATAGATCTTGAAAGTGGAAATCAGGCAGCTGCAACAGCTAATTTCACTAAGGCTACTGCAGATATAAAAAAGAAAGATTTCGAAGAATTACTATATATTGGACGTGCTTATTTGAATCCGGTAAAACCTGATTATAAAAAAGCATTGGAATACCTGAATAAAGCAAAAGCGATTCAGCCATTGAATGCACAGGTACTATTGTCTTTAGGAGATGCTTTGTACGGAGATAAAAATATAAATGAGGCCTATTCTGCTTACCGTAATGCATTTGATGCCGATAAAACAGTTCTTAGGGCAAAACTGCAATTAGGTGTAATTACTAAAAGCTCAAAAGCTTTTGCTGAAGCTAAAACGGCTTTCGATAATATACTTGCAACAAATCCTAATTATGGTCCTGCATACAGAGAACTTGCAGAAACATATTACCTGTGGGCGCTTAATGATAAGCCTAAATATGCTGAATACAATAAATTGGCAATCCAGTCTTACGAAAAATACATGAGTATGACAGATTACTCTTTAGATTCCCGTATGCGTCACGCAGATTTCCTTGTACTTACCAAAGACTATAAAGCTTTGGAAGCTGAAGCAACTGCAATGCAAAAACTGGATAAGGTAAATCCAAGAATCCTTAGATACCTTGGATACTCTGCATACCAAAATGGAAATTATGATGGTGCTATAAAAGCATTGAACGATTTCCTTGCAAAAGAGCAGGCAAAAGTTATCGGTCGTGATTACCTTTATTTAGGTCTGGCTAAAACCCAAAAGGCTCTGGTTTCGACTAAGAGTGCAGATGGTACAACAACAACAGGTACTGTAGATAAAACGTCTTTTGATGCTGGTGTTGCTGATATTAGAAAAGGTGTAGAACTTGATCCAAGTATGGCTAATGAACTTAATGATTTCGGTAAGATATTCTTTGACCTTAAATTATACAAAGAGGCTGCTGCGATCTATGAAATCGCTACGACCAATCCAGATTCAAGAAACTTCCTATATGATAACTTCTATTTAGGCTACGCACTGTATTTTGATAATGCTAATAAAAAAGAAGGTGAAAAAGTGGACACTGTAGCACTGCAAAAAGCTAATGTGGCTTTTGGGAATGTTATTACGGCATCACCTACTACACAAGATGCTTATATCTATAAAGCTCGTGTAAACAGTTTATTAGAAAATGATGCTGCTGCCCAAGCTGAAATGGTTAAAGGATATGAAGATTATATCCGAGTAGTAACTGAAAAAGGGGAAGCAGAAGTTGCTAAGCCGGCAAACAAAACTAAATTTGTTGAAGCCTACAACAATATTGGAATTCATTTCGCAAAAACGGATAAAGTAAAAGCAAAAGAGAATTTTCAAAAAGCACTGGCCATTGATCCTACTAATGAGACCGCTTTAAGTACTATGAAACTTTTAAAGTAATATAAAAACATCTTAGATATAAAAAACCGATAGCTTCATAGCTATCGGTTTTTTGTTAAATTAAATTTCAAAAGCTTAAATTCAGGACTCGCCTGCAAAATGATTATCTTTGCACCTTATTTATAAAAAATGTTATCAAAAGAAATACAATCAGCCGTTGAAAAGGGAATGATGTTGCCGCTGATGGAAGAATTTTACACTATACAGGGTGAAGGTTACCATACAGGAACCGCCGCTTATTTTATACGAATTGGAGGTTGCGATGTAGGTTGTCACTGGTGTGATGTTAAAGAAAGCTGGAATGCAGAACTGCACCCGCCTACACATGTAGATGCTATAGTTGATAATGCAAGTATGTTTTCTGAAACAGTTGTAGTTACCGGAGGGGAACCTTTAACTTGGGATATGACAGCATTAACGACCAGACTGAAAGAAAAAAACAGAAAGGTGCATATTGAAACTTCTGGGGCATATCCGCTAACGGGTATATGGGACTGGATTTGTTTATCTCCTAAGAAAAACAAGCTTCCTACACAAACGGTATATGATAATGCCCACGAACTAAAAGTAATCATTTACAATAAGCATGATTTTATCTTCGCAGAAGAGCAGGCTCAAAAAGTCAATTCAAAAGCAATCTTATTTTTACAACCCGAATGGAGCAAAAAAGAAGAAATGACCCCTTTAATTGTAGAATATGTAATGAAGAATCCTAAGTGGCGTGTCTCATTACAAACACATAAATATTTAAATATTCCATAAATTCATTAATAAAAAATTAATTATAAACCAACAACCATGAAAAAATTAGTAGTAGCAGTAGCATTCGTTTTGGCCGCACAGGTAGGAATGGCACAAACACAAGATGAAGCATTCAAAAAAGATGTTCTTAAAGTCCTTGATTTGAGTGGAGCCAATGCGCAAATGAAATCAGCAAAAGATCAGATATTAAAAATGATCCCAGCTGAAAAACAAGCGGCATTCCTTGTGGAATTTGATGCGACTCTTCCGGCACTAAACGAAAAGATCGCTAAAATCTATATGGAAACGTATACTCCGGATGATGTTAAAAGTATGCTTAAATTTTATGAAAGCCCGGTAGGTAAAAAGATAGCTGAAAAAGCAGGTGTGCTTTTCGAAAAATCTCAGGCTGCCGGACAGGAATGGGGCGAAGGTCTACAGGGGATGGTAATGAAATACATGCAATAAGATAGTTACTGATTAAACAAAAATCCCAAATAACAACATCTAGTTATTTGGGATTTTTGTTTTTATTTGCCTCCGTTTGCTTTTAAATCTGCAAGACAATTGGCGTCAAGTCCCGGGATATTCCCCGGTGTTACTGGCTGATTCATAATTTTATTTTCTGTTTCCCAATACATAAGGCAATTTTTATTATCGCAATGTTTACCATGGGCTTCATCAAGATGTTCTTGTTGCATAGGTGAGCCTAAGTCTACCAAGCCTAATAAGTGGCCTGTTTCATGAAGAATTACAATAGTTTCTAAATCAGCTCTGTTAGGTTCATTGATAGAGTCACTCAAAAGGTGAACAGATTTTTCAAATATAACACAGGAAGTATTTCTGTAAGAAACTCCTAATGTCAATGCAGTACTGGTATCAGTGCTATAATTGCCGTCAATAAATAGAATATACAGGGTCAACACATTAAAATCGTTATATTTTGTCCTGTTGGCTTTTTCAATTTCTGAAATTTCATTTATGTCATATGGCGCGTTACCGGGACTGTCGATCTGTCTTTGAGATATAGTAATTCCCCCAGGTTTGTTAAGCCTGCTTTCCATAAATTGTTTAAGATTCACCAATGTCTGTGCCTGTGGCTGGAAATTTCCAACATATAAAATTTCAATTACTAAAGATTCATGATTAGAGGCTGAAAGAAAATCACGTGCACTGCTTCCGGTCGATTTTAAATTTGGAGCGTGGTTAATACCGTTTTCACTATTTGTATTGTCATCGTCACTGGAACAACTTAACGAGAATGCGATAAGGATAAAAAGTAATAATTTGTATGGTTTATTTCTCATGTATTTTTTGTTTAAAGTTATCGATGCTAATTGAAATCTGCAATTAAATAAAGTTATAACATTTGTGGGTATACCATTGGGTCTGATTTTTAGGATAACCTTGCCAGATAATCAAAATGTTCTCCTTCTGTAATCATTTCACATTTTAATCCATTATCTGCCGCAGCATTCTGCAAAGTAGTATAGTCAATATACATCCAGTTAAAGGGGTTTTCTTTTTCACCTTTATACGAAATATTGAAAACCACCTCTCCATAATAATCGTTATCGGAAGGAATCCATTTCCCTCCGTCATCATCTTCATCAAACATATAGATAATATCAGAACTGTCAAGTAATATCTGTCCACCCTCATTCAGTAATGACTTTAATTTTAATAAAAAGCCAGGAACCTTTTTTAATTTCCCACACATACCGGCACCATTCATTAAGAGTAAAATAGTATCATATTTCTCATTTTCCAAATCCATTACATCCTGGACTTTTGCATTTTTTAAGCCACGAAGCCTGCATGCTTCAATAGCATTTGCCGAAATATCAATAGAAGTTACATCCATATTTTGCTCATCCTGCAGATAAAGGCTATGGCTGCCTGCTCCGCATCCAACATCGAGTATCTTTCCTTTTGCCAATTGAAGTGCCTGTTTTTCAATCTCAGGCATAGCAGTAAAGGAACGGAACAGATAAGCAACCGACATCTCGTCTTCTTCAGAAATGGTTGTTTCAGTAATTAAATTTTCAGGGAAATTATTGGTCTGGTAATCTAATATGGCTTTTCCGAAAAGGTCTCTCATTGTTTTTGGTTTAAAGTGTAAGGTATAAGCATAGAAAGTTTAATTTTGCAAATCAATAGTAAAACTTAAAATTGAAACAGTTTTTAATTAATCTTCCAAAGCTAGCCAAAGATAAGCATATCGAAAACAAAAAGTATTTCGATAAGCTCAAAAAGAAAACGCCAAAGAATCTGGATTACATAATGCAGGATTTGCATAATGCAGAATTTAAAAAAACGGACTGTTTGACCTGTGCTAATTGCTGCAAAACTACGGGACCATTATTTACGCTTGCAGATATTGAAAGGGTTTCAAAACATCTAAGGCAGAAGCCTCAACAGTTTATACAGCAATACCTTCAGATAGATGAAGATAATGACTACGTCCTTCAAAGTTTACCCTGTACATTTCTGGATTCTGAAAATTACTGCATGATTTATGACGTACGCCCAAAAGCCTGCCGGGAATTCCCACATACAGATAGGAAGAAGTTTCAACAGATTACTGATCTGACATTGAAAAATATTCCGGTATGTCCCGCTACTTATAGGATTGTGGAGGAAATGAAAAAGAAAATGCCATTATAAGATAGGATTAGGTAAATAAAAAAAGCTACCCTTTAAGGTAGCTCTGTATTGATATTTTATATATGTTTTCTTTATACAAATAAATCATCTTCGTGAAATTCAAGGAAATCTTCCTTTCTTCCGCCAATTGCACTGACCAATCTGTCAATTCCTTGTTCGATATAAGAAAGTATCTTTTGTACCCAATCCCTGGCTTTTAGAAACAGTTCAATCCCCATTTCTATATATTCGTTAATAGTCGCTATGAAACCCTGGATTTTATCCATTAGTGTCAATAAGATTTCTGCTCTGTCCATAGTAAGTCGTTTAATTTTTTAGGCTGAATAATTATTTCACTAATTTAAACAATGATTGCTTAGCCTCAATAAATAAATCTAATAAAATTTTCTTATTTTTTTACGATTAAACAATATTACGCTGAATAAAGATCTTAAAATCTAAATATCTAATAAATCAGATACTTCTCCCGGATATTTTTAAATTCAATTAATCCTGTTTCCCAACTCGCACGGATATCAGGAGCACTCATACCTGATTCTATCTGTTGTTGTAGCTTTTTAGTTCCTGCAAGCTTGGTGAAATAGGAATTAAAAAATTTAGTTTTGTCAGTAGTAGTATTATAGGCAGCTATAAGCCACTTTAATTCGAGTCGGTCTATTTTTGCAATACCTGATAAATCCTCACCAAAACATTCTTTGCCATTTTGTGGAGGATCTTTTGAGCCTACATTTGGACTCGGTGTAAAACAATAATTAATATAAGGCAAATAAGGAGAGCCGTAAATCTGAAACTGTTTATCTGTTCCTCTACCAATGCTTACATTCGTGCCCTCAAAAAAGCAAAGACTTGCGTAAAGATTAATCGCCATGTCGTTAGGTAAATTAGGTGATGGCTTTACAGTAAGGCTATAAGGCATCTCTCTGTTGTACGCTGTGCAGGCTACAATAGTAATATCGCATTGTATCCCATTCTTAAGCCACTTTTCGCCATTGATCATCTGTGCATATTCTCCTATTGTCATACCGTGTAAAACAGGAATAGTATGCATCCCTACAAAACTGGAGTTTTCCGGTTCTAATATCGGTCCATCAATAATACCGCCATTTGGATTTGGCCTGTCAAGTATAATTAAAGGAATATTATTTTCCGCGCAGGCTTCCATTAAATAGTGTAACGTTGAAATATAAGTAAAGAATCTGGCGCCTACATCCTGCAGGTCAAAAATCATAATATCAACACCGGCTAATTGTTCTGGCTTTGGCTTTTTATTGTCGCCATAAAGTGAAATGATAGGGAGCCCGGTTTGTACATCCTTTCCATCAACAACCAGTTCGCCGGCATCGGCCGTACCACGAAAACCATGTTCAGGCGCAAAAATCTTGACAACATTTACTTTTTTGAAGACAAGAAAATCGACAATCTGTGTGTCATTTAGTAATATGCCACTCTGATTAGTGACTACGCCAATTTTTTTATCTTTTAGTAAATACGAAAAATCATTAAAGTTATCTGCACCTGTTCCAAACTTGACCGCTTTCTTGTCAAGTATAATCAAAGCTTTATTAGGAGTTGGACTTTTAATGTCAGTATTGGTTACGGTCAATGGAGCTATGGTAGCTGCCTGGGTAGTTTTGCAGGAAATTATTATTATAGAAAATAATAATAACAGAAAATATTTCATTTTGTGTTTGCTGTCAAAAGAAATGGAAGCACTGTTTAATCGTAAAGTGTAAATCATAAATGCGTGTCTCAAAATATTAAATTCCCAAAACCCATAAAATTAGTGTCTAAAACCGTATTTTTGAAATTCGAATCAGATACCATATTAAATTGAATTTAGAATATTTCATAGCCAAAAGGCTGATTAATGCTAAAGGCCGTAAAAGTAGTATTTCTGCACCAATTATAAAAATTGCAGTGTCGGCGATTGCAATCGGAATGGTAATGATGATTGTTTCGGTTGCAACTGGTATTGGACTACAACAAAAAATACGCCAGAAAGTCTCGGCATTCAACGGCCATATAATTATTTCCAATTATGACGATAATCTTTCTGAAGTAAGTGTTGAACCGGTTTCAATACATCAGGACTTTTATCCCCAATTTAAAAACGTTACAGGTATAAGCCATATACAGGCTGTTGCAAGTAAGGCTGGAATCATTCGTACCGAGTCTTCATTTGAAGGAATTATTTTCAAAGGTGTGGGTAAAGATTATCAATGGGCCAATCTTAAGGAATATCTTGTTTCAGGTAAACTGCCGGATTTTACAGGAAAGATTAATGAGCAGGTTTTAATGTCTCAATATTTAGCTAATAGGCTAAATCTTAAAGTAGGAGACCGGTTTAATACATTTTTCATGAAAGAAGAGGCAAACAAATTACCTAACAGGAGAGTCTTTGAAATTGCAGGGATCTATAATTCCGGTTTTCAGGAATTTGATTCTGCCTATATAATAGGTGATATTCGGCATTTACAGCGTATCAATAAATGGAGCCCGGATCAGATTGGAGAGTTTGAAGTTTTTATAGACGACTTTAATAAAATAAAGGAAAAAGGCGAGGAGGTATATGCCCAGACTAATTCTTCACTAAATACCCGTACAATAGTTGAAAAATACTCTTATATATTTGAATGGCTGAAACTGTTTGATTTTAATATCATTGTAATATTAGTAGTGATGATAATCGTTGCTACCATTAATATGGTAGTGGCTTTGCTGGTACTTATATTAGAGCGTACCCAAATGATAGGAATTTTAAAAGCGTTAGGCGCTAATAATTGGACAGTGAGAAAAGTATTCTTATATAACGCCTTCTATTTAATAGTAAGAGGCCTGTTCTGGGGTAATCTTATAGGTATAGGTCTCATACTGGTTCAACAATATTTTGGAGTTATTCAACTCAATCCCGAGAATTATTACGTAAATGAAGCTCCAGTCTATCTGAATTGGGGATATATACTGTTGTTAAATCTCGGTACCATAATAACTTGTCTGTTAGTGCTGCTGATTCCTTCCTATATAATAACAAAGATATCCCCGGTAAAAGCAATCCGTTTCGATTAATTTAATTTGTCTAAAGGCCTGATCAGCTTCTGCCTAAATCCCGCCCAAAGCCGTATCATCCCCAGGGTATTCCCAGGTCAAAGGAAGGTTATCCCCAGGCCAAAGCCTACCCAAAGCCCTATCCTCCCCATGGCAGCCCCATGCCCAAAAAAACTTTCCCCTACAAAAAACACATACCCAGCCACTTACATAATAAAACAAAAATAACCCCGAAAAAGACTTGGA
>Ga0247742_10000979_pt1 | contig 21133 bp, 19 predicted proteins | sample UWRJL208509C2_FD_180944 | JGI IMG/M metagenome (GOLD analysis project Ga0247742, IMG submission 180944) | Plant litter microbial communities from Arlington Agricultural Research Station in Wisconsin, United States - UWRJ-L208-509C-2 | ecosystem: Environmental > Terrestrial > Plant litter >... | reverse complement strand
CTCGTGAACTTCATCCTACGCTGGGACAAAGCGCACACAAAATCTGCGGCATTATATACTGGCGCTACTGAAACGGAAACGACACCGCTTGCCGCGTCCATTCCCGGCGCCGCCCACATCGGAAATCTCATGCAACTCAAGAATCCCATCCTCGGCCTGTGCCAACAGTCCACCTTCATGCTCAGCGCAGCCAAAGTCGACCAATGTCCCGACGACGAGGGCTTTGAGGTCGCCTTCGCCGGGCGTTCCAACGCCGGTAAATCCAGCGCGCTGAACACTCTGACCCACGCCAGCCTGGCACGAACCTCGAAAACCCCGGGTCGCACGCAGCTCTTGAACTTCTTCAAGCTAGACGATGAACGCCGTCTGGTCGACCTGCCGGGCTACGGTTATGCAAAAGTACCGATCCCGCTGAAGATGCACTGGCAGCGTCACCTGGAAGCGTACCTGGGTGGCCGTGAGAGTTTGAAGGGCTTGATTCTGATGATGGACATCCGTCACCCGATGACGGACTTCGACCTGTTGATGCTCGATTGGGCCGTCGCCGCCGGCATGCCGATGCACATCCTGTTGACCAAAGCCGACAAGCTGACCTTCGGCGCAGCGAAGAACACCTTGCTCAAGGTTCAGTCAGAAATCCGTAAAGGCTGGGGCGACGCCGTGACCATCCAATTGTTTTCGGCGCCAAAACGCCTAGGCTTGGAAGACGCCTACACTGTACTGGCAGGCTGGATGGAACTGGCTGAAAAGGGCTCGGAAGCGGCGCAGGCGCAGTAATTGCAATTCTCGGGAAAGTGGCTGAGGTGCGTTCAGGCAAGGCAAAAACGCGGCTGGAAAGCGGAGTTTAGGGTCCTAAATGAGCATTTCCAGCCGCGTTTTTAACGCAGCATGGGCGCGCCTCAGACAACTTTCAGATAAAAAAAACCCCGGACTTCTTATGGGGAGGGGGAAGTTCGGGGTCCAAGTTCCGGACCGCTAGGGCGGGGTCCAGATATCTGCCAACACTTAACACAACATAGGAGCATCGAAGGGCTTCACCAGCCATTCAGTAACTCTGAGTGGCGCTTCACGACATTAGTTCAGAATTTTTCAGAAACTTTTTGAAATAAGCCCTCGATCATTCCAGCCTAACGCTTGCTGAAAATCTGCGCCGCGACACGATGCCGCGGCGCATCAGTAACTTAGTGCGCCTCATCCCAGTTATTGCCGACGCCCACTTCCACCAGCAGCGGTACATCCAGGGTGACGGCCTGGCTCATGTGCCCGCGAATTTCTTCGCGCACCTGATCCACCAGGTCTTCCCGGACCTCCAGCACCAATTCATCGTGCACCTGCAGGATGACTTTGGCGTCGAGGCCCGAGGCCGTCAGCCAGTTGTCCACCGCGACCATGGCTTTCTTGATGATGTCCGCCGCAGTGCCTTGCATTGGCGCGTTGATCGCCGTGCGTTCGGCGGCGGCCCGTTCCTGTGGCTTGTTGGAGTTGATCTCGGGCAGATACAGGCGGCGGCCGAGGATCGTCTCGACATAACCTTGATCGGCCGCCTGGGCGCGGGTGCGGTCCATGTATTCGCGCACCCCGGGGTAACGGGCGAAGTAGGTGTCGATGTAGGCCTTGGCGGTCTTGGTGTCGACGCCGATGTCCTTGCCGAGCTTCTGCGCGCCCATGCCGTAGATCAGGCCGAAGTTGATCGCCTTGGCGCTGCGCCGCTGGTCCGAGGTCACGTCTGCCAGTTCAACCTTGAACACTTCCGCCGCCGTGGCGGTGTGCACGTCGAGGTTGTCGCGGAAAGCGTTCATCAGCCCTTCGTCCCGGGACAGGTGCGCCATGATCCGCAGTTCGATCTGCGAATAGTCCGCCGCCAGCAATTTGTAACCGGGCGGGGCGATGAAGGCTTGGCGAATGCGCCGGCCTTCGGCGGTGCGCACCGGAATGTTCTGCAGGTTCGGATCGCTGGAGGACAAGCGCCCGGTAGATGCCACTGCCTGATGATAGGAAGTATGGATCCGCCCGGTGCGCGGGTTGATCTGCTCCGGCAGGCGATCGGTGTAGGTGCTTTTCAGCTTGCTCATGGAGCGGTACTGCATTAGCACCTTGGGCAACGGATAGTCATCTTCCGCCAGTTTCGCCAGCACTTCTTCGGCGGTGGAAGGCTGGCCCTTGGCGGTTTTCTTCAGCACCGGCAGGCCAAGTTTTTCGTAGAGGATCACGCCCAATTGTTTCGGCGATCCAAGGTTGAATTCCTCGCCGGCGATTTCGAAGGCTTCACGCTCGAGGGCGACCATTTTGTCGCCCAGCTCCACGCTTTGCTCACCGAGCAACTTGTCATCCACCAACGCGCCTTGGCGCTCGATGCGCGCGAGCACCGGCACCAGCGGCATTTCAATGTCGGTGACCACGCTGGCCAGGCTCGGAATCGCGCTGAGTTTTTCGAACAATGCCTGGTGCAGGCGCAAGGTGATATCGGCGTCTTCGGCGGCGTAAGGCCCGGCCTGTTCCAGGGCGATTTGATCGAACGTCAGCTGTTTCACGCCTTTGCCGGCGATGTCCTGGAAGCTCACCGTGGTGTGGTGGAGGTACTTCAGCGCGAGGCTGTCCATGTCGTGGCGCGTGGCGGTGGAATTGAGCACGTAGGACTCAAGCATGGTGTCGAACGCCACGCCGCGCACGGTGATGCCGTTCGCCTGGTCGCCGCCGATGGCGCAGTTAGCGAGAATGTTCATGTCGAACTTGGCGTGCTGGCCGACCTTGAGTTTGCTCGGGTCTTCCAGAATCGGCTTGAGCGCGCGCAACACGGTGTCGCGATCCAGTTGCGGCGGCACGCCGATGTAGGAGTGGGTCAGCGGGATGTACGCCGCTTCGTTGGCTTGCACCGCGAACGACAGGCCCACCAGTTGCGCCTGTTGCGCGTCGATCCCGGTGGTTTCGGTGTCGAAGGCGAACAGCTTGGCGTTGTTCAGCTTCTCCAGCCAGGCATCGAACCGCGCCTGGTCGAGGATGGTTTCGTAATGGGTTTCAGCGGTCACCGGTGCGTCGGGCTCGACATCGCTGAACAGGTCGCCAGCGGGTGCAGGCTGCACGGGAGCAGCGCTCAGTTCCAGGCGCTTGGCATCCCGTTGCAGTTCGTCGAACCAGCTCTTGAATTCCAGCAGGGTGTACAGCTCGGCGAGCTTTTCGGTGTCTGGCTGGCCCATTTGCAGGTCGTCGAGGCCAATGTCCAGCGGCACGTCGATCTTGATGGTCGCCAACTGATAGGAAAGAAACGCCATTTCCCGGTGCTCTTCCAGCTTCGCCGGCAAGGTCTTGGCGCCACGAATCGGCAGGGTCGGCACGATGTCCAGTTGCGCGTACAGCTCGGTCAGGCCGCCATTGACGCCCACCAGCAAGCCGGACGCGGTTTTCGGGCCGATGCCCGGGACGCCCGGAATGTTGTCGGACGAATCACCCATCAGCGCCAGATAATCGATGATCTGCTCGGGAGCGACGCCGAATTTCTCCTTCACGCCCTCCACGTCCATCGCGCTACCGGTCATGGTATTGACCAAGGTAATGTGCCCGTCGACCAATTGCGCCATGTCTTTGTCGCCAGTGGAGATGACCACCGGACGATCCGCCGCGGCGCTGCTTCGGGCCAAGGTGCCGATCACGTCATCGGCCTCGACGCCGTCGACGCACAGCAGCGGGAAGCCGAGGGCGATCACGCTTTGGTGCAACGGCTCGATTTGCACGCGCATGTCATCGGGCATGCTCGGGCGGTTGGCCTTGTAGTCGGCGTACATGTCATCGCGAAAGGTCCCGCCTTTTGCGTCGAACACCACGGCGAACGGACTGTCCGGATACTGCCTGCGCAGGCTCTTGAGCATGTTCAGCACGCCTTTGACCGCACCGGTCGGCAGGCCTTTGGACGTGGTCAGCGGTGGCAGCGCGTGAAAGGCGCGGTACAGGTAAGACGAACCGTCCACCAGGACGAGGGGGGCTTGGCTCATGAGCAGGATCAACCTTTTCGGCGGGCCCGGGGCTAGAATAGCCGGACCGTTGACGACAAAGGGACAAGGTTATCATGCGCACGCTAAATCGCTTCCTGCTGGTCAGCTTGATTGCCATTGCGCCGATTGCCGCGATGGCGGCGGATGACGCGCCTTCACCGGAACCGGATGTGACCATCCGCACCGAAGGCGACAATACGATCAAGGAGTACCGCCAGAATGGTTTCCTGTACGCCATCCAGATCACGCCCAAGGGTGGCAAGCCGTATTTCCTGGTGCGCGCCGACGGTACCGATGCAAACTTCATCCGCTCGGACCAGCCGGATATGCTGATTCCGTCGTGGAAAATCTTCGAGTGGAAGTAGCTTCTTAATTTCAACCGGCGCCTGCCGAACCAGCGGCGCCCGTACTGGCAGTGTTAACCATGTCTGTGTTTACCCCCCTGGCTCGGCCCGAGCTGGAAACCTTTCTCGCCCCTTACGGGCTCGGCCGTCTGCTTGATTTCCAGGGAATCGCCGCCGGTAGCGAAAACACCAATTTCTTTATCAGCCTGGAACAGGGCGAATTTGTCCTGACCCTGGTCGAGCGCGGCCCGGTGCAGGAAATGCCGTTCTTCATCGAGCTACTCGACGTGTTGCACGAGGCTGATCTGCCAGTGCCTTACGCCCTGCGCACCACCGATGGCGTGGCCTTGCGCGAATTGGCCGGTAAGCCGGCGCTGTTGCAGCCACGGCTGGCGGGCAAGCACATCAAAGTGGCCAACGCGCAACATTGCGCCCAGGTTGGCGAACTGCTCGGGCATCTGCACCTGGCCACCAAGGACCGGATGATCAAGCGCAAGACCGATCGGGGCCTGGACTGGATGCTGGAAGAGGGCGCGGCGTTCCTGTCGCACCTCAAGGCCGGGCAAAGCGAACTGCTGGGCAAGGCGCTGGACGAGATCACCCGCGAGAAGACCCGGATTCTGGCGCTGCCCCGGGCGAACATCCATGCTGACCTGTTCCGCGACAACGCGATGTTCGAAGGCACGCACCTGACCGGACTGATCGACTTCTACAACGCCTGTTCCGGGCCGATGCTCTACGACGTGGCGATTGCCTTGAACGACTGGTGCTCGGACGAGCAGGGCGTGCTGGACGGCGTGCGGGCGCGAGCGTTGCTCGGGGCCTATGCGGCGCTACGCCCGTTCACCGCCGCCGAGGCCGAGTTGTGGCCGACGATGCTACGGGTGGCGTGCGTGCGGTTCTGGCTGTCGCGGCTAATCGCGGCGGAAACCTTTGCCGGGCAAGACGTGCTGATCCACGACCCGATGGAGTTCGAACAGCGGTTGGCACAGCGGCAGAAGATTAGCTTGTCGCTACCTTTCGCATTCTGAGGCTGTTTGTGGTGAGGGGGCTTGCCCCTCACCACAGTAAAGCGAGTAGCGTCACAACGACTCCAGGCACCCCGCCAGATCATTCCCCAATTTTTCCAGCACCTGTTCATAGCCCTGCGCGGTCGCCGGGGTGTAGCCGCCCAGCGCATCCAGTTCCGCCAGTTTCACCGGCAGGCCGGCCACCAGGGTTTCCGCCAGGCGCGGACGCAGCGGCGGTTCACTGAACACGCAGGTCTTGCCGACTTCCTGCAACCGCGTGCGCATTGCCGCCACGTGCTGGGCACCTGGCTGGACCTCGGCGGCGATACTGAACACCCCGGCATGCTTCAGGCCGTAAGCGTCTTCGAAATAATCGAACGCCTCGTGGAACACGAAGTACGGCTTGCCGGCGATTGCGGCCAAGCGTGACTTCAAGCGCAAGTCCAAGGCATCGAGACGTTCATCGAAGGCCTGGAGGTTGCTTTGGTAACGCGTGGCATTAGCGGGGTCGGCGGCGCTCAGGTCGGCGGCCATCTTGCCGGCGATTACCCGTGCGTTGACCGGCGACAGCCAGAGGTGCGCATCAAGGCTGCCAGGGCGGTGATCGTGGTCATGTTCGTCGGCTTCTTCGGCATGGGAGTGGCTGTCCTCGGCGAAGCGGCGCAGTTTCAGCCCGGGCAGATCCTGCACCGCGACGCTCGGCAGTGTCCGGCCGGCGAGAACGCGAGGCAGGAACCCTTCCATGTCCGGCCCGATCCAGTACAACAAATCGACCGACTGCACCTTCCGTACGTCGGATGGCCGCAGGGCGTAGTTATGCGGGGAGGCGCCGGGTGGCAGCAAGACCTCTGGAATCGCCACCCCGTCTTGCACGGCAGCGGCGATCAACTGCAACGGCTTGATGCTGGTGAGCACTCTGACCTCGGCATTGGCCGAGCCAATCAGCAGAAAACTTGCGAAAAATACGACAAAGATAGAAAAAAGTCGGGACACGATGACCACTCGAAGAGGCGAGAACGGGTAACATAATAACGTCTCTCACAAAACTCGTCGCCGCTCATGCCTAAAACACCGATTGCCAGCCGTCCCCACGACCACTCTCATTGCGTCCACAGCGCTCTGTCTGAGGCCGATGCCTTGTGCGCTCGTCAGGGTTTGCGCCTGACCGCCTTGCGCCGGCGGGTGCTGGAACTGGTGTGGCAGAGCCACAAACCGCTGGGTGCCTACGACATCCTCGCGGTGCTCAGTGAGCAGGACGGCCGCCGCGCCGCGCCGCCGACCGTTTACCGGGCCCTGGATTTCTTGCTGGAAAACGGTCTGGTGCACCGCATCTCGTCGTTGAACGCCTTCGTCGGTTGCAACCACCCGGAGCACGCTCACCAGGGCCAGTTCCTGATTTGCCGCGAATGCCACGCTGCCATCGAGCTTGAGCAAAAAACCATCAGCGATGCGATTGTCTTCAGCGCCCAGGACGTCGGCTTCATCGTCGAAGCCCAAACCGTTGAAGTGGTCGGCCTCTGCTCGGGCTGCCAGGGGGCTTGATGAGCAACGCGCTGATCCGCCTCGAGCAGGTGGCTGTGACCTTTGCCGGGCAAAACGTGCTGGACAACATTCAGCTGAGCGTCGAGCCCGGGCAGATTGTGACCCTGATCGGCCCGAACGGCGCCGGCAAGACCACGTTGGTGCGTGCCGTGCTCGGTCTGCTCAAGCCGGACAGCGGCAGTGTCTGGCGCAAGCCGAAGCTGCGCGTTGGCTACATGCCGCAAAAACTCCACGTTGATCCGACGTTGCCGCTGTCGGTGCTGCGCTTCCTGCGTCTGGTGCCCGGCGTTGACCGTGCCCGCGCCTTGGCCGCACTCAAGGAAGTCGGTGCCGAGCAGGTAATCGACAGCCCGGTGCAGAGTGTCTCCGGCGGTGAAATGCAGCGTGTGTTGCTGGCCCGGGCGCTGTTGCGCGAACCCGAGTTGCTGGTGCTCGACGAGCCGGTGCAGGGTGTCGACGTTGCCGGCCAGGCCGAGCTCTACAGCCTGATCACCCGATTGCGCGACCGCCATGGGTGCGGCGTGCTGATGGTTTCCCACGACTTGCACCTGGTGATGAGCACCACCGACCAAGTGGTGTGCCTCAATCGCCACGTTTGCTGCTCCGGCCATCCAGAACAAGTCAGTGGCGACCCGGCGTTTGTCGAGCTGTTCGGCAAGAACGCGCAAAGCCTGGCGATTTATCACCACCACCATGACCACGCCCATGACCTGCACGGGTCGGTGGTCACCGAGGCCGCCGCCGGCCAGGTTCATGTTCACGGAGATGGCTGCAAGCATGGCTGATTTTCTGTTCTACGCCCTGCTCGCAGGTCTGGCGTTGGCGGTGGTGGCGGGACCGTTGGGCTCGTTCGTGGTCTGGCGGCGCATGGCCTATTTTGGCGACACCTTGTCCCACGCTGCGTTGCTCGGCGTGGCGCTGGGCTTTTTGCTCGACGTCAGCCCGACCGTGGCGGTGACCGTCGGTTGCCTGCTGCTGGCGGTGTTGCTGGTGACCTTGCAACAGCGCCAACCGCTGGCCTCGGACACGCTGCTGGGGATTCTCGCGCCGAGTACCCTGTCCCTGGGCCTGGTGGTACTAAGCTTCATGCATGAAGTGCGGATCGACCTGATGGCCTATCTGTTCGGCGACCTGCTGGCGATCAGCCCCACTGACCTGGCCTGGATACTGGGCGGCAGCGCGGCGGTGTTGATGTTGCTGATCGCGCTGTGGCGGCCGCTGCTGGCGATCACCGTGCACGAGGAGTTGGCCACCGTCGAAGGGCTGCCGGTGGCGGCGTTGCGCCTGACGTTGATGCTGCTGATCGCGGTGGTGATTGCCGTGGCGATGAAAATCGTCGGCGTGTTACTGATCACTTCGCTGTTGATCATCCCGGCGGCTGCGGCACAACGTCACGCCCGTTCCCCGGAGCAAATGGCCCTGGGCGCGAGCCTGCTGGGCATGCTCGCGGTGTGTGGCGGGCTGGCGCTGTCGTGGTTCAAGGACACCCCGGCTGGCCCCTCGATTGTGGTGGTGGCGGCCGCGCTGTTTCTGCTGAGTTTTGTCCTGCCCCGTCGAGGGGTGTAGACTTGCTCGTTTTTTGCGCAAATAGAGAGTCGCAGGAATGAAGCCGTTCGCCTCCCGTTATCTGCTCCTTGTCGCATTTTCCTTGCTGCTCGGCGCCTGCCAAAGCACGCCGCCGGCGCCCCCCGAGGTCCCCGATGCGCGGGCCACGGCCATCGCACAGCTGGAACAAAACCTCGCCAGCAGCGAACTGGCCACCGCCGAAGACCAATTGGCGACGCTGCAAACTCAATACCCCAACGATCAATCCCTGGAGCAATACCAGCGGCAATTGGCCGAAGCTTACCTGCGCCGCAGCCAGATCGTCCTGCAAAAAGGCGATGTAAACGCTGCCGCCACCGCCCTGAGCCGCGCCCGTGCGCTGATGCCCAAGGCCCCGGCGCTGACCGGTGGAGTGAACAACGCCATCGTCACCGCGCGTAAAGCCGAACTGGATAAAGCCGAAGCCGCCCTCAAAGCTGCCGAAGCCAAACCCAAGGCAAAAGTCATCGACCCGACAGCGGAAAGCACCACGGTTGCGCTGAACATCACCGATATCGGCAAGCTTCGCCGGCAACTCGACGCGATCGCCGCCGATGTGGTGAATTACCAGTGTGACGTGACGATCCAGGCACCGCGCACCCAGGATTACCCGTGGTTGGCCAATCTGCTGACCAAACGGGTGAAGAAGCTGGATGCTGAGTTTGATTTGAACCTGGAAAAGCAGATTCTGCGCAGTGTGCCGGCGCAGATGGTCTTGAGTCCGCGTAAACCTTAAAAGCTATCGCTAGCAGGCTAGCTCCCACAGGACTGCGACTAAGACCACGATGGTGTGGTCTCCGCAAAACCTGTGGGAGCTAGCCTGCTAGCGATGGCGTCCTTGCCCGCGCCACAACTCCCTAAGTCAAGCCGGAATCGCCTTGGCCTTAGGCTCGCGATCCCAAACCCGATGCTGGCCAATCGCGGTGATGAACGCCTTCAACAGCTTGGCATCCGTCCCGGCGATCAATCCCGCATCCGTCTCGAGCTTCAACACGTCCAGCAATTGCTTGGCCTCGCCATGCAGGGCAATCGCCTTCAAGTGCTTGTAGGCTTCCAGCAAGTAATGCAAAGCCACGCCATCACCGCTCAACGCCTTGATCGACGCCGCGCCGCCCGGAACAAACACCGCATCGAAGGCAATCGACGGCAAGCCTTCCATCGACGCATCCACCGGTAGGGTCTTGCCATCCTTGGTGGTGACGGGCGCCGAGGACGGGCCGAGCACCTTGGCATGGGCGCCTTCAGCGGTCAGGGCTTTCTTCAACGCATCAATCGCTGCGCTATCGACGCCGTTGGCCACCAGAACCGCGACTTTGCGTGTCTTGATATCGCCGGACAACAGATTCGCCTGGCTCAGCGCAGGGGAGTGCTCCAGGGAAATCTTCGGCACGTCGACAGTGCCCTGGGTCGGTGCTGGCAGACCGAGGTTCTGCGCGACGCGCTTGGCCAGGTCCAGATCGATGTTGGCGAGGATTTCATTGACCTGCCGCTCACGAATCCACAAGCGGTCGACCTTGCCCAGTTCGAAGCTGTAGGCCGCAATGATGTGCTCTTGCTCGTGGGGGCTCATGCTGTGGAAGAACAACCGCGCTTGCGAAAAGTGATCGCCGAACGACTCGCTGCGCTGGCGGATTTTCGCCGCGTCGACCCGTTCCGGGTAGGTCTCGAAGCCGCCATCCTGGGGACCGGCCGGTGTTTCTTTCGGCCAGCCGCCGTCGATGGAATTCGGCTCGTAAGCGGCGCGGCCCTTGTCGATGGTGGTGCGGTGCAGCGCGTCGCGCTGGCCGTTGTGGAACGGCGCGACCGGACGGTTGATCGGGATCTCGTGAAAATTCGGCCCGCCCAGTCGGCTGATTTGCGTGTCGGTGTAGGAAAACAAACGACCTTGCAACAGCGGATCATTGGAAAAGTCTATGCCCGGCACGATGTGCCCTGGGCAGAAGGCGACTTGCTCGGTCTCGGCGAAGAAGTTGTCCGGGTTACGGTTGAGGGTCATTTTGCCCAGCGGCGTAATTGGCACGATTTCTTCGGGGATCAGTTTGGTCGGGTCGAGAATGTCGAAGTCGAACTTGTGCTCGTTCTCCTCGGGAATGATCTGTACGCCGAACTCCCATTCCGGGTAGTCGCCGATTTCGATGGATTCCCAGAGGTCGCGACGGTGGTAGTCGGTGTCTTTGCCCGCAAGCTTTTGCGCTTCATCCCACAACAGCGAGCAGGTGCCTGCCACTGGGCGCCAGTGGAATTTGACGAAATTCGACGTGCCTTCGGCGTTGATCATGCGGAAGGTGTGCACGCCGAAGCCTTGCATGGTGCGCAGGCTTTTCGGGATGGCCCGGTCCGACATGGCCCAGATCACCATGTGCGCCGATTCCGGCTGCAAGGACACGAAGTCCCAGAAAGTGTCGTGGGCGCTGCCGCCAGTGGGGATCTCGTTATGCGGTTCTGGTTTAACCGCGTGCACGAAGTCCGGGAATTTGATCGCGTCCTGAATAAAGAACACCGGCATGTTATTGCCGACCAGGTCGAAGTTGCCTTCATCGGTGAAAAACTTCACGGCGAAGCCGCGCACGTCGCGCACGGTATCGCCCGAGCCACGGGGGCCTTGCACAGTGGAAAAGCGCACGAAGACCGGGGTCTTTTTCCCCGGGTCTTGCAGGAAACCGGCCTTGGTCAGCGCCGCATGGTTCTCATAGGCTTGGAAGAAGCCATGGGCGCCGGTGCCCCGGGCGTGGACGATGCGTTCCGGAATTCGTTCGTGGTCAAAATGCGTGATCTTTTCACGCATGATGAAATCTTCCAGCAACGACGGCCCGCGAGCGCCGGCCTTGAGGCTATTCTGGTTGTCCGAGACCTTGACGCCCTGATTGGTGCGCAGGGCCTGGCCGGTGGCGTCGGAGCGAAAGGTTTCCAGGCTGTCCAGCTTGGCGTTGCTGTTGCCGCGATCCAGGGTGTCGGTCCCGGCCATCGCGCTTTTGGCCGGCGGGGCAGGTTTTTTAGTGCTCATCAGTCGTAAACTCCTTGGTGCGATCCCGCCGTAGCCAGGATTCGTCAGGCTCTTCCCGGCACGGCACCGGGAGTTCTCGAGTTGCTTATTTAGTGACTGATGAGGATTTGAGCCGTTCCTTTTTTATGACCTTTGATCTTGTTATTGCCAAATTGAAGGATGGAGGCGAAATAAATGCTAAGAACCTCTATACGGACAGGCTAAAATGCGCGCCCGGCTAACCGCTGACCCTTTTCCAACGCGCCCCACAAGGTTCGCTACGTGATCGAGTTTCAAAACGTCCATAAAACCTACCGCGTCGACGGTAAGGATATTCCCGCCCTGCACCCGACCAATCTGACGATTGAGAACGGTCAGGTTTACGGCCTGATCGGTCATTCCGGCGCGGGGAAAAGTACCCTGCTGCGTCTGATCAATCGCCTGGAAAATGCCAGCGGCGGCAAGATCTTTGTCGACGGTGAAGAAGTCACCGCGCTGGACGCCAACGGCTTGCGGCGTTTCCGCCAGCAGGTCGGGATGATTTTCCAGCACTTCAACCTGCTCGCCTCCAAGACCGTCGCCGATAACGTGGCGTTGCCGCTGACCCTGGCCGGCGAACTGTCGCGCGCCGACGTGGACCAGCGTGTCGCCGAACTGTTGGCCCGGGTGGGTCTGTCCGACCATGCGAAGAAATACCCGGCGCAATTGTCCGGCGGCCAGAAGCAGCGCGTTGGCATTGCCCGCGCCCTGGCGACCAAGCCGAAAATCCTGCTGTGCGACGAGGCCACCAGTGCCCTCGACCCACAAACCACGGCTTCGGTCCTGCAACTGCTGGCCGAGATCAACCGTGAGCTGAAGCTGACCATCGTGCTGATTACCCACGAGATGGATGTGATCCGCCGGGTCTGCGACCAGGTCGCGGTGATGGACGCCGGGGTCATCGTCGAGCAGGGTTCGGTGGCGGAGGTGTTCTTGCACCCTAAGCACCCGACCACCAAACGCTTCGTGCAGGAAGACGAGCAGATCGACGAGAGCGAGCAGCGTGACGACTTCGCCCACGTGCCGGGCCGTATCGTGCGCCTGACCTTCCAGGGCGCCGCGACCTACGCGCCGTTGCTGGGCACCGTCGCCCGGGAAACCGGCGTCGACTACAGCATCCTTGCCGGCCGCATCGACCGCATCAAGGACGCGCCTTACGGGCAACTGACCCTGGCGGTCACCGGTGGCGACATGGAAGCCGCGTTCGCGCGCTTCACCGCCGCTGACGTCCACATGGAGGTGCTGCGCTGATGGAGCTGTTGCTGACGTTCTTCGCCAACATCGACTGGGCGGACATTTGGGAAGCCACCGGCGACACCCTGCTGATGCTCGGTGGTTCGCTGCTGTTTACGGTGATCCTCGGCCTGCCGCTGGGCGTGCTGTTGTTCCTGTGCAGTCCGCGCCAGTTGCTCGAACACAAGGCCACTTATTCGGCCCTGGCGTTCGTGGTCAACGTGGTGCGCTCGCTGCCGTTCATCATCTTGCTGATCGTGCTGATCCCGACCACGGTGTTCCTCACGGGCACTTCGCTTGGCGTGGCCGGTGCGATTCCGCCGTTGGTGATTGGCGCCGCGCCGTTTTTTGCCCGTCTGGTGGAAACCGCCCTGCGCGAAGTCGATCGCGGGATCATCGAAGCGACCCAGGCCATGGGCGCGACCACCCGGCAAATCGTCTTCAACGCGCTGTTGCCCGAAGCGCGTACCGGCATCCTCGCCGCCATCACCGTGACCACCATTACCCTGGTGGGCTACACCGCCATGGCGGGCGTGGTCGGTGCGGGCGGTCTCGGTGACCTGGCGATCCGCTATGGTTACCAGCGTTTCCAGAACGATGTGATGCTGGTCACCGTGGTCTTGCTGGTGGTGCTGGTGCAGGTGCTGCAGACCGTGGGCGACAAACTGGTTGCGCACTTTTCCCGCAAATAACCCAGCTTTTCGCCACTAATTGAATCAGCCGGCCCCCGCCGGCAGGTGCCGACGCCGGCACCGTACATGGAGTCGTTCGATGAAAAAACTGATCGCTGTGTTCGCCGCTGTCGCGGCATTTTCCGCCCATGCCGACACCCTGAGCGTGGCGGCCACCGCTGTGCCGCACGCGGAAATCCTCGAGTTCGTCAAACCGACCTTGGCCAAGGAAGGCGTGGACCTGAAAGTGAAGGTCTTCACCGACTACATTCAGCCGAACGTGCAAGTGGCGGAAAAACGCCTGGACGCCAACTTCTTCCAGCACCAGCCGTACCTGGATGAGTTCAACAAGTCCAAGGGCACTAACCTGGTGGCCGTTGCCGGTGTGCACCTCGAACCCCTGGGCGCTTACTCCAGCAAGTACAAGAAGCTTGAAGAACTGCCGGGCGGCGCCAACGTGGTGATCCCGAACGACGCCACCAACGGCGGCCGCGCGCTGTTGCTGCTGGAAAAGGCCGGGCTGATCAAGTTGAAGGATTCGAGCAACATCCTGTCGACCACCAAGGACATCAGCGATAACCCGAAAGACCTGAAGATCCGTGAACTGGAAGCCGCGACCATCCCTCGCGTGCTGACCCAGGTCGATCTGGCGCTGATCAACACCAACTACGCCCTGGAAGCCAAGCTCGATCCGGCCAAGGACGCGTTGGTGATCGAAGGCAAGGACTCGCCTTACGTGAACATCCTGGTCGCGCGCCCGGACGACAAGGACAGCCCGGCCTTGCAGAAACTGGTCGCTGCGCTGCACAGCCCGGAAGTCAAAGCCTTCATCCTCGAGAAGTACAAAGGCGCGGTCGTGCCGGCGTTCTGATCCGTAGCAGCAACGAATAAACCTGTGGGAGCGAGCCTGCTCGCGAAGCAATCTGTCAGCTAACTGATGTGTTGACTGACACAATGCTTTCGCGAGCAGGCTCGCTCCCACATTGTTTGATCGTCAATTGCGCTTGAGCATCACCGGCAATTGCGCCACCAACTTCGCATTGTTCAACGGCGCACGGATAAACCCGCGTTGGGTGCCGTCCGGCCCGATTACCGCCAGGTTGCCGCTGTGGTCGACGGTGTAGTTGGGCTTGCTGGTGTCCGCCGGAATGAACGGAATGCTCACCGCATTGGCGACTTTTTGCAGTTCGTCGGTCGAGGCCGGGGTCAGGCCGATGAACTGTGGATCGAAGTAACCCAGATACTGCTTGAGTTGCTTGGGGTTGTCGCGATTAGGATCGACGCTGACCAGGACGATCTGCAACTTATCCACAGCGTCCTTGGGCAGTTCGCTCTTGATCTGCCGCAGTTGCGCGAGGGTGGTCGGGCAGATGTCCGGGCAGAAGGTGTAGCCGAAAAACAGCAGGCTCCATTTGCCTTTCAACTCATTGACCGTCACCGGCTGGCCATCCTGGTTGGTCATGGTCACGTCCGGCAGGTTGCGGCTTTGCGGCAGCAGGATGATCCCCGCATCGATCAACGCCGTCGGGTCGCCCTGGCCCTTGCCGGACAGCACCTTATTGACGGTCAGGCCCAGCACCAACGCGATCAGGGCAACGAGAATGAAGACGGTTTTCTGAGTTCGAGTCATAGGTTCAACAATAAGTAGTGGTCTACGAGCAGCGCGATAAACAGCAGGAACAAGTAGTAGATAGAGTACTTGAAGGTGTTGATCGCCGCGTGCGGCCGAGTGCCACGGTACAGCACCACGGCCCATTGCAGAAACCGCGCGCCGAGGCCGAGGGCGCAAACCAGGTAGAGCACGCCACTCATGTGGATCACGAACGGCATCAGGCTCACCGCCAGCAACGCGAAGGTATAAAGCAGGATGTGCACCTTGGTGTAATGCTCGCCGTGGGTCACCGGCAGCATCGGAATATCGGCCTTGGCGTATTCCTCTTTGCGGTGGATGGCCAGCGCCCAGAAATGCGGCGGAGTCCAGGCGAAGATGATCAGCACCAGCAACAGCGGTTCGGCGCTGACATGGCCGGTGGCGGCGACCCAACCCAACAGCGGTGGCGCCGCCCCGGCCAAGCCGCCGATGACGATGTTCTGCGGCGTCGCGCGTTTCAGGAACCCGGTGTAGACCACCGCATAGCCGAGCAGAGAAGCCAGGGTCAGCCAAGCGGTCAGCGGGTTGGTAAAGGCCAGCAACAACGCCTGGCCAGCGACCGCCAGGACAAAGGCAAAGGTCAGCGCGGCGCTGGGCGAAACCCGGCCTTCGGCCAACGGACGTTTATGGGTGCGGGCCATCACCGCATCGATACGCCGGTCCACCACATGGTTAACCGCCGCCGCACCGCCGGCGCACAAGGCGATGCCCAGGTTGCCGAACACCAGCACCGTCCACGGCACTCCGGCGCGGGTCGCGAGGAACATGCCCACCAGCGAGGTGATGAGCATCAGCACCACCACTTTCGGCTTGGTCAGCTCCAGGTAGTCACGCCAGATTGCCTGACTGTGACGTTCGCCGATCAGAGTCGCCATGGCAGTTCTCCTTTTATTGTTATGGGCCCGGCCGAGTGTTTACGCGGGCTGAAACGCCAGCGCGCAAGAACGGGTTGCTTGACCCGGACCAGGCTGGTGCGGGCGTGATAATTGACCAAGACCATCGTCAGCAGCAGTGCGGCGCCGCCGGCGTTGTGTGCCACCGCCACCGGCAGCGGCAAATGAAACACCACGTTGCTGATGCCCAGGGTGATTTGCGCGGCGAGGGCGATCAGCACCAGCCCGGCGAGGCGGGTCATGCCGACCACCTTCAATTGCCAGGCCAGGCCCAGCAGCACCAGGGTCACCAGCAGTGCGCCTATGCGGTGGGTCAGGTGAATCGCCGTGCGGGCATCGCTGTCTAGTTGGCCGCCGAGGTAGTTGGGGCCGATGTGCTGGGTGAGGTGAAAGCCGTTGGCGAAATCTGCCGCGGGCAGCCATTCGCCGTGACAGGTGGGGAAGTCGATGCACGCCACCGCCGCGTAGTTGGAACTGACCCAGCCACCGAGGGCGATTTGCAGAATCACCAGCAGCAGGCCGGCGGTGGCCCAATATTGCAAACGCTTGGGCACGGTCAGCGCCGGCAGCACCCCGGACAGGCGCAAGGTCAGCAGAAACAACAGGCTCAACGTCGCGAAGCCGCCGAGCAAATGCCCGGTGACCACCTGCGGCCAGAGTTTGAGCGTGACCGTCCACATGCCGAACGCGGCTTGGGCGAACACCACGGCCAACAGAAACAGCGGCAGCTTGACCGGCAATCCCGGGTGCCGGCGATTGACCCAGGCACGCGCCGCCAAAATCGAAATCAACACCGCCAGGGTGCCGGCGAAATAGCGGTGGACCATCTCGTTCCAGCCTTTGTGCGCCTCCACCGGCGCGTCGGGGAAGTGCAGCTCGGCATGGGCCAATTGGGCTTCGCTTTTCGGCACGCTGATAAAGCCGTAGCAGCCCGGCCAGTCCGGGCAACCGAGGCCGGCGTGGGTCAGCCGGGTGTAGGCACCCAGCAAGACGACGATCAGTGCCAGCAGGGTGGCAAACAGCGCGAGGCGAAATCCAGGTTTGGCCATGACGATGCCCTTATCCGATGTTCGACAGTTTCAACAGGTGCCGCAGATCGTTGAGCAAGTCCTTGCCCTTGACCGTCGGGTCGTAGCGCAGCACCAGGTTGCCGTGAGGGTCGATGATCCACAGCTGCGGCGCGGTCTTGTCGCCGAAGGTTTTGCCGAATTGACCGAGGTCCAGCGGGTAGCGCTGCAACTGCGGGTATTCCTGGGTCAGCTTGGCCTGGTACGCCTCGTTCAGCGGTTGCGCGGTGGCCAGGGCGTGGCTGGCGCGGGACGCATCGCGGCCGAGGCCGATCTGGATCTGCCGCGCCAGGTACACCAGTTGCTGGCAGTCCACCGAGCAGTCCTTCGGCGCCGTCACCAACATCTGCCAGCGATCGATATCGGCCTGCACGCCGAGGTCGGCGCGGGTCTGGCCATTGCCGATCAGTTCGCCGTGATAGCTGCGACCGTCCGGCACCCAGAACTGCAACTTGTACATGCCGGTGGCGAGGATCATCGGCCCGATCACGCCGAGCACGATCAGGATCAGCTGCAAGCGCCCTTTGCGCCGACTGCGCGGGGTGTGCGCCTCAGACATGCTGGGTGGATTCATGGCCGCTCCCATGGTGTTTCTCCTTTGCGTTGTGCCAGCCGAGGTAGAGATAGAGGCCGAACAGGGCGAGCGCCAAGGCGAACCACTGCACGGCATAAGCGAGGTGTTTTTCCGGTCCCATGGCCACCACCGGCCAATCGGCCTGGTAGGACGCCGGACCAGTTTCTGCGCGTAATTCGTAGGCAAAGCCTTCACGCCCCAGGGCGCTCCAGAGCTTGGCCGGGTCGACCGCCGTCACCAGTTGCGGCCAGGTGCTGGTCGCCGGATCGGCGTGCAATTGGAAGGTGGCGCCCGGGGCGACGTAGACCCAGGCGTCGAGTGCCAAGGCTTGGGTCGGCGTGCTGAATTGCGGCGGCGTGCGCCGGTCCGGCCACGGCAGCCAGCCGCGATTGACCAGCAGCCACAAACCGCTGGTCTGGTCGAGAAAGGGTTGCAGCAGTTCGACGCCGACCTTGCCGTTGCGCTGGCGGTTGTCCAGCAGCAGGCTGTGTTCGGCATCGAAGTGGCCGTGCAGGCTGACCCGGCGAAACGCCGGATCCTGGGTCTGCGCCAGTTCGACACTGGCCATCGGCGCACTGGCGCGGCGTTCGGCGTAGCTGTTTAGCAGGGCGGTTTTTTCCGCGCCCCGGCTCAGTTGCCAGAAACCCAGGCACACCAGCAGCGGCAGCAGCAACGCCACCACCAGGGTTGGCACGACGCCCGGCCGGAAGCGCTTCATGGCCTGGCCGAACATGGCCTGGCCGAATAGTCGTGAATCGCGATAGCTATACTCAAGTGCATCGCCGTTCCCCCCGGAGTCATCCCATGCTCAAAGCAGCCATCGTCCTGATGCTGATTGCCACGGTTGTCAGCCTGTTCAGCGGCCTGTTTTTTCTGGTCAAGGACGACAGCAGCTCCAATCGCCTGGTCATCGCCCTGAGTGTTCGTGTAGCTCTGGCCGCCAGCACCGTCGGCTTGATCGCCTGGGGCTTTTTCAGCGGCCAGTTGGTGTCCCACGTTCCGTGGTAGCCGCAAGCTCTAAGCTCTAAGCTCTAAGCTCTAAGCTCTAAGCTCTAAGCTCTAAGCTCTAAGCTCTAAGCTCTAAGCTCTAAGCTCTAAGCTTCAAGCTTGTGGCTGATAGCTTGCCGCTTGCCGCTGTTTTTAAAGCACATAGACGAACACGAACAAACCGATCCACACCACGTCGACAAAGTGCCAATACCAACTCGCCGCCTCGAAGCCGAACTGATGCTCGTTGTCGAAGTGCCCGCGCATGATCCGCATCAGCATCACGAACAGGATGATGGTGCCGATGGTCACGTGGGCGCCGTGGAATCCGGTGAGCATGAAGAAGGTCGCGCCGTAGATCCCCGAACCCAGGGTCAGGCCCAGTTCGTGATAGGCGTGGATGTATTCCTCGGCCTGGAAGCCGAGGAACGCACAACCCAGCAGCACGGTGATCGCCAGCCAGATTTTCAGCGCGCCGCGATGGCCTTTTTTCAAGGCGTGGTGGGCGATGGTCACGGTGACGCTGGAAGTCACCAGCAGGATCGTGTTGATCAGCGGCAGGCCCCACGGACTGATGACATCCTTGGGCGGCGGGAACAGTTTGGCGTCCGGGTTATTCAGCAATGGCCAGACAAACTCGAAGTTTGGCCACAGCATGTGCGCGATGCCTTTGGTGCCTTCACCACCCAGCGCCGGCCCGGACACGTGCCGTACATAAAACAGCGCACCGAAGAAGGCGATGAAGAACATCACTTCGGAAAAGATGAACCAGCTCATGCCCCAGCGGAACGAGCGGTCGAGTTGCGCGCTGTACAACCCGGCGCGGCTTTCCTTGATGACCGCGCCGAACCAGCCAAACAGCATGTAGGCCAGCAGCAGGCTGCCGACGAAAAAGATCAGCGGGCCGTGGGACTCCGGCCGTGCGGCTTTCAGGTCGTTGAACCAGGTGCCCAGGCCGAACACGGTGACGAACATGCCGACGGTGGCGATGATCGGCCATTTGCTCTGGGCGGGAACGTAATAATGCTCATGAGTTGCCATTTATTGTTCTCCTTATCGGGCACGCTTAACCGCCAGTGTTTACCGCAACCGGGGGATGACGAGCGGTGATGTCGAACAGCGTGTAGGACAGCGTCAGGTGCTTCACATCCTTGGGCATGTCCCGGTCAACGATGAAACGTACCGGCATCTCGATCCGCTGCCCGGGTTGCAGCACTTGCTGGGTAAAGCAGAAACATTCGGTCTTGTGGAAGTACGCGGCGGCCGCGCTCGGCGCGATGCTTGGCACGGCCTGGGCGCTCATGGGTTTGTCGGTGGGGTTGTGGGCGATGAAAATCATCTCGTTCACCGCCCCCGGATGCGCCACCAACTCACTGCTCTTGGGGTAGAAATCCCACGGCATGTCGACGTTGTTCGTCGACAGAAACTGCACCCGGACCTGCCGCGATTCATCCGTGACTTGCGCACCCTCATACTGCCCGGCGGTCTTGCCGTTGATGCCGAACGCCTTGCACATCACGTCGTAGATCGGCACCAGGGCAAAGCCAAAGGCAAACATCGCCGCCACCACCAGCAACAGGCGGGTGACCAGTTTTTTCAGCGAGATTGAGTCAGCCATGATTCCAACCCTCACCACTGAACCCTGTGGGAGCGGGCTTGCCCGCGATAGCGGTACATCTGACACACCGCGTCGACTTCATCGCTGGCAAGCCAGCTCCCACAGGAATTGCCAAGAGGCCGAAGATGTTCATTTCACTTCCGGCGGCGTGGTGAAGGTGTGATACGGCGCCGGTGACGGAATGCTCCACTCCAGGCCTTCCGCGCCATCCCACGGTTTGGCCGGGGCCGGTGGACCGCCACGGATGGTCTTGATCACGATGAACAGGAAGAAGATCTGCGTGGCGCCGAACATGAACGCGCCGATCGACGAGACCATGTTGAAGTCGGCGAATTGCAGGTTGTAGTCCGGAATCCGTCGCGGCATGCCCGCCAGCCCGACGAAGTGCATCGGGAAGAAGGCCATGTTCATGCCGATGAACGACAGCCAGAAATGCAGCTTGCCGAGGGTTTCGTCGTACATGTGGCCGGTCCATTTCGGCATCCAGTAATAGGCCGAGGCAAAGATCCCGAAGATCGCCCCGGGCACCAATACGTAGTGGAAGTGCGCCACCACGAAGTAAGTGTCCTGGTACTGGAAGTCCGCCGGGGCGATGGCCAGCATCAGCCCGGAGAAACCACCGATGGAGAACAGGATCACGAACGCCACGGCAAACAGCATCGGCGTTTCGAAGGTCAGCGAGCCCTGCCACATGGTGCTGACCCAGTTGAACACCTTGACCCCGGTGGGCACGGCGATCAGCAGCGTCGCGTACATGAAGAACAACTCGCCCACCAGCGGAATGCCGACCACGAACATGTGGTGCGCCCAAACGATAAACGACAGGAACGCAATGCTCGCGGTGGCATAGACCATCGAGGTGTAGCCGAACAGCGGCTTGCGCGAGAAGGTCGGGATGATCGAGCTGACGGCTCCGAAGGCCGGCAGGATCATGATGTACACCTCGGGGTG
>Ga0247742_10000978_pt1 | contig 21158 bp, 21 predicted proteins | sample UWRJL208509C2_FD_180944 | JGI IMG/M metagenome (GOLD analysis project Ga0247742, IMG submission 180944) | Plant litter microbial communities from Arlington Agricultural Research Station in Wisconsin, United States - UWRJ-L208-509C-2 | ecosystem: Environmental > Terrestrial > Plant litter >... | reverse complement strand
TTACCCAGTCCGAGAATCGCGGTGCCATCGGAAATGACTGCAACCAGGTTGCCTTTGCCGGTGTATTTGTAGGCCAGTTCAGGATCGCGGGCGATTTCGCGTACTGGTTCGGCTACGCCGGGGCTGTAGGCCAGCGACAGGTCGCGGGCGGTAGCGGTGGCCTTGGTGAGCTCGACACTCAGCTTCCCTGGACGAGGATGGGCGTGATATTCGAGAGCGGCAGTTTTCAAATCAGACATGTGGGCATTCCGCTTTTTTACTGTGGGACAGACGGACCGCCGAGGATACGCGTGTCGTAAAGTCCCTACAAGACTGACCAGTCACCCCTGTCAAGCGCCCGGCCCTACGACTTTGGACCAAGAGCCACGGAACACAAGGCTCACACTGTTCACAATCCATCAAAATAATGCGAACAATTTTTTATCAGGGCGCCACCCGCAACATGGACGGATCGGTGAGGGGCAATAACCAACGGGCCTGGCCTTGTTCAAGCCATCCCGCCGCGAACGATCCACCACCCAGCCACGGGCTTCGATCTGCTTGCCCTTGAGCCGATCCAGCGCGTGCACAGCAAATTGCTCGCGCACATTGGGCGCAACGCGCAGTACAACCGAATCCTGCAATTCGATCCAAATTCCGCCGCGATTTCGTTGCACACCAAGCACTTGGCCGCCCAGCAGGGTAAAGCCGGATTGACGGATCTGTGCCGTTTTCAGTACAGGCGACGCGCGCCAGACACCTCGCCGCGCCTGCCGGGCACTGCGTTCCGCCGCTTGCTGGCACTGTGCAAATTCGTTGTTTGGCGCGACCGCCACCTGGAAACCCAGGCCTTCGGCGAGCAGTTGCGCCTCGAGATTGCCACCCTTGGCATCAAACACATGGGCCAGGGTCCGGCCGTAGCGATCCTGATGCTGTTTGCCCGGCCGCAAACCGACCCGCCCATCACTGGCCGCCACCAGCGTCTCCAGGTGTTTGCGGGCGATGACGGCAAAGGGTTCGTCAGAGCGACCGTTACGACCCAACTCCGGCGTGTTGAGGCCGATCATCCGCACGCTGCGGCCATCGGTCAGGCGCAATGTATCGCCATCGACCACCCGCTGGACCGTCACAGATGTGAGCCCGGCGGGCGCCGGGCAAAAGGCCTGGACGCCGGGAAGCCAAATCGCAGACACAAAAAAGGCGCCCACTAGGGACGCCTTTTTCAACAGCGAGGAAAAGCCCATCGGGCTCCTCAGCCTTACTCTGCAGCAGCAGGAGCCTTGGCTTTGCCGAAAGCACCGAAACGGTCTGCGAAGCGCTGTACACGGCCGCCAGTATCCAGAGTCTTCTGCTTACCGGTGTAGAACGGGTGGCACTCATTGCATACGTCGATCGCCAGAGGCTTGGCCAGGTTCGAACGGGTTTCGAACTTGTTGCCACAGCTGCAGGTAACTGCGGTGATTTCGTATGTTGGATGGATATCGGCTTTCATGATGTATTCCTCAGGCTAGCGTGCCGCCACTCAACACCATTGTTGAATACCGCACGTAATTAGGCCGCGGATTCTAACAGACAATCACATTCATGCAAGCTGTCCCTTCTACCGACCGTCTGCTAGGCTCCCGGCCTCCTTCCCCGTCCTTCATCGAGAAATCTCCCGCGTGCCCGACGCCATTTTGCGCCTCGCCTTGCCTTCGCCCCTGCGCCGCCTGTTCGATTACCGGGCCCCGGCCGGCGTGCTGCGGGCGCAATTGCAACCGGGCATGCGCCTGCGGGTGCCGTTCGGCCGGCGGGAGATGATCGGCATCCTGGTGGAAATCACCGACACCAGCGAAGTCCCGGTGGAAAAGCTCAAGCCCGCCCTCGCGCTGCTCGACGCCACGCCGCCGTTGCCACCGGCGCTGTTCAAGCTGTGCCTGTGGACCGCGCAGTATTACCAGCACAGCCTCGGCGACACCTTGAGCTGGGCGCTGCCGGTACTGCTGCGCCAGGGCGAGCTGGCCGAAGCGCGCCAGGAGCGTTTCTGGTCCGCCGCCCCCGGCGCCAGTCTCGATGACCCACGCATCGCCCGCGCCCCGCGCCAGCGCGAAGCCCTCGCCACCCTGGCGCAGCATCCCCACGGCGTCGCCCATCAATTGCTGAGCAAACTGATGCTGAGCAAGGACAGCCTCGATTTGTTGCTGGCCAAGGAACTGGTGCAGGTGGAGATTCGCAAGCACGCACCCAGCGAGCGCCATGAACACTGGCTCGCGCAACCGGAATTGCCGCTGAACCCGGAACAACGGGCCGCCTATGAAGCCATTCGCGCCGGGTTCGACAGTTTCCACGCGTTCTTGCTGGCCGGGGTTACCGGCAGCGGCAAGACCGAAGTCTATTTGCAGCTGATCCGTGAAACCCTCGAAGCCGGCAAGCAAGCGCTGGTGCTGATCCCTGAAATCAACCTCGGGCCGCAGACCCTGGCGCGCTTCGAACAGCGCTTCAACGCGCGGATCGCGCTGATCCACTCGGCGGTCAACGATCGCGAACGCCTCGAAGCCTGGCTCGCCGCCCGTGATGGCGAGGCCGACATCATTATTGGCACCCGTTCCGCGCTGTTCACGCCGATGAAGAACCCGGGGCTGATCATCATCGATGAGGAGCACGACGGTTCCTATAAACAGCAGGAAGGCCTGCGCTACCACGCCCGGGACCTGGCGCTGGTGCGCGCGCGCCAGGAAAACATCCCGATTGTCCTCGGCTCGGCGACGCCGTCCCTGGAAAGCCTGCACAACGCCTACACCGGGCGCTACGGCCTGCTGCGCCTGAACGAGCGGGCGGGTGGCGCCAAGCAACCGCGCTTCCTGCGCCTGGACGTGAAGAGCCGGCCACTGGACAGCGGCATTTCCGGGCCGATGCAGCAAGCCATCGGCCAGACCCTGGCGGCGGGCCAGCAAGTGCTGGTGTTCCTCAACCGACGGGGCTTCGCACCAACCCTGCTGTGCCACGATTGCGGCTGGATGTCCGAGTGCCAGCGCTGCGATGCGCGGATGACCGTGCACCAACGTTATGGCGAACTGCGCTGCCATCACTGCGGTTATGTCGAACACGTGCCGCGCAATTGCCCGAAGTGCGGCACCGTGGACCTGCGGCCGGTGGGGGCCGGCACCGAGCGCGCCGAGGAACGCCTGGGCATTCTGTTTCCGGACTATCCGGTGCTGCGGGTCGACCGCGACAGCACGTCGCGTAAAGACGCGATGAACCAGTTGTTCGCCACCATCCAGAAAGGCCAACCGTGCATTCTGGTGGGCACGCAAATGCTGGCTAAAGGTCACCACTTTCCTCGGGTGACACTGGTGTCGATCCTCGACGCCGATGGTGGCTTGTTCTCCGGCGATTTCCGCGCCAGCGAGCGCATGGCGCAGTTGATTGTCCAGGTGGCGGGCCGTGCCGGTCGCGCTGAAGAGCCGGGCAAGGTGATTATCCAGACGCACCTGGCGGACCATCCGCTGCTGGTGCAACTGACCGAGCAAGGTTACTTCGCTTTCGCCGAGCAGGCCTTGAGCGAACGCCGCGCCGCCGGCCTGCCGCCGTTCGCCCACCTGGCTTTGCTGCGGGCCGAGGCGCACAAACCGGGGCAGGCCGAGGGCTTTCTCGACGAGGCGTGCAGCGAGGCCGAGCGCCTGTTGACCGAACAGAACCTGGCCGGTATCGAGCTGCTCGGCCCGGTACCGGCGCCGATGGAGCGTCGCGCCGGGCGCTATCGTGCGCAATTGTTGCTGCAAGCGTCCGCCCGCGCGCCGCTACATCGACTGCTCAGCGCCTGGCTGCTGGTACTGGAGCAAATGCCGAGCGGACGGGCGGTGCGTTGGTCGCTGGATGTGGACCCGGTGGATTTGTATTGACCGGGCCATCGCTATCGCGGGCAAGCCCGCTCCCACAGGGTTTTAAGTCGCTCACATAATGTAAACACCCAGGAGCCCTGTGGGAGCTGGCTTGCCAGCGATAGCGACCGATTTGTCACCACATATCCACAACCTGCCTGCTAAGGTTGGCAAGCACGCTTGGGCCACGGATAATGCCCAGTTTTTCCACCAGCGCATCGAAGCGCCGCCGCGCTTGCGGTCGAAAGAGAACACCATGAAAGACACCATCCGCCAGCTGATCCAACAAGCCCTCACCCAACTCGTCAACGAAGGTGTGTTGCCTGAAGGCCTGACGCCAGCGATCCAGGTGGAAAATTCCCGCGACAAGAAGAACGGCGACTTCGCCAGCAACATCGCCATGATGCTGGCCAAGCCGGCCGGCATGAAGCCACGGGACCTGGCGGAAAAAATCATCGCCGCCCTGCCGGCTGACGACAACGTCACCAAGGCCGAGATCGCCGGCCCCGGCTTCCTCAATTTTTTCCAGAACACCCAGGCCCTGGCCTCACGTCTCGACGCGGCCCTGGCCGATGCGCGCATCGGCGTGCGCAAGGCCGGCCCGGTGCAACGGGTAGCGGTCGATCTGTCGGCACCGAACCTGGCCAAAGAGATGCACGTCGGTCACTTGCGCTCGACCATCATCGGTGACGGCGTGGCGCGGGTCCTGGAGTTCCTCGGCGACACCGTGATCCGCCAGAACCACGTGGGCGACTGGGGCACCCAGTTCGGCATGTTGATGGCGTACCTTCAGGAAAACCCGATCACCAGCGACGAGCTGTCGGACCTGGAAAACTTCTACCGCGCCGCCAAGAAACGCTTCGACGAATCCGCAGAATTTGCCGACCGCGCCCGGGGCCTGGTGGTCAAGTTGCAGGCCGGCGATGCCGAGTGCCTGGCCCTGTGGACGCGTTTCCGTGACATCTCGCTGTCGCACTGCCAGCAAATCTACGAACTGCTGAACGTCAAGCTGACCATGGCCGACGTGATGGGCGAGAGCGCCTACAACGACGACCTGATCAACGTGGTCAACGACCTCAAGGCCAAGGGCCTGCTGGTGGAAAGCAACGGCGCGCAGTGCGTGTTCCTCGAAGAATTCAAGACCGCCGACGGCGAGCCGCTGCCGGTGATCATCGTCAAGGCCGATGGCGGCTACCTCTACGCCACCACCGACCTGGCGGCCGTGCGCTACCGCAGCGGCGTGCTCAAGGCTGATCGCGCGCTGTATTTCGTCGACCAGCGCCAGGCCCTGCATTTCCAGCAAGTATTCGAAGTGGCCCGTCGCGCCGGTTTCGTAACCCATCCGATGGACATGGAGCACATGGGCTTCGGCACCATGAACGGCGCCGACGGCCGGCCGTTCAAGACCCGCGATGGCGGCACGGTGAAGCTGATCGACCTGCTTAACGAAGCCCAGGACCGCGCCTACGCACTGGTGAAGGAAAAGAACCCGGCCATCGACGAAGTCGAACTGCGCACCATCGCTCGGGTGGTCGGCATCGGCTCGGTCAAGTACGCCGACCTGTCCAAGCACCGCACCAGCGACTACAGCTTCAACTTCGAGCTGATGCTCAACTTCGAAGGCAATACCGCGCCGTACTTGCTCTACGCCTACACCCGCGTGGCCGGGGTGTTCCGCAAGCTGGGCAAGGACTTCAGCGAAGTCGACGGCCAGATCGTGCTCGAAGCCTCTCAGGAACACGAACTGGCGGCGAAACTGGCGCAGTTCGGCGAAGTGCTCAACAGCGTTGCCGACAAAGGCACGCCGCACATTCTGTGCGCCTACCTGTACGATGTGGCCGGCCTGTTCTCCAGCTTCTACGAGAACTGCCCGATCCTCAGCGCCGAATCGCCGGCACACATGCAGAGCCGCCTGCGCCTCGCCGCGCTGACCGGTCGCACTCTCAAGCAAGGCCTGGAACTCTTGGGTCTGGAAACTCTGGAGCGTATGTAAGTTGGCTGCCAAGAAAAAACCTGCACCCAAGCGTGGCGCCAGCCGATACCAAGCGCCTGCGAAGCAACCGATCCCGGGTTGGCTGTGGATGGCCATCGGCCTGACGGTCGGCGCGTTTATCGTGTTCCTGATGAAACTCGAGCCGGGCAAGGGCAGCGAAAGCGTCAAGCGCGAGAAGGTCGAACAGCAGAAAGCCGCGAAGATCGCCGAGGCGAACAAGACGCCGCCGAGCCCGACGCAACCGGTGAAGCCGAAATACGACTTCTACACCCTGCTGCCGGAATCGGAGGTGATCATTCCGCCGGACGCAGTGCCGGAGAAGACCCTGCCGACGCCACAAGTCCCGACCGTACCGACCACCCCGGTGACCCCGGAGCAAGCGGCGAAAATCGATACCGCCCGCGCCCAGGCCGCGCTGGCCGGTATCACCCCGCCGCCCGCACCGCCGGTGTCGAAAGCTGCGCCGGTGACCAAGTTCTATTTGCAGGCCGGCTCGTTCCGCAAGGAAGCCGACGCCGACAAGGTCCGCGCACAGATCATTCTGCTGGGGCAGGCAGTGGCGGTGGAGTCCGGCACGGTCAAGGACGAGACTTGGTACCGGGTACTGGTCGGGCCGTTCAGCAACCGCGAACAACTGACCACGGCACAGAAACAACTGGCCGGCAGCGGATTTAGCAACCTGTTGTTACAACAACGCCAGAGCCGCTGATCCTAAGGGGGTTTGCCCTGCTCTTAGAGCTCAGCCTGGTTTTGGGGTGAAAGACTGCCTGTGGTGAGGGGGCTTGCCCCCGTTGGGCAGCGCAGCTGCCCCATCACTAAACCCAAGGCATGTCAGGCAATCGCAGTCGCCGGAATTTGGGGGCGCTGCGCACCCCAACCGGGGCAAGCCCCCTCGCCACAGTCATCACCTGCCGTCCGTCCCTCAGCGCCCGCCACGGTTGAAATACGCCCCACCACCCCCATATGAGTTTGCACCAGGGCATTTTCGCCCCGCTGCGTGGAGACTCTCCCCTTGACCACCATCGTTTCAGTTCGTCGCCACGGCAAAGTCGTCATGGGCGGCGACGGCCAGGTTTCTCTTGGCAACACCGTGATGAAAGGCAACGCGAAAAAAGTGCGTCGCCTGTACCACGGCCAGGTCATCGCCGGTTTCGCCGGTGCCACCGCCGACGCCTTCACCCTGTTCGAGCGCTTCGAAGGACAACTGGAGAAACACCAGGGCCATCTGGTACGCGCCGCTGTCGAACTCGCCAAAGAATGGCGCACCGACCGCTCCCTCAGCCGCCTCGAAGCCATGCTCGCGGTCGCCAACAAAGACGCCTCGCTGATCATCACCGGCAACGGTGACGTGGTCGAGCCGGAAGACGGCTTGATCGCCATGGGCTCCGGCGGCGCCTTCGCCCAGGCCGCCGCCAGCGCGCTGCTGAAGAAAACCGATTTGTCGGCCCGGGAAATCGTCGAGACCGCCCTCGGCATCGCCGGCGACATCTGCGTCTTCACCAACCACAACATCACCATTGAGGAGCAGGATCTCGCTGAGTAAGCCTGTTCCGGCCACACGCCACGGCTTGCTTTTGCTTGAGGACCGCCAATTACTATGTCCATGACTCCCCGCGAAATCGTCCACGAACTCAACCGCCATATCATCGGCCAGGACGATGCCAAGCGCGCCGTCGCCATTGCCCTGCGCAACCGCTGGCGGCGGATGCAGCTGCCTGAAGAGCTGCGCGTCGAAGTAACCCCCAAGAACATCCTGATGATCGGCCCGACCGGTGTCGGTAAAACCGAGATCGCCCGTCGCCTGGCCAAGCTCGCCAACGCGCCGTTCATCAAGGTCGAAGCGACCAAGTTCACCGAAGTCGGCTATGTCGGCCGTGACGTCGAATCGATCATTCGTGACCTCGCCGATGCCGCCATCAAGCTGCTGCGCGAACAGGAAATGGTCCGGGTTCGCCACCGCGCCGAAGACGCCGCCGAAGACCGCATCCTCGACGCCCTGCTGCCGCCGGCACGCATGGGCTTCAACAATGACGACGCCGCGCCGGCGTCGGATTCCAACACCCGCCAACTGTTCCGCAAGCGCCTGCGCGAAGGTCAGCTGGACGACAAAGAGATTGAAATCGAAGTCGCCGAAGTGGCCGGCGTCGACATCTCCGCGCCGCCGGGCATGGAGGAAATGACCAACCAGTTGCAAAGCCTGTTTGCCAACATGGGCAAGGGCAAGAAGAAAAGCCGCAAGCTCAAGGTCAAGGAAGCGCTGAAACTGGTACGCGACGAAGAAGCCAGCCGCCTGGTCAATGACGAAGAGTTGAAGGCCAAGGCCCTGGAAGCGGTCGAGCAACACGGCATCGTGTTCATCGACGAAATCGACAAAGTCGCCAAGCGCGGCAATTCCGGTGGCGTCGACGTGTCCCGCGAAGGCGTGCAGCGCGACCTGCTGCCGCTGATCGAAGGCTGCACGGTCAACACCAAGCTGGGCATGGTCAAGACCGACCACATCCTGTTCATCGCCTCCGGTGCGTTCCACCTGAGCAAGCCGAGCGACCTGGTGCCGGAACTTCAAGGCCGGCTGCCGATTCGGGTCGAACTCAAGGCGCTGTCGCCGGAAGATTTCGAACGTATCCTCAGCGAGCCGCATGCATCGCTGACCGAGCAATACTGCGCGTTGCTGAAAACCGAAGGCCTGAGCATCGAGTTCCAGCCGGACGGGATCAAGCGCATTGCCGAGATCGCCTGGCAGGTCAACGAGAAGACCGAGAACATCGGCGCCCGTCGCCTGCACACTCTGCTCGAACGCTTGCTCGAAGAAGTGTCGTTCAGCGCCGGCGACCTGGCCAGCGCCCACGACGACAAGCCGATCCTGATCGACGCCGATTACGTCAACAGCCACCTCGGTGAATTGGCGCAGAACGAAGACCTGTCGCGCTACATTCTGTAAAGCAACGAGTTGCAAGCCACAAGCTGCAAGCCGATCACCTTCTGCTTGCAGCTTGAAGCTTGGAGCTTGTAGGCTGGCTCCATGAGCCAGATCCCCACCGCCATCAAACTGCACAAAGCCTCGAAAACCCTGTCGCTCAGTTATGCGACGGGCGAGGAACATCACCTGCCCGCAGAATTCCTGCGGGTGCATTCACCGTCCGCCGAGGTCCAGGGTCACGGCAAGCCTGTGCTGCAATTTGGCAAGATCGGCGTCGGCCTGAGCAAGGTGGAACCGGCCGGTCAGTACGCACTGAAATTGACCTTCGACGACGGCCACGACAGCGGCCTGTTCACCTGGGACTATCTGTACCAGTTGGGCCAGCGCCAGGACGAACTCTGGAGCGATTATCTTGCCGAGCTCAAAGCCGCCGGAAAGTCCCGCGATCCCAGCGAGTCCATCGTCAAGCTGATGCTCTAGCCCGTACCTCCTGCTCTTTAGAGAGCATTTTCTAATTCCATCTGTTTGAATGCTCCGCTCACAGGCCGCGGATCGGCCTGCTTGCGAAAAAAATTAAACTCGGGTAACCAATGGAGCTGGCAAGTTCCCTGCAGTGCTCTGTGAACTGAAAAGCAGCGGTGCAGAATTAACGGTCACCCGAGCAGAAGTACCCGGCATTGGCGGTGTGTGACTGCACACCCGGCACGGGTACTCGTCTCAGGACAATGGAGCGTCGTAGATGAGTAACAAGAATAACGATGACCTGAAGTATCAAGCCTCGGAAAACACCTTGGGGCTGAATCCTGTCGTTGGGCTACGCGGAAAGGATCTGCTGGCATCTGCTCGAATGGTGCTGCGGCAAGCCATCAAACAACCGATTCACAGCGCCAAGCATGTGGCGCATTTTGGCCTTGAACTGAAGAACGTGCTGTTCGGTAAATCCGAGCTGCAACCCACCAGCGACGACCGTCGCTTCGCCGATCCGGCCTGGGCGCAAAACCCGCTGTACAAACGTTATTTGCAAACCTACCTGGCGTGGCGCAAGGAACTCCACGACTGGATCGACGACAGCAGCCTGTCGCCCAAGGATGTCGCCCGCGGGCACTTCGTGATCAACCTGATGACCGAAGCCATGGCCCCGACCAACTCGGCGGCCAACCCGGCGGCGGTCAAACGCTTTTTCGAGACCGGCGGCAAAAGCCTGCTCGACGGTCTCTCGCACTTGGCCAAGGACATGGTGCACAACGGCGGCATGCCGAGCCAGGTCAATATGGGCGCGTTCGAAGTGGGCAAGAGCCTGGGCGTGACCGAAGGTGCGGTGGTGTTTCGCAACGACGTGCTGGAGCTGATCCAGTACCGCCCGATCACCGAGCAAGTCCATGAACGACCGCTGCTGGTGGTGCCGCCGCAGATCAACAAGTTCTACGTGTTCGACCTCAGCCCGGACAAGAGCCTGGCGCGGTTCTGCCTGCGCAACAACGTGCAGACCTTTATCGTCAGCTGGCGCAACCCGACCAAGGCGCAGCGTGAGTGGGGCCTGTCGACCTACATCGACGCGCTCAAGGAAGCCGTGGACGTGGTCACCGCCATCACCGGCAGCAAAGACGTAAACATGCTCGGCGCCTGCTCCGGAGGCATTACGTGCACCGCGCTGCTGGGCCACTACGCGGCGATCGGCGAGAAGAAAGTCAACGCCCTGACCTTGCTGGTGAGCGTGCTCGACACCACCCTCGACAGCGACGTCGCGCTGTTCGTCGACGAGCAAACCCTGGAAGCGGCCAAGCGTCATTCCTACCAGGCGGGCGTGCTGGAAGGCCGCGACATGGCGAAAGTCTTCGCCTGGATGCGCCCCAACGACTTGATCTGGAACTATTGGGTCAACAACTACTTGCTCGGTAATGAGCCGCCGGTGTTCGACATTCTGTTCTGGAACAACGACACCACACGTTTGCCAGCGGCGTTCCACGGCGACCTGATCGAGATGTTCAAAAATAATCCATTGACCCGCCCCAACGCACTGGAAGTGTGCGGCACGCCGATCGACCTCAAGCAGGTCACCGCCGACATCTTTTCCCTGGCCGGCACCAACGACCACATCACCCCGTGGAAGTCCTGCTACAAGTCGGCGCAACTGTTCGGTGGAAAGGTTGAATTCGTGTTGTCCAGCAGCGGTCACATCCAGAGCATCCTGAACCCGCCGGGCAACCCCAAATCGCGCTACATGACCAGCAGCGAAATGGCCGCCACCGCCGAAGACTGGCAAGAGAACTCCACCAAGCACACCGATTCCTGGTGGCTGCATTGGCAGGCCTGGCAGGCCGAGCGTTCGGGCAAATTGAAGAAAGCCCCGGCGAGCCTGGGCAACAAAGCTTACAGCGCCGGCGAAGCAGCGCCGGGGACTTATGTCCATGAAAGATAGCGGCAAGCGGCAAGCCACTGGCTGCAAGCTGGGCACATTCCACCTGCGGCCTGCAGCTTGTTGCTGCTCCCTCGCTAACCCTTAGGGCCTGAAGCATGCCGCAACCGTTCGTTTTTCGTACCGTCGACCTGGATGGCCAGACCCTCCGCACGGCGGTGCGCCCCGGCAAGCCTCACTTGACGCCGTTGCTGATTTTCAACGGCATCGGCGCCAACCTGGAGCTGGTGTTTCCGTTCGTCGCGGCGCTGGACCCGGACCTGGAAGTCATCGCCTTCGATGTGCCCGGTGTCGGCGGTTCGTCGACGCCGAGCCGGCCGTATCGCTTCCCCGGTCTGGCCAAGCTGACGGCACGGATGCTCGACTACCTCGACTACGGCCAGGTCAATGTGATCGGCGTGTCCTGGGGCGGCGCCCTGGCGCAGCAGTTTGCCTACGACTATCCCGAGCGTTGCAAGAAACTGGTGCTGGCGGCGACAGCGGCTGGCGCGGTGATGGTGCCGGGCAAGCCCAAGGTCCTGTGGATGATGGCCAGCCCACGGCGCTACATCCAGCCGTCCCATGTGATCCGCATCGCGCCGATGATCTATGGCGGCTCGTTCCGTCGCGACCCGACATTGGCCGCCAGCCATGCGGCGAAAGTGCGGTCGGCGGGCAAGCTCGGTTACTACTGGCAGCTGTTCGCGGGACTGGGCTGGACCAGCATTCACTGGCTGCACAAGATCCATCAGCCGACCCTGGTGCTGGCCGGCGACGACGATCCGTTGATTCCGCTGATCAACATGCGCGTGCTCGCTTGGCGGATTCCCAATGCGCAATTGCACATCATCGATGACGGCCATCTGTTCCTGATTACCCGCGCCGAAGCCGTGGCACCGATCATCATGAAATTTCTCGAGGAGGAACGTCAGCGCGCCGTGATGCACCCGCATCCGTCGCCACTGGGCGGTTAATCCCCCCTCTATCGGTTGGCAGGACGCCCAGCCGCGCAACAACCCGCTGCAGCGACTAAGGTGTTCTGCTGGTGTGTTTGTTTTTGGCCTGATGACGAAGGAGTGTTGACTCATGCGCGACAAACCAGCGACGGGCTCGATGCCCACCCCCGCCGCGTTCATCAATGCACAGAGTGCGATCACCGGCCTGCGTGGCCGCGACTTGTTGTCGACCCTGCGCAGCGTCGCCGCGCACGGTTTGCGTAACCCGGTGCACAGCGCCCGCCATGCCTTGCGCCTGGGCGGTCAGTTGGGCCGTGTGTTGCTCGGCGAAACCCTGCACCCGACCAATCCCCAGGACGGTCGCTTCGCCGACCCGGCCTGGAGCCTCAACCCGTTTTACCGGCGCAGTTTGCAGGCCTACCTGGCTTGGCAAAAACAGGCCAAAAGCTGGATCGACGAAAGTCAGATGAGCCCCGATGACCGGGCGCGTGCGCACTTCATCTTCGCCCTGCTCAACGATGCCGTGTCGCCGTCCAACACGTTGCTCAATCCGCTGGCGATCAAGGAAATCTTCAACTCCGGGGGCAACAGCCTGGTGCGCGGTGTCAGCCATCTGGTGGACGACCTGCTGCACAACAACGGCTTGCCCAGCCAGGTCACCAAGCAAGCCTTCGAAGTGGGCAAGACCGTCGCTACCACCGCCGGCTCGGTGGTGTTTCGCAACGAGATGCTGGAGCTGATCCAGTACAAGCCCATGGCCGAAAAGCAGTACGCCAAGCCGTTGCTGATCGTGCCGCCGCAAATCAATAAGTACTACATCTTCGACCTCAGCCCTCACAACAGCTTCGTCCAGTACGCCCTGAAAAACGGCCTGCAAGTGTTCATGATCAGTTGGCGCAACCCGGATGTGCGCCACCGCGAGTGGGGCCTGTCGAGCTACGTCGAAGCGGCGGAAGAAGCGATGAACGTGTGCCGGGCGATCACTGGTGCCAAAGAGGTCAACCTAATGGGCGCCTGCGCCGGCGGCTTGACCATCGCCGCCCTGCAAGGCCACTTGCAGGCGAAACGGCAGATGCGCCGGGTGGCGAGTGCGACTTACCTGGTGAGCCTGCTGGACAGCCAGATGGAGAGCCCGGCGGCGTTGTTCGCCGACGAGCAGACCCTGGAGGCGGCCAAGCGCCGCTCCTATCAGCAAGGGGTGCTCGACGGTCGCGACATGGCCAAGGTGTTTGCCTGGATGCGCCCCAACGATTTGATCTGGAGTTATTTCGTCAACAACTACCTGCTGGGCAAGGCGCCGCCGGCGTTCGACATTCTCTACTGGAACAACGACAACACCCGCCTGCCCGCCGCGCTGCACGGCGATTTGCTGGACTTCTTCAAGCACAACCCACTGACCCATCCCGGTGGCCTGGAAGTCTGCGGCACGCCGATCGACTTGCAGAAAGTAACGGTCGACAGCTTCAGCGTGGCGGGCATGAATGACCACATCACGCCGTGGGACGCGGTATATCGCTCGACTTTGCTGCTGGGTGGCGACCGCCGCTTCGTGCTGTCCAACAGCGGCCATGTGCAAAGCATCCTCAACCCGCCGAGCAACCCCAAGGCCAACTACGTCGAGAACCCGAAACTGAGCAGCGATCCACGGGCCTGGTACTACGACGCCAAGCACGTCGACGGCAGCTGGTGGACACAATGGCTGGGCTGGATTCAGGAACGCTCCGGCGCACAGCACGAAACCCTGATGACCCTCGGCAACCAGAATTACCCGCCCATGGAAGCCGCGCCTGGCACCTACGTGCGCGTGCGCTAACGACCACCGGACCCGCGGCCGGACGCCGGCCGCGTCACGACTCGACCATTAAGAAGACTGGATGAAAACCCGCGACCGGATCCTCGAATGTGCCCTGCAGTTGTTCAACCAGAAGGGCGAACCGAACGTCTCCACCATGGAAGTTGCCAACGAAATGGGGATCAGCCCCGGCAACCTCTACTACCACTTCCACGGCAAGGAACCGCTGATCCTGGGGCTGTTCGAGCGCTTCCAGAGTGAACTGGCGCCGCTGCTCGATCCGCCCTCGGACGTGCAACTGGCGCCGGAAGATTATTGGCTGTTCCTGCACCTGATCGTCGAGCGCCTGGCGCAATACCGGTTCCTGTTCCAGGACCTGTCGAACCTCGCCGGGCGCTTGCCGAAACTGGCCAAGGGCATTCGCCAGTTGCTCAACGCGCTGAAACGCACCCTGGCGTCATTGCTCGCACGCTTGAAAGCCCAAGGGTTACTGGTCAGCGACACCCAGGCACTGGGGCAACTGGTAGAGCAGATCACCATGACCTTACTGTTTTCCCTCGACTACCAGCGAATCCTCGACCGCGAAGGCGAAGTGCGGCTGGTGGTGTACCAGATCATGATGCTAGTGGCGCCCCACCTGCTGCCACCCACCAAAGTCGCGACCGAGCGATTGGCGTTTCAGTACCTGGAAGAGCATGAGTAACCTGTGGCAGCTAGCTTGCTCGCGATGGCGTTAGATTAGTCACTTCTCTATTGACAGTAATGGCCTCATCGCCAGCAGGCTGGCTCCCACAGGGAATCTGCGGTGTCCACACCCCCCCCTGTAGGAGCTAGCTTGCTCGCGATGGCGTTAGATTAGTCACTTCTCTATTGACAGTAATGGCCTCATCGCCAGCAGGCTGGCTCCCACAGGGGATCTGCGGTGTCCACACCCCCCTGTGGGAGCTAGCCTGCTAGCGATAGCGGTGGGCTGGCTCCCACAATGAATCGGTGTTGATCGGTGGGTCGCACACAAAAAAAAGCCCGACCTTGCAGGCCGGGCGTTTTCTTGAGTCCCGATAAAATCAGGACTGACTGGTTGGCGTCGTCGGTGCTGGCGCGGCAGTCGGGGTGGCAGCAGGGGTTGGCGCGGCCGCGGAGTTCGCGGTGCTCGCCGGGGCGGCCGGTTTGGCGGCAGCCGTGGCTGCTGGTTTTGGCGCGGCGGCTTTCGGGGCTGCCGGCTTTTTCACCGCTGGTTTTTTCGCGGCGGCCGGTTTGGCCGCTGGTTTGGCGGCAGCCGGTTTGGCCGTTGCGGGTTTGGCGGCAGGCTTGGCGACCGCCGTTTTTGCAACCGGCTTGGCAGCGGGTTTAGCGGCTGGTTTAGCCGCAGGTTTGGCGGCGGCTTTGGCAACCGGTTTGGCGGCCGCTTTAACGGCGGTTTTCGCCGCGGCGACCGGTTTGGCCGCAGCCTTGGCGGCAGCAGGTTTAGCTGCAGCCGTTTTCGCCGCCACTTTCGCAGCGGGCTTGGCCACTGCTTTGGTTGCGGCTTTCACCAACGGCTTGGCAGCGGCTTTCGCCGCAGGCTTGGCGGCCGGTTTGGCGGCGGCGGTTTTCGTGGCAACCGGCGCCACTTTGGCTCCGGTCAGGCGCTCGATCTGCTTGGTCAATGTATCGACCTTGCTGTGCAGTGCCTTGACTTCGTTGCGGCTTGGAACGCCCAGGCGCGAAATGGCGCTGTTCAGGCGCTTGTCAAAAGCCCCTTCCAGTTCATCCCACTTGCCCAGTGCGCGATCTTTCACACCAGTGATGCGCGACTTGGCCGAAGAAGCGGAGTCCTTGGCGGCGTCGACTTTCTTGCCCACGGCACTCTTGGTGAGCTTCTCGGCTTTCTCGCCGTCCTTAACCAATGTATCGAAGAGTTTGCTGCCGTCAGTGTCGATCTTCGAGTACACGCCTAAACCAGCAAGCCAGATTTTGCGGGAGTAGTCTTCGACCTTCCCGATCCACGAGCTGCCTTCTTTTTCAGTATTCTTTTTACCAGCCATCCCGTTCTCCTTAAGATTTACGCGCGACACGTTCGAGCAATGCCGTCAGCTCATCGAGCTTAGCAGAGAGTGTCTCAACGTCATGTTTAGACGGAATGCCGATACGATTCAAGGCACTTGCAACACGGCTATCAAAGGCCTTCTCGACTTTATCGAGTTGCAGTTCAACCTTGCCTTTGAATGAGCCGACTTCGGCCTTCGCTTCATCGATCTCGGCATTGGCCGCTTCAAGTTTCTCGACAACGACTTTTTTGCCTTTCTTTTCAACTGTTTGACCGGTCTTGATCAACTCTTGAAAGTAGTCACTACCTTCCTGGCCAACCTTGGCGTAGGCACCCAGGCCTGCCAGCCAGATCTTGCGGGCATAGGATTTGACGTCGCCCAGAGCAGTGGTCGAAGCGTCGATTTTTTTCTTCAAAATAACTTTGGCCATGGTGCACCTCACGCGCGAAAGGTTGGAGGAACGGCCCGGCGAAGTGTCGGGCTCTGGCACAAAGTAGGCAGAATAATTAGAAACGGCACCCTAACAACGGCTTCAGAACTTCAGGCACATCACAAAACCAATGTGGGAGCCAGCAGGCTGGCTCCCACAGGAAATCAGGCGAGGGCTTTGTCGAGGGCCTTTTCGATTTCCGACTTGATGGTGCCGCTCATGGCCGACATCAGCATGCCCAGTTCGACGTCGACCTTGATCGAGTCTTCGCCCACATGCACAGCGCCTTTCACGCCAGAGCGCTTGAGGTTCAGGGTATCGCCGGACCATTGCGGTTCCAGGCCATATTGATCCGACAACTTCTGCGCCAACTTGTCAGCCTTCTCGCGGGCTGCTTCCTTACCCAGGCCGTGGGCACGCTCAACACTAATACGGGCCATCGCATGACTCCTGTTTTATCGGGACTTGCCTTAAACGTTCTGACCGGTGTTGCGTCAAAACGTCCCGGCGGTGACTCATCTTACCTTCAGCCTTGCCAAGACAAAGCATGCCTTGGGGATTAGAATGGCCCGCATTCTATTTTGGTGACCGCGAAATGACTGACCAGCGCAAAGGCAGCGATGCCGAACCCACCACTCACTTCGGCTTCAAAAACGTTCCGGAAAGCCAGAAAGCGGAAAAAGTCGCCGAGGTATTCCATTCGGTAGCCGCCAAGTACGACTTGATGAACGATCTCCTGTCGGGCGGCATGCACCGGCTGTGGAAGCGTTTCGCGATCGAACTGTCGGGCGTGCGCACGGGCAACCGGGTGCTGGACATTGCCGGCGGCACCGGTGACCTGACCAAGAAGTTCTCGCACCTCGTTGGCCCGACTGGCCAAGTGGTGCTCGCCGACATCAACGAATCCATGCTCAAGGTCGGTCGCGATCGCCTGCTCGACCTCGGTGTCGCCGGCAACGTCGAATTCGTCCAGGCCGACGCGGAAAAACTGCCGTTCCCGGACAACCATTTCGACTGCGTGACCATCGCCTTCGGCCTGCGCAACGTCACCCATAAAGAAGACGCCCTGCGCTCGATGCTGCGGGTGCTCAAGCCGGGCGGTCGCCTACTGGTGCTGGAGTTCTCCAAGCCGACCAACGCGTTGATGTCCAAGGCCTACGACGCCTACTCGTTCGCGTTCATGCCGCTGATGGGCAAGCTGATCACCAACGACTCGGAAAGCTACCGTTACCTAGCCGAATCGATCCGCATGCACCCGAATCAGGAAACCCTGAAGTCGATGATGGTGGAGGCCGGTTTCGACCGCGTCACCTACCACAACATGACCGCCGGGATCGTCGCCCTGCACCGCGGTATCAAGCCCTGATGTTGCTCGCCGGGCTGCTCGCCAGCGTTGAACTCGGTCTGAACCGGGTGCTGCGTCTCGACAGCACGGCGCTGCCGCGCCTCGCGCATTTGAGCGGCAAAGTGATTGCCGTCGACTGCCGCAGCCCGTCGCTGCAACTGTTCATCTTGCCCAGCGACGAAGGCCTGATGCTCGCTTCGCAATGGGAGACCGGCGCTGACTGCACCTTGCGCGCGCCGGCCTCCAGCCTGTTGAAACTGGCGCTGAGCAAGGACAAGACCGCGATCCTCCACGGCCCGGATGTCGAGCTCGACGGCGACAGCGGCGTGCTGCTGGAACTGGCGGCCATCCTCCAGGACCTGGAACTGGACTGGGAGTACGAACTCTCGCGCTGGCTCGGTCCGGTGGCCACGCAACTGGTGGGCGGTCACCTGCGCAGCCGCGCGCGCTGGTATCAAAACGGTTTCGCCAGCCTCAATCAGAACCTGGGCGAATACCTGGCCGAAGAATCGCGCACCCTGGTCGGTCAGCGCGAAGCCGAAGCCCGTTTCAGTGAACTGGACCAGATCAAACTCGATCTGGAACGTCTCGAGGCGCGTTTCGAGCGTCTTTCCCGATCCCTTGACCCAAGCGATAACGCATGAAGCTGCTTGCCGTCCGCCGTTTGTTGCGCATCCAGCGCGTCGTGATTCGCTACCGCCTCGATGACCTGCTGTTCGCCCTGCCGCTGCCCTGGTTTTTGCTGGCGCTGCGTTATGCGTTGCCATGGCGCTGGTTCCCGCGCAAGCCGCTTGAGCTAAGCCGCGGGGCGCGCTTGCGCCTGGCGTTGCAGGACCTGGGACCGATCTTCATCAAGTTCGGGCAGATCCTTTCGACCCGCCGCGACCTGTTGCCCGAAGACATCGCCGACGAGCTGATGATGTTGCAGGACCGCGTTCCGCCCTTCGATTCGCAGCTCTCGGTGAAGTTGATCGAAGAGCAACTGGGCAAGAAAATCAGCGAAGTCTTCAGCCGTTTCGACGTCGAACCGCTGGCCTCGGCCTCGGTGGCGCAAGTCCACGCCGCACAGCTGAAGACCGGCGAAGAAGTGGTGGTCAAGGTGATCCGCCCGGGCCTCAAGCCGATCATCGCCCAAGACCTGGCGTGGCTGTTCATTCTCGCCCGCGCCGCCGAGCGGCTCTCCGCCGACGCCCGCCTGCTGCACCCGGTGGACGTGGTCCAGGACTACGAAAAAACCATCTACGACGAACTCGACCTGCTGCGCGAAGCTGCCAACGCCAGCCAGTTGAAACGCAACTTCGAAGGCTCGCCGCTGTTGTATGTGCCGCAAGTCTATTGGGACTGGTGCCGACCAAAAGTGCTGGTGATGGAGCGCATCTACGGCATTCAGGTCACCGACCTCGCGACCCTGGCCGATCAGCGCACCGACATGAAGATGCTCGCCGAGCGCGGCGTGGAAATCTTCTTCACCCAAGTGTTCCGCGACAGTTTCTTCCACGCCGACATGCACCCCGGCAACATCTTCGTCAGCACTGTGCAGCCGTGGAGTCCGCAGTACATCGCAATCGACTGCGGCATCGTCGGCAGCCTGACGCCGGAAGACCAGGACTACTTGGCGCGCAATCTGTTCGCCTTCTTCAAGCGCGATTATCGCCGCGTGGCGCAGTTGCACATCGATTCCGGCTGGGTGCCGGCCGAGACCAAACTCAACGAATTCGAAGCGGCGATTCGCACCGTGTGCGAGCCGATCTTCGAAAAACCGTTAAAAGATATTTCCTTCGGCCAGGTGCTGATGCGCCTGTTCCAGACCGCGCGCCGTTTCAACATGGAAGTGCAGCCGCAACTGGTGCTGCTGCAAAAAACCCTGTTGAACATCGAAGGCCTCGGCCGCCAGCTGTACCCGGACCTGGATTTGTGGAACACCGCGCAGCCGTTCCTCGAACGCTGGATGCGCGAGCGTGTCAGCCCCAAAACCTTGCTGAGCAACGTGCAGAGCCAGTTCGAACAGATCCCGCACCTGGCCAACATGACCCGCGACCTGCTGGAGCGCATGTCCCAGCCCCACGCCAACGACCCGCCGCCGCCATGGCACAAACGCAAGGACGACTGGTTCCTGCGCCTGCTCGGCGCGGCGCATCTGGGGGGCGGCGCGGTACTTTTCTCCGGTGGCCCGTTGAGCGAACTGGGGCATTGGCCGGCCGGGATCATGCTGGCCGTCGGTTTGTATCTGGTCGTTCGCCGATAGCAGGATTGAGCCGCAAGCGATAAGCTTCAGGCTTCAAGCGCTTCGTTCGCACGACGCAGATTGTTTTTTACTTGCAGCTTGCAGCTCAAAGCTCGCCGCTGCTCCGGGACCGACGATGAACAACTGGCTGGACGAGATCAAATGGGACGCCGATGGCTTGGTGCCCGCGATCGCCCAGGATCACAAGACCGGGCGCATCCTGATGATGGCCTGGATGAACCGCGAAGCACTGGAACTGACCGCCGCCGAGAATCGCGCCATCTACTGGTCCCGTTCCCGTGGCAAGCTGTGGCGCAAGGGTGAAGAATCCGGTCATGTGCAGAACCTGCACGAGATGCGCCTGGACTGTGACGCCGATGTGATCGTCCTGATGGTCGAGCAGATCGGCGACATCGCCTGCCATACCGGTCGCCAGAGCTGCTTCTACCGCGTCTTCGAGGACGGCGACTGGACCACCGTCGACCCGGTCCTGAAAGACCCGAACGCGATTTATCACGCAGGACACAAGCATGACTGACACCCTGACCCGCCTCGCCGAGGTACTGGAAGAGCGCAAAGGCGCCGCGGCCGACAGTTCGTATGTCGCCAGCCTGTACCACAAGGGCTTGAACAAGATTCTGGAAAAAGTCGGCGAAGAATCGGTGGAAACCATCATCGCCGCCAAGGACGCCGCCATCAGCGGCGATTGCAGCGATGTCATCTACGAAACCGCTGACTTGTGGTTCCATAGCCTGGTCATGCTCGCCCAACTGGGGCAGCATCCGCAGGCTGTACTCGATGAACTGGACCGTCGTTTCGGTCTGTCCGGACACGCCGAGAAAGCCTCGCGCCCGTCCGCCTGAACAACTATTTGAGAGGAGCAGCAGCATGGGCATTTTTGACTGGAAACACTGGATCGTCATCCTGGTGGTCGTGGTACTGGTGTTCGGCACCAAGAAACTGAAAAACCTCGGCACCGACGTCGGCGAATCGATCAAGGGCTTTCGCAAAGCCATGAACGACGACGAAAAAGCCGCTGATCCGACCGTCACTCCGGCGCAACCGGTACCGCCGGTCCAGCCACAGACCACCCAGACCGTGAACCCGCCGCACACCATCGACGTGCAGGCACAAAAAGTCGAAGAGCCGATCCGCAAAGACGTGTGAGCACTGACTAATGTTTGGTATCAGCTTCTCTGAACTGCTGCTCGTCGGCCTCGTTGCCCTGCTGGTACTGGGC
>Ga0247742_10000977_pt1 | contig 21166 bp, 16 predicted proteins | sample UWRJL208509C2_FD_180944 | JGI IMG/M metagenome (GOLD analysis project Ga0247742, IMG submission 180944) | Plant litter microbial communities from Arlington Agricultural Research Station in Wisconsin, United States - UWRJ-L208-509C-2 | ecosystem: Environmental > Terrestrial > Plant litter >... | reverse complement strand
GCATCGCCGAAATGGTCGAGCGCAACTGCCGGGTCGCCGCGCATATGGCCGAGACGCTCGCGCGCGAGCCGGGCATCACGCGTGTCGCGGATGTGCCACTCAACCAGTTCATGGTGCGCTTCGGCGATGACGACGCCACCACGCTTGCGGTGATCGCGCAGGTGCAGGAGGATGCGGTGTTGTACGCGGGCGCGTCGCAGTGGCGCGGGCAATGGGTGATGCGTGCGTCGGTCTGCTCGGTCGCGACGACGCTGGTAGATGCGGATGTGGCGGTCGCGGCGATCATCGCGGCGTGGAGGAAGATGAAACATGGCTGATCTGGTCGAGATTGCAGGCGCGGGGCTGTCGGCGGCGATAAACCCGTTCGGGGCTGAGCTGACGCATCTGCGGGACGCGGAAGGCCGCGAGCTGATGACCGATGCCGATCCGGCGTTCTGGACCGGCCATGCGCCGTTGCTATTCCCGTTCGTCGGGCGGCTGAACGGTGATGTGCTGCGACTGGATGGCGCGGAATATCCGATGAAGCAGCACGGCTTCGCGCGCCGGAGCACTTTCACTTTGGTTGAACAGAGCATGTCGAATGTGCGCTTCCGGCTGGAGGATGATGCCGAGACGCGCGCGGGGTACCCGTTCGCCTTCGCGCTCGACGCGGCCTATGCGATCGACGGCGGGACGCTCACCGTGGTGATCACCATCGCCAATCGCGGCGACGCGGCGATGCCGGCGAGCTTCGGCTTCCATCCGGCCTTCGCGTGGCCGCTGCCTTATGGCGCGCCGCGTGCCGAGCACTGCATCGTGTTCGACGCTGACGAGCCGGGCGCGCTGGTGGCGTTGAAGGATGGCCTTGTCGCATCGCGCGACCGGCCCTCGCCGCTCGACGGCCGCGTGCTGCACCTGACGGACACGGTTTTCGCGGAAGATGCACTGATCTGGGACGGCCTTTCGTCACGCAGCGTCACCTACGGCGCGGCAACCGACCCGCAGCTCGAAGTCGCTTTCCCCGACACCGAGAAGCTCGGCATCTGGACCAAGCCCGGCGCGGCGTTCGTCTGTATCGAGCCGTGGCACGGCATCGCCGACCCGCAGGGTTATGCCGGCGATTTCCGCGACAAGCCCGGCGTGTTCGAGATCGCGCCCGGCGGTACGTGGACCTGCCGGATGGAGATTACGCTGCGCTGACGCGGAAATCGTCACGCCCTTGCAACGTCCCGCCCGCTTGCGCATTCAGGAGCGAGCGACAACGACTGTAAAGGGCCAGCACGATGCGCCTCGACGATTTCGATCCCAACATCAATGTCGAGGATCAGCGCGGCCAGGGCGGCGGTGGCTTCGGTGGGTTTGGCGGCGGCGGTGGCGGCGGGCTGCTGCTCGGGCTGCTGCCGATGGTGTTCAGCCGGTTCGGCTGCGGCGGCGTGGTGATCTTGCTGATCGCGCTCGCGGTGTTCGGCGGGCTGGGCAGCCTCGGCGGTGGTGGCAGCGGCGTTCGCACCAGCGCGCCGACCGAGCAGGCGGCGGGCGCCGGCCACGGCACCGATGCAAAATCGAGCTGCACGATCGATGCCGCGAGCAAGGTCGCGTGCAACGCGTTCAGCTCCGCCGACAAGACCTGGGCAGCGATCTTCCAGCAATCGGGCGAGAAGTTCGTTGCGCCCAAGCTGGTGTTCTACTCGGGCAATGGCCGTTCGGGCTGCGGCGCGGCGCAGAGCGCGATGGGGCCATTCTACTGCCCGCAGGATCAGGGCGTGTACCTCGATACCAGCTTCTTCGACGAACTCGGCAACCGCTTCGGCGCGAAGGGCGATTTCGCGCAGGATTATGTGATCGCGCACGAATTCGGCCATCACATCCAGAACCTGCTCGGCACCTCCGCCAAGGTCGCGCAGGCGGAGCGAAGCGGCAGCGAGGCCGAGGGCAACAAGATGTCGGTGCGGCTCGAGTTGCAGGCTGATTGCTACGCGGGCGTGTGGGCCGCGCAGAACCGCGACCGGCTCGAACCGGGCGACATTCAGGAGGGCATGACCGCCGCGCACGCGATCGGCGACGATACGCTCCAGAAGCAATCGCAGGGCCGCGTCGTGCCCGACAGCTTCACCCACGGCACCTCGGCGCAGCGCGAGCATTGGCTCAAGACCGGGCTCGACAGCGGTGATCCCGCGCAATGCGATACGTTTTCAGGCGCGATCTGAAGTCGCGAGGCGTCGATCAGCAATGTTTTGTCACGCAGACGGAACGTGTTGCCCCCACACGACGTTGAGCGTTCAAGTAGGAGGAGCCTGAACCATGCTGTATACTATCGCCGTCATCCTCGTCGTCCTGTGGCTGCTCGGCTTCGCCGTGCATATCGGCGGTGGCTTGATCCACTTGCTGCTGGTGATCGCCGTAATCGTCGTGGTCATCCAGCTCATCACCGGCCGCCGCGCACTATAAAGACTGAACACATATTACCCGATCGTCCTGAGCGAATCGAAGGACGTGCCACAGGTGTTGCGCTTGTAGCACGTGCTTCGACAAGCTCAGCACGAACGGGTTTTGTCGTATTTACGTACTTTGGCTCTGCTCGACTGATCAGTCCGCGAACAACAGCACCGGCGTTTCCAGATAGCGCTTGAGCGCCTGCACGAAGCTCGCCGCATCCCAGCCATCGACGACACGATGGTCGCAACTGATCGACAGGTTCATCAGCTTGGCGCGGACGATATCGTCGCCTCGGAACACCGGTCGTTCGACGATCTTGTTCGGCCCGATGATCGCCACCTCCGGCCGGTTGATGACCGGCGTCGTCGCGATCCCGCCGAGCGGCCCGAGCGAGGTGATGGTCAGCGTCGATCCCGACAGCTCCGCGCTGCTCGCTTTGCCGGTACGCGCAGCTTCCGCCAGCCGCGTGATTTCCGCCGCCAACTGCCACACATTGCGATCCTGCGCGTCGCGGATGACCGGCACCATCAGCCCGGCATCGGTCTGCGTCGCCATGCCGAGATGCACCGCGCCGTGGCGCGTCACCACACCCGCCTCGTCGTCATAGCGCGCGTTGAGCATCGGGAAGGCGGGGATGGTCTTGCAGATCGCCGCGATCAGCAGCGGCAGCATCGTCAGCTTGGGGCGCTCGCCGCGATTGGCGTTGAGGTCCGCGCGCATGTCTTCAAGTGCGGTGACGTCGATCTCGTCGACATAGGTGAAGTGCGGGATCGCGCGCTTCGAGGCGGCCATGTTCTCGGCGATGCGGCGGCGCATGCCGATGACTTTGACGGTCTCGTCGGGCCGTGCGCGGGCGACGTGTGGAGCGTGATAGCCTTGCGACGAGCCGTAGCGGAGATAGGCGTCGAGATCGGCGTGGCGAATGCGTTCACCTTCGGCTGGCTTGACGAGCGCGAGGTCGATGGCGAGCGTCTTGGCCCGCTCCCGGACGGCTGGGGAGGCGAGGATTTTCGCATCTTCTCCCCTCCCTGAAAGGGAGGGGGCGGGGGTGGGTTGGCTCGTGGCGGGTGCACGATCGGCCTCGGGCCGACCCTGCCCTGGCCCCTCCCCTTCAGGGAGGGGAACAGGGTGCGAGATCTCCTCAACCCCCGGATTCTCCGCCTCGAACGCCTGCTCCGCAGGCGCGGGCAAGTCGATCGGTCCCAGCGCGGGCGCTTCCTCCGCGTCCATGTCGACCACGTCGGTCTCGATCACCACCAGCGCCGCGCCGATCGACACCTGCTCGCCGACCTCGCCGGCCAGCTCGACTACCGTGCCCGACACCGGCGATTCCATCTCGACCGTCGCCTTGTCGGTCATCATGTCGGCGACGCGCTGGTCCTCCTCGACACGGTCGCCCACCGCGACGTGCCACGCGACGATCTCGGCCTCGGAAATGCCTTCGCCGATATCGGGCAGCTTGAAGGTGAAACGCGCCATTATCCAACTCCGTTCGTGTCGAGCGCAGTCGAGACATGCTGCGCAGCGTTTGAAACCCATCCGTCGACTTCGTTCGGGACGAACGGAAGCGATCCGGGAGGGAGCATCAGTCCTTCATTACTTTCTTCAGCGCCTCGCCGATCCGCACCGGGCCGGGAAAATACGCCCATTCGAGGCTGTGCGGGTAGGGTGTGTCGAAGCCGGTCACGCGCTCGATCGGCGCTTCGAGATGGTAGAAGCAGCGCTCCTGCACCAGCGCCGACAGTTCCGCGCCGAACCCGCCGGTGCGAGTCGCCTCGTGGATGATCATGCAGCGACCGGTCTTCTTCACCGACGCCTCGATCGTCTCGATATCGAGCGGGACGAGCGTGCGCAGATCGATGATCTCGGCATCGACGCCGGCCTCGGCGATCACTGCGCTCGCGACGTGGACCATCGTGCCGTAGACCAGCACGGTCAGCGCTTCGCCTTCGCGCACCACGTTGGCCTTGCCGAGCGGGATCTTGTAATAGCCCTCGGGCACCGCACCCGCCGGATGCTGCGACCAATTCTGCGTCGGGCGGTCCCAATGGCCGTCGAACGGGCCGTTGTAGATCCGCTTGGGCTCGAAGAAGAGCGTCGGATCGTTATCCTCGATCGCGGCGATCAGCAGGCCCTTGGCGTCATAGGGGGTCGAGGGGATCACCGTCTTGATGCCCGAGACGTGGGTGAAGATGCCCTCGGGGCTTTGTGAATGCGTCTGCCCGCCGAAGATGCCACCGCCGAACGGCGAGCGCACCGTGATCGGCGCGATGAATTCGCCCGCCGAACGATAGCGAAGCCGCGCCGCCTCGCTCACCAACTGGTCGAGCGCGGGGTAGATGTAATCGGCAAACTGGATTTCCGGCACCGGCCTGAGGCCATAAGCGCCCATCCCGACCGCGACGCCGATGATGCCGCATTCGGTGATTGGGGTGTCGAACACGCGGGTCTTGCCGAATTTTGCCTGCAAACCGGCGGTCGCGCGGAACACGCCCCCGAAATAGCCGACATCTTCGCCCATCACGATGACGGCTGGATCGCGATCCATCATCACGTCCATCGCCGAGTTGATCGCCTGGATCATGTTCATGCGGGTGGTTGGGGTGTCTTGCACCGTTTCGATCACCTCACTCACAAGACGTCACCCCAGCCACGATGGGCGTGCGTGAAGACGCCACCAAACCCGTCTCCCCGGCGAAGGCCGGGGCCGCTGCGTAATTTGGCGAACCGGCTGCCCAAAACGCAGCGGCCCCGGCCTTCGCCGGGGCGACGATGATCCCGCCCATCACTTCCGCGCCCACGGACGGCCGCTCGCGGTCTCTTCCGCCAGCATCTGCGCCTGCTGTTCGCGCAAATGCCACGGCATCTCCTCGAACACGCCGTCGAACAACGTATCGAGCGGCTGGTGCAGGCCGTGGCCGAGAATGCCATTGGCCTCGGCTTCCTTCTGCGCGGCGCGCACCATCTCGGCGACCGCCTTGTCCTGTGCGATGTGGCGCTCCTCGTCCCATTCGCCGATCGCGATGAGATGGTCCTTGAGCCGCGCGACCGGATCGCCGAGCGGCCACGCGCTGGGTTCGCCGGCGGAGCGATACTGGCCGGGATCGTCCGAGGTCGAATGGCCTTCGACGCGGTAGGTGAAATGCTCGATCAGCGTCGGCCCCTGATTGGTGCGCGCGCGCTCTGCCGCCCAAGCGGTCGCGGCGTACACCGCGAGCGCATCGTTGCCGTCGACCCGAAGCCCGGCGATGCCATAGCCGATCGCGCGCGCCGCAAACGTGGTCGCTTCGGCGCCCGCAAACCCCGAAAAGCTCGAAATCGCCCATTGGTTGTTGACGACGTTGAAGATCACCGGCGCGCGGTAAACGCTGGCGAAGGTGCAGGCCGAGTGGAAATCGCCCTCGGCAGTCGATCCCTCGCCGCACCACGCGGCGGCGATCCGCGTGTCAGCCTTGGCCGCGCTCGCCATCGCCCAGCCCACCGCCTGCGGATATTGCGTGGTGAGGTTGCCCGAGATCGAGAAGAAGCTGGCGTTGCGGACCGAATACATGATCGGGAGCTGCTTGCCCTGCAGCCGGTCGCCTTTGTTCGAATAGATCTGGTTCATCATGTCAACGAGAGACCAGCCGCGCGCGATCAGCAGGCCCTGCTGGCGGTACGACGGGAAGCACATGTCGTCGCGATCGAGCGCGAACGCGGCGGACACCGCCACCGCCTCCTCGCCGGTGCATTTCATGTAGAAGCTGGTCTTGCCCTGTCGCTGCGCGCGAAACATGCGTTCGTCGAACGCGCGCACCATCACCATGCTGCGCAGCATAGCGCGCAGCGTATCGGGGGAAAGCCGAGGGTTCCACGGACCGACCGCCTGACCATCCGTGTCGAGAACGCGAACAAGATCATAGGCCAGATCGGTGAACGCGGCGGCGGGTTCGGCAGTGTCGGGCCGGCGTGCCTGCCCGGCGGGCGGCACGGGAACCTCAGTGAAATCCACCGTATCGCCTGGCCGGAAGCGGGGTTCCGGCACGTAGAGCGAGAGGGGCGGCAGATTGGCGCCGGGACGGTCGCTTGGCATCACTTCTCCGCAGTTCGGATCGGCACGCTCGTCAGAACGCCCGAAATCATCTTATGCGCCGTTGTTATTAAATTTCAACGGTCTTGGCTAGACCCGGTCGCAGCAGGCCATTGACTCACCGCCTAAAAACAGAACAAAATAGGAACACTTAGCAGTGAGTCGAATCGTGTCGTCAGCCACCATAGCAGAATTGCGCGAAAGCCTGCGGGCGATCCAGGGCGATGGCCTCAAGCGCCGCCCGGTGCTGCCGTTCGGCGTGGCTGCGCTCGACGGACGAATCGTGAGCGGCGGGTTGCGACTCGATTCGCTTCACGAAGTCGCCGCCGCTAGCCCCGACCCCAGCGACGATGCCGCCGCGACGCTGTTCATGGCGGGCGCCGCCGCGCGCGCGTGGGGGCCGGTGTTGTGGGTGGTGCGGCGTCGCGATCTGTTCGCGCCGGGGCTGTATCAGGCGGGGTTGGACCCCGATCGCGTGCTGTATGCCGAGGCCGCCGACGATGCCGAGGTGCTCGCGCTGATGGAGGAGGGGCTGCGCCACCGTGGTCTCGGCGCGGTGATCGGCGAGGTCAAGCGCGCTGCCATGCCCAACACCCGCCGCCTGCAACTCGCCGCCGAGGGCGGTAAGACGATCGCATTATTACTGAAACGCCATGCGCGCGAAGGCGGCAACCCGCTGCACGTCCCTTCGGCAGCGATCACCCGCTGGCGGATCGGCAGTGCGCCGTCGGAGCCGCTCCCGGTCGAGGGGGTCGGGCGCGCCTGCTGGCATGTCGCTTTGGTGCGGCAGCGTGGCGGCGAACCTTTTCAAACCATCATGGAGGCATGCGATGAAACGGGTCGCCTCGCTCTACCTGCCCGACTGGCCGATCGAACGGCTGCGTCGGATGGAGCAGACCGCTACAGCTACGTCGATGCAGCCTGAAGGCGCAGTCGCACGACGCGATAGCGAAGCTATCGCGCGCAGCGACAAGCCCGGCCGGCGGCGCGAAGCGCCGTCCGACGACTCGTGGTTTGCCCGAGGCGAGGCCCCGTTCGCCACCGAAAGCATCCACCCAGTCCCCCGCAGCGGCGGCTGGCGCCCCGGCGCAAAATGGGCGCGTGAGGGAGGCGTAACCCCTGTAACCGAGCATCTCGACACGCCGCGCCACGGCAAGGCAAAGGTCGCCGCGCAGATCGCAGCACTGCCCGCCCACCAGCGCCCGCCGCTGCGCGACCTCGGCCGCCGCAGCGAAGCCGCCGCGCCGCCGTTCCGCGCGATGCCTCCAGATGAGGCGACCGGCGGCCAGCCGTTCCGACCGCCCGGTTCGCTGCCGAAATCGCTTGGCCCGAGCGCCCAGTCCGTCCTCCCGCGAACGCGGGAGTCCAGAGCGACACGCGATACCGTCCGCGACTCTGGACCCCCGCTTTCGCGGAGGAACACAGAGGCGGCTCCGCTCGTCACCAGCTTCAGGCACGGCAGCCGCCTTGTCATCGCCGCAGCCTGTCCGGCAGCCCGCGCGCTCGGCCTCGTACCCGGCATGGCGATCACCCAGGCGCGCGCTCTGGTGCCAAATCTCGACATCCGCGATGCCGATCCGGCCGGCGATGCTGCGGATTTGCTGCATCTTGCCACGACGGCGGCACGACGCTGGACACCGCTCGCCGCAGTGTCGGGCATTGACGGGCTGTTGCTCGACATCACTGGCACTGCGCACCTGTTCGGCGGCGAGGCGAAGATGGCACGCCGCATCGTGCGGCTGCTTGCGCGGTTGGGCTACACCGCGCGAGTCGCCATCGCCGATACGCCGGGGGCAGCGTGGGCCATCGCCCGTTTCCGTCGCCCCGGCGAAGGCCGGGGCCGCTGCGTTGCTTGGCGAGCCGGTCGCCCCAAACACAGCGGCCCCGGCCTTCGCCGGGGCGACGGGTTCGTGATCGTGCCGCCGGCTGAACACTCCAAAGCCCTCGCCCCGCTTCCGCTCGCAGCCCTCCGCCTCGATCCCACCACCATCGACGCGCTCGTCCATCTCGGCGTCGCGACGATCGGCCAACTCGCCGCGATGCCACGCGCGCCACTCGCGCGCCGCTTCGGTGACGCGCTCATCACCCGGCTCGATCAGGCAAGCGGGCGCGCCGCTGAGCCGCTCGATCCCGTCATCCCGCCCGAGCCGATTGCCGTTACGCAGCGCTTCGCCGAACCAATCGCCACCGCCGAAGCGATCGAACATTGGCTGAGCCACCTCATGCAAAACCTCGTCACCGCGCTCGCACAAGCCGGCAAGGGCGCGCGGATGATCGAACTGATCGCCGACCGGATCGACGGCGTACCCCAGCATCTCCGCATCGGTCTCGCACGGCCGAGCCGCGATGCTGCACATATGCTGCGCCTCATCACCCGCCGCATCGAGGAGATCGCACCCGGTTACGGCATCGACGCGCTCGCTCTCCATGTCCGCCGCGCCGATCCGCTCGGCGCACAACCGTTCGAGGAACGGCTCGAAGACACGTCCGCCGATATCGCGCCGCTGGTCGATACGCTCGCCAACCGGATCGGCGACGCGCGGCTGTGGCGGATGCAGCCGGTGGAAAGCGACGTGCCCGAACGCTCGCTCGCCTCGGCCGCGCCGATTGCCGATGCGACCCGCGCCGCCGCCCGGCTCAAGCCCGACGATGTCCGCCGTCTCGATCGCGGCACCGATCTCCACCCCTGGCATCCCCGCTGGCCGCGCCCGGCACGGTTGCTGCGTCGCCCCGAACCGCTCGACCATGTCATCGCCGAACTGCCCGATCAGCCGCCTCGCCGTTTCACCTGGCGCGGGCAAACGCACCGCATCATCTGCGCCGACGGGCCTGAACGCATTCTCGGCGAATGGTGGCACCGCACCGCCGAGGCGGATTCGGTACGCGACTATTTCCGCGTCGAGGATGAAGCCGGCCACCGCTTCTGGCTGTTCCGCCGAGGCGACGGCGAACGTCCCGAAACCGGCGATCTCGCCTGGTTCATCCACGGCGCGTTCGGGTGAGGTGGGGCGGGTGACGTACTGCGAACTTCAGGTGACGACGCATTATTCGTTCCTGCGCGGCGCGTCGTCGCCCGATGAGCTTTTCAAAGCAGCCGCTGCACTGGGTATGCCCGCGCTTGGCATCGTTGATCGCAACTCGGTCGCCGGGGTGGTGCAGGCGCTATACGCCTGCGATCAGCTTGCCAAACACGGCGTGCCGATCCGGTCGATCCCCGGCTGCCGGCTCGATCTGGTCGATGGCACGTCGCTGCTGGTCTGGCCCGAGGATCGCGCGGCATGGAGCCGGCTGGTCCGCCTGCTCACACTCGGCAAGGCGCGCGCCGATCCGCAACATGGCGAGAAGGGGCGGTGCTTTCTCCATTGGGAGGATGTCGCCGCGCATGCCGATGGTTTGGTCGCCGCGCTGGTGCCTTGTATCTCCGGAGCGGACGACGCCGAGCTTCGCTGGATGGCGGACGTATTCGGCGCGCGCGGCCATGTCTGCCTGACGCAATTGCGGCGTCCCGGCGATGCGATGCGGCTCTACCAGATCGACCGCGCCGCGCGCCGCTTCGGCCTGACCGCGCTCGCCACCGGCGACGTGCTGTATGATGTGCCCGGGCGGCGCATGCTCCAGGACGTCGTTACCGCAATCCGCGAAAAATGCACGATCGACGAACTCGGCTTCCGCCGCGAGCGCAGCGCCGACCGGCACCTGAAAAGCCCGCACGAGATGGCGCGCCGCTTCCGCCGCTTCCCCCACGCGATCACCGCGAGCGCGGCGGTCGCCGAGCGCTGCACCTTCTCGCTGCGCGAACTCCGCCATCAATATCCTGACGAGCGCGTGATGAGCGGGCACAGTCCGCAAAAGGCCTTGGAGAAGCTGACATGGCGCGCGCTCAACGCGCGGAACCCCGACAAACGGCCCAGCGAACGGTATCGCAAACTTCTAACCAAGGAGCTGAAGCTGGTCCGTCACTGGGACTATGCCGCTTATTTCCTGACCGTCCATTCGATCGTTCAATATGCGCGCAGCCAGGATATCCTGTGCCAGGGGCGCGGCTCAGCGGCGAATTCGGTGATCTGCTTCGTGCTCGACATCACCTCGATCGACCCTGTCAAACACCAGTTGTTGTTCGAGCGCTTCCTGTCGGAAGATCGTGGTGAGCCGCCCGATATCGATGTCGATTTCGAACACGAACGGCGCGAGGAGGTTATCCAGTGGATTTACCAGACCTATGGGCACAACCATGCCGCGTTAACAGCCGTCGTCAGCCGCTTTCGCTCGCGCGGCAGCATTCGCGAGGTCGGCAAGGCGCTGGGGCTTCCCGGGGATATGACCGCAGGACTCGCCAGCCAAATCTGGGGATGGTCAAGCGAGGGCGTGCCCGAAGCGCATGTGAAGGCGCTCAATCTCGACAGCAAGGAACCGCGTCTCGCGCTGGCGCTCGGTCTCGCCGGGCAGTTGATCGGTACGCCGCGTCACCTGTCCCAGCATCCCGGCGGCTTCGTGCTGACGCGCGACCGGCTCGACACGCTGATCCCGATCGAGCCGGCGGCGATGGTCGATCGCCGCGTGATCGAATGGGAAAAGGACGATATCGAATATCTCAGCTTCATGAAGGTCGATATCCTGGGCCTGGGCATGCTGGGGTGCATGCGGCGCTGTTTCGATTTGCTGCGCGAGCACAAGGGGCAGAATCTCGTGCTCGACGCGCCGGTGCTTCAGGAGAATGATCCGGGCGTTTACGCGATGGTGCAGCGCGCCGACACGCTCGGCGTGTTTCAGATCGAGAGCCGCGCACAGATGTCGATGCTGCCGCGCATGAAGCCGGAAAAATTTTACGATCTCGCCATTCAGGTCGCGATCGTGCGGCCCGGCCCGATTCAGGGCGACATGGTGCATCCCTATCTCAAGCGCCGTGAGCAGGAGCGCGCCGACAGAGCGGCGAGCCGCAAGAGTACAATCGAATATCCCAGCCCGAAGCTGAGGAGTGTTCTAAAGAAGACGCTCGGCGTGCCGTTGTTTCAGGAACAGGCGATGCAGGTCGCGATCATCGGTGCAGGCTTTGCGCCGACCAAGGCGGATCAACTCCGCAAGGCGATGGCGACCTTCAAATCGACGGGTGGAGTCGGGGAATTTCGCGATGATCTGATCAAGGGGATGCTCAGGAACGGCATCACCCAAGAGTTCGCCGAGCGGCTGGTCAAGCAGATCGAGGGATTCGGCAGCTACGGCTTTCCCGAAAGCCACGCGGCGAGCTTCGCCAAGATCGCTTATGCATCATGCTGGATGAAGCACCACCACCCGGACGTCTTCTGTGCTGCACTGCTCAACGCGCAGCCGATGGGGTTCTACGCGCCCGCCCAGATCGTCCGCGATGCACGCGCGCACGGCGTTGAAGTGCTGCCGCCGTGCGTCAATGCGAGTGATTGGGATACTGCCCTAACCCCGGCCCCCGGAAGAGAAAGGGCTTCGATGGCGCCGCTTCGGCTCGGGCTGCGCATCGTCTCCGGCCTGTCCGGCGGCGAGGTCGGCACTATGCTGATGGCGCGCGCCGCCGCGCCGTTCGCTTCCGTCGAGGACGTATGGCGCCGCGCCAAACTCTCGACTCTCGCGCTGGAGAAACTCGCGCGCGCCGATGCGTTTCACGCGCTCGGGCTCGACAGGCGGCAGGCGTTGTGGGCGGTGCGCGGGCTCGGCGCCAAGCCGCTGCCGTTGTTCGCCGCCGCCGATGCGCGCGTCTCCGGCATCGAGCCGCCGGTCGAGCTGATCCCGCTCACCGCCGGTCGCGAAGTGGTGGAGGATTACCGCGCGACGCAACTTTCGCTGCGTGCGCATCCGCTCACCTTCCTCCGCGGTGCGTTGACCCGGCGCGGCATCCATCCGTGCGGCGATCTCGCCCACATCAAGGACGGCGCGCGCGTCGAGGTGGCGGGGATCATCCTCGTGCGCCAGCGGCCGGGCAGCGCCAAGGGCGTGCTGTTCATCACCATCGAGGACGAGACCGGCATCGCCAACGGCATCCTGTGGCCCGACCGGTTCGAGGCGCAGCGTCGCACCGTGATGACCGCGACGATGGTGTCGATCATCGGCCGCGTCCAGAAGGAGGGGCTGGTGATCCACGTCATCGCCGATCGCGTCGTCGATCTGACGCCGCTGCTCGCGCAGGTCGGCGAGGTCGATCTGCCGCGCCTCACCATGCCCGGCGACGGCGCTACCCACGGCGGCACGATCGATCCGCGCGACCAGGAGTGGAAGCCGGGCCGGATCGACTGGCACTACCGCGAAAAGGCTGCGGTGATCCCGGTGAAGAGCCATGACTTTCATTGAGGGAGCAGGCATTAAGCCAGCCGTGTCACCGGTGCGACCGGTCTACCTCATGGCCAAACCCCCACCCGATATTGCGCAACAGATCGCGCAGCAACGGCGCGTGCTTGGGATGGATGCGCGCTATCCAGCGGAGCGGTTCCACATCACGCTGCTGCCGCTCGGCGCGCATGATGCGCTTTCGAACGGTGATCTTGCAAGGATCGACCATGCGGTTGCCGAATCGCGTGCCGAACCCGCCGCCATCCTGTTAGATCGCCTGCGCGGGAACCGCCTTGAAGGAATCGGGATGCGTGACGTCAAGGCGTTACAGAAGCGACTGGCATCGCATTTACGGGCAGCGGGAACGCGCTTGCCCGAATATCGCTTCAACCCGCACCTTACGCTCGCTTACGGCGTGCCGCCTCGGCCACCCGCCCGAATCGCCCCGATCGGCTGGCATGTCGATGAGGTGTTGCTGATCGTCAGCCACTACGGTCAGGGCCGACACGAAATACTGTGCCGCTGGCCGTTGATCACGCGGCAGTGGATGTTGCCCTTCGCGGCGTAAATCAACCACGACTGTTCGGGCTGAGCGCAGTCGAAGCCCGACCCTGGCGATGGCGCATGGGGCATGCCCTTCGACTGCGCTCAGGACGAACGTCCCGAATCTCCAAACCGCTACGACGCCAGCTTGAGGATCAGCAGCCCCGCCAGCAGCAGCCCCGCGCCGATCAGCCGCCCCGGCGTCGCTGCCTCGCCGAGCAGCGCAATGCCGAGCACGAACGAACCGAGCGCACCGATGCCCGTCCAGATCATATAGGCGCTGCCCAGGGGCAGGCTGCGCATCGCATAGCCGAGCAGGCTGAAGCTTGCGATCATCGCCACCACCGTCACCACCGACGGCCCGAGCCGGGTGAAGCCGGCGGATTGCTTCATGAAATAGGCCCAGACGATTTCGAGCAGTCCGGCAATGGTGAGCACGATCCAGGGCATGCGGCCCTCCTGTGTCGAAAGGCCGGGTCGTCCCGGACGGATATCCCATGCTGGGCCGAGGACGTGGCCTCGGCCCGAATCCTTACGCCCGCTCAGGCGCAGTGGCAATCATTGCGCCTTGCCGTAGCGCGCGATCAATGCGCGGACCACGCCGTTGGTCCAGCCGAAGCCGTCCTGAAGCGGATATTCGCCGCCGCCGCCGGGGCGGGCCTGCTCGACATCGTATTTTTCGAGCATCCGCCCGCTCGCGCGATATTCTTTGAGCACGGTGGCGAGGAAGCGTTGGGCGAGTTCGCGCGCGGCGGTGTCGTGGCCGGTGCGGTCGAGGCCCTCGATCGCGATCCATTGCAGCGGCGGCCAGCCGTTGGGCGTGTCCCATTGCTCGCCGGTGCGCGCGAGCGTGGTGCGCAAACCGCCCGGCGCGACCAGCGACTCGCCGATCGTCGCCGCCACCAGATCGGCGCGGTCGTGCGCGGCGAGCCCGGTGAACAGCGGGAAAGCGGTCGCGGCGGTCAGACCCCGGCGCAGCGACTTCCTGGCGATATCCCAATCGCCGTAGCGTCCGCCTTTGTCGTCCCACAGCCAGGTCTCGACCGCCTTTTTCCGCGCAGCCGCCAGCGCATCGTAGCGACTCGCGCAGGCGGCATCGGCGGCGGCGCGGCATTGTTCGGCAATCGCATTTTCCATGCCGTACAGCAGGCTGTTGAGATCGACCGGCACGACGTTGGTGGTGTCGATCGTCGCCAGCGTCTTGCCGTCGGCGAACCAGCGTGAGCTGAAATCCCAGCCGCTTTCCGCCGCCGCGCGAATGTCGCGATACAGCGGCCCGGCCTCGCGCTTGGTCTTCGCCTGCAGCGCGACATCCTCGCGCCACGATTCCTCGCGCGGGCGGTCGGCGTGGCTGTAATAGCGGTTGAGCACGCTGCCGTCGGGCATCGTCACGACGCGTTCGGGCTGCATCCAGAAATCATGCTCGCGCCTCAGCGCCGCGAGCCGCCGGGCCTCAAGCGCGGGATCGTTCGCGTCGGACAGCGCCAGCATCAGGTACAGCATCGGCGGCTGCGACCGCTCGACATAATAGGTGCGCGTGCCGTTGGGGATGTGGCCGTAGCGCTCGACCAGCGACACGAAATCGGCGAGCATCGATTCGACCAGATCGGCGTGCCCGTCCGCCTTGAGGCCGAGCATCGTGAAATAGCTGTCCCAATAATACATTTCACGGAAGCGCCCGCCCGGCACGACATAGCGTTCGGGCAGCGCCAGCGCCGATCCACCCGACGTTTCGGTCAGCGGCGGGCGAGTCAGATGCGGCCAGAGTGCCGCGATATGGTCCTGCACCGGCGGGCGCGCCGGATCGGCGGCGGGCACCGGCGGCGCCATCGGCACCGCGAAGTTGCGCTGGACGAAGGCGTGGAGCTGGTCGGGCGTTTCGGGCTGGGTCGCGCACCAGTCGGCGAGGATCGCGGCGCGCGCGCGCAGCGGCGTCGCATCGGCGAAGCTCTTGCTGTCTGGGAAAAGCCGCGCCGTCTGCACGGCGGTGAAGATCGGGCCATAGAGATCGAGCGGCGTCGGCACCGCGCCCGCGATCGGGGTGGCGGGCGGGATGCACGATGCGACTTCCGTCGCGACCTCGGCCGGCGGCGCGACATGGCGGCGCGGGCGGCGTGCCTTGCGGTGCTTCGCGGCCTTGGACTTGACCGTCTTGTGCGTGGCCGCGCGCTGCGGCGCGGCGGCATCCGCAACCGAACCGCCCACCAGCGCCAGCAATGCCGCCGCCCAGATCGCCTTCATTCCTCGCAAACCTGCCCCCTGTTTTTCAGCCGCCGACGGTCTGTTCTATCACGCCGAAAATCGGATGATGCTTGTCATCTTCGGCCCAGATGCGCACCGTATCGCCGCGCTTGAGGAACGGCGTGGTCGCAGCGCCGCCCCGGATCGTCTCGACGCTGCGCTGTTCGGCGATGCACGCATAGCCGACCCCGCCCTCGGCGATCGGCTTGCCCGGACCGCCCTCGGCATCGCGGTTGGAGACGGTGCCCGAGCCGATGATCGTACCCGCCACGAGTGCGCGCGTCTTGGCGGCATGCGCGATCAGTGTGCCGAAATCGAAGGTCATGTCCTCGCCGGCATCGACCCGGCCGAGCGGTGTGCCGTTGACATCGATGTTGAGCTTGCGGAGCAGCTTGCCGTCGCGCCACCAGTCGCCGAGCGACTCGGGGGTGACGAACACCGGCGACAGCGCGCTCGCCGGTTTGGACTGGAAGAAGCCGAAGCCCTTGGCGAGTTCGCCTGAGATCAGCGCGCGCAACGACACGTCGTTGGCGAGGCCGACCAGCCGGATGCTCGCCAGCGCCTCCTCGCGGCTCGCGCCGGCGGGCACGTCGCCCGTCACCACCACGACTTCGGCTTCGAGATCGCAGTCCCAGCCTTCGTCGGCAAGCGGGATGGGGTCGCGCGGCGCGAGGAAGCCGTCCGAACCGCCCTGATACAGCAACGGATCGTGCCAGAAGCTGTCGGGCAGTTCGGCGCCGCGCGCCTGCCGCACCAAAGCGACATGGTTCACATAGGCCGAGGCATCGGCCCATTGATAGGCGCGAGGCAGCGGGGCGGCGGCGGCATGTTCGTGGAAGCGCAGCATCGGGATCATCTCATGGTCGAGATCGGTGGCGAGGTTCTGCAAGTCGGGCAGCAGCCGCTCCCAATCGTCGAGCGCGGCTTGCAGCGTCGGCACGATATGTCCGGCATCGGCGCACCAGGCGAGATCGTTGGAGACGACGACAAGGCGGCCGTCGCGGCCCCCTTTCAGGCTGGCCAGTTTCATGCGCGCTCTCCTGTCTGTTCTCGGGTGGTGAGCATAGCTTTTCGGGCGAAAGTGTCGAGCCGGCTTGAGGCCTGTCGTATTTCAAACCGTTCGCTCCGCACGAACGGTTTGGCGCCTTACGCCACGCCCCCAGCCAGCGCGGCGAGGAGCAGCAAAGCGACGATGTTGGTGATCTTGATCATCGGGTTGACCGCCGGGCCAGCGGTGTCCTTGTACGGATCGCCGACCGTATCGCCCGTCACCGCCGCCTTGTGCGCTTCGCTGCCTTTGCCGCCGTGATTGCCGTCCTCGATGAACTTCTTGGCATTGTCCCACGCGCCGCCGCCGCTCGTCATCGAGATCGCGACGAACAGCCCCGACACGATCACCCCGAGCAGCATCGCCCCCAGCGCGGCGAAGCCCGACGCTTGCCCGGCGACCAACGTCACCAGAAAATACACCGCGATCGGGCTGAGCACCGGCAGCAGCGACGGCACGATCATCTCGCGGATCGCCGCGCGGGTGACGAGATCGACGGTGCGTGCATAGTTCGGGCGGCTGGTGCCGAGCATGATGCCGGGGTTGGTGCGGAACTGCTCGCGCACCTCCTCGACCACCGCGCCGGCCGCGCGGCCGACCGCAGTCATCCCCATCGCGCCGAACAGATAGGGCAGCAATGCGCCGAGCAGCAGCCCGACGATGACATACGGATTGGAGAGCGTGAAATCGACCGTAAGCCCGGTGAAATACTCCTTCAGATCGCTGGTGTACGCCCCGAACAGCACCAAAGCCGCCAGCGCCGCCGAGCCGATCGCATAGCCCTTGGTCACCGCCTTGGTGGTGTTACCGACCGCGTCGAGCGCGTCGGTGCGGTGGCGCACGTCGTCAGGCAAGCCGGCCATTTCGGCGATGCCACCGGCATTGTCGGTGACCGGACCATAGGCATCGAGCGCGACCACCATGCCGGCTTGGCTCAGCATCGCGGTCGCCGCGAAGGCGATGCCGATCACGCCAGCAAGCTGGAACGCGGCGATCACCGCGACGACGATCACGATCGTCGGCATCGCGGTCGATTCGAGGCTGACGGCGAGGCCCTGGATGACGTTGGTGCCGTGGCCGGTCTCGGACGCCTTGGCGATGCTGCGTACCGGGCGATATTGCGTGCCGGTGTAATATTCGGTGATCCACACCAGCAGGCCCGTCACCGCGAGGCCGATCATCATCGACCAGAACAGGCTCATGCCGGTGACGCCGCCGGCGGTTTCGGGATCGAGGAAGCCGTTGGCACCGATCGGCGCATTCAGATCGCCAAGCGTCCAGCGAGTCGCGAGATAGATCGCCGGCACCGACAGCAACGCTGAGGTCCAGAACCCCTTGTACAGCGCGCCCATGATCGAGCCCTTGCCGAGCCGCACCGCGAACGTGCCGATGATCGAGGTGATGATGCACACCCCGCCGACGATCAGCGGCAACGTCATCAGGTCGAGCAATCGGTCGGCGCTGCGGAAGGCGAGTGCGATCGAGATCATCGTCACGCCCAGCGTCACCACATAGGTCTCGAACAGATCGGCGGCCATGCCAGCGCAGTCGCCGACATTGTCGCCGACGTTGTCGGCGATCACGGCGGGGTTGCGCGGATCGTCCTCGGGAATGCCCGCCTCGACCTTGCCGACTAGATCGGCACCGACATCGGCGGCCTTGGTGAAGATGCCGCCGCCCAGTCGCGCGAAGATCGAGATCAGCGACGCGCCGAACGCCAATGCGGTCAGCGCTTCGACGATGATGCGGTCGGCAGGCGCATGATGCGCGACCGCGACGAGATACCAGAAGAAGCCGGAGATCGACAACAACCCAAGCCCTGCCACCAGCATGCCGGTGACCGCGCCCGAGCGGAAGGCGAGGGTGAGGCCACCCTGTAGCGATGTCCGCGCGGCCTCAGCCGTGCGCACGTTGGCGCGCACCGAAATGTTCATGCCGACATAGCCCGCCACGCCGGACAAGACGGCGCCGATCAGGAAGCCGATCGTCGACACGATCCCGAGCGTGATGGCGAGGATGATCGCAACGACCAGCCCGACGATGGCGATGGTGCGATACTGCCGACCGAGGTACGCTTTCGCGCCTTCCTGGATGGCGGCGGCGATATCCTGCATCTTGTCGTTGCCGGGCGGGGCGCGCAGCACCTGCGCGCTGGTGAAGACGCCGTAAGCGACGGCGATCAGGCCACAGATGATGGCAGCATAGACGATCGTCATGCGTATCCTTCCCCTAATGTCAGGGGCGGATGGTCGGCTGCGTGGCCGCCTCCGTCCTCTAAGGTGTAAAGGTATAGGCCTGTGCGGGGCGTTGGCAACCGGGACTATTGCGCGTGGAGATACCCCAGCCGGGGGGGCAGCGGCACGCGCACATCGCTGTCCACCAACGTCAGCCCCGTGCCTGTGGCGAACCGCCCGACCCGCGTCGCGGCCACCGGCGGCGGCGTATGGGGCGGCAGCGCAAACAACAGTTCGTAATCGTCGCCTGCGGTCGTGGCGGCGAGTCGCGCGGTGCGGTCGTCGCCACGCGCGCGCAGAGCGTCCGACAGCGGCACGGTGGCGAGGTTAATCTCCACCGCCAGCCCGCTTGCCGCCGCCATCCGCTCGGCGTCGATCAGCAAGCCATCGGACACGTCCATCATCGCATGCACCAGCGGCGCCAGCGCGCGCCCTTCGGCGAGTCGCGGCTGTGGACGGCGATAGGCGGCGAGCAAGTCCGCCGCGCCGTGCTCGCCGCGCGCGATGGCGAGGCCCGCGCCGGCATCGCCGATCGTGCCGGTCACGTAGAGCGAGTCGCCGGCGCGCGCGCCACTGCGACTCGGCACCGCCACGCCGCTGGCACCGAGCGCGGTCAGGCCAAGTACGCGCGAGTCGCCAAGGGGCTGCGCGACGGTGTCACCGCCGAGCAGGGGTACGCCAAAGGCTGCCAGCGTCTCCCCCAGACCTGCGACGAAGGCCGAGTCCCATGCCGCGTCTCCCGTCAGCCCATAGCCCATCAGCACGCCGACCGGGCGCGCGCCCTTGGCGGCGAGATCCGACAGGTTCACCGCGAGCAGTTTCCACGCCACATCGCCGGGCGGATCGGTCGGCAGGAAATGGACGCCCTCGACCAGCATGTCGTGAGTCAGCACCAGCGACTCGGCGATCGGCATCGGCAGCACGGCGGCATCGTCTGTGAGTCGCCGCGCCGCCGGATCATGCGCGAGCGCCCGCAGCGCCTCGATGAAGCCGCGTTCGCCGAGCGGCCCGCCGGTCATGTTGGCTGCCCGGTTACCGCGTCCACCCTGCCAGCCAGTCCGCCAGCCCTTGCGGGTTCATCGAACGCGCATCGGCGAGTGCCGCCGTGCGACCGGCGTTGAGCAGCCGATCGGTCTTTGGGTCGACGATCAGCAGGCTCGGTACGCCCTTGAGGCGTTCGGTGATCCCGTAATGCGCCGGGATGTCGAGATTTTTGTCGAACCGGCCGACATCGACTGTGATCATTTCGTACTTGCGCGCGAGCCATGTCTTGAGTGTGGGCACCTCCATCGTGCCGGCGAGAATGCGGCAATCGAGGCACCAATTGCCGCCGAGATCGATCAGCAGCAGTTTGTGATTCGCTTTGGCGCGCGCCTTCGCGGCGGCGACGGTGGCTTTGGCGTCGGCCTGCTCGTCATATGGGAGCGGCAACGGCTTGGCGAGCTGCTCGAAGCTCGTGATCGGCATATGCGGCGCTGGCGCGGCGAACGCCGGGCTGGCGAGCAGCAGGGTTGTGGCAACAAGCGCGCGGCGGATCATGAGCAACTCCGTGAAATCCCACGCAGCATATCGGAATTGGGGTCCGCGCCAAGCCACAAAAAACCCGACGCGCCGCGTGGCACGCCGGGTCTTTGTCATCGCGAAACCGAAGAGGTCAGGCGATCGAGGTGAGGTTCACCGCCGCATATTTGCCGCGACGATCGACTTCGAGTTCGAACTCGAGCCGGTCGCCCTCGTTGAGCGTCGACATGCCACCACGCTCGACGGCCGAGATGTGGACGAAGGCGTCGGGCTGACCGTCATCGCGCTGAATGAAGCCGAAGCCCTTCATCGCGTTGAAGAACTTGACCGTTCCGGTCGACTTCTCGCCGGTCAACTGGCGCTGCGGGCCACCAGCGCCGCCGGCCGGGCCGCGTGCGCCGCCCGGAGCCGCCGCATCACGCTCGCGCGGCGGGCCGCGGTCGGTGACGGGGAGCGGTTCGCCTTCGATCTTGAGGTCGGTCGCCGAGATGCGGCCGCCACGATCGACGAGGGTGAAGCCGAGCGGCTGGCCTTCCGCCAGACCGGTCAGGCCGGCCTGCTCGACTGCCGAGATGTGAACGAACACATCTTCGCCACCGTCATCACGGACGACGAAGCCGAAGCCCTTCTGGCCGTTGAAGAATTTAACGACGCCGGTGCCTTCGCCGACGACCTGCGGGGGCATGCCGCGGCCACCGCCGCCGCCACCACCGAAGCCGCCGCCACCACCGCCGCCGAAGCCGCCACCGCCGCTGCGGAAGCCGCCACCGCCGCCGCCACCGCCGAAGCGATCACCGCCGC
>Ga0247742_10000975_pt1 | contig 21195 bp, 26 predicted proteins | sample UWRJL208509C2_FD_180944 | JGI IMG/M metagenome (GOLD analysis project Ga0247742, IMG submission 180944) | Plant litter microbial communities from Arlington Agricultural Research Station in Wisconsin, United States - UWRJ-L208-509C-2 | ecosystem: Environmental > Terrestrial > Plant litter >... | reverse complement strand
TACGCGCGGTGGTCGCCGGAACGAAACACAAGTCATTCCTTGAAGGAAACGGGTGATTGATCTCGGGGAAAATAAACATAAAAACCCGGTCGTAGGCGCGCACGGCTGAGATGGATCAGATCCAGACTTCCTCTTCTCCATATCCACCGCTGCCCCCACAATCGCAGCCCTCGTCCTCGTCAAGGCAGCATATTCAGCTCCAGATTCAGCAGCACCAGCAACGTCTCCTTGCACAACAACAACAGCAGCACCAGCTGTATAACAATCTTCCACCGCTGCATAACACCGCTCCGTACTCGCCAAGCAACACGCTTCCTCCTATACCTTCATCTTCACAGCAACATTACTTTGCGGAAGGTGTCTCACCTACTCACACAACATCACCTACGTCCTCGTCTATTCCAGGTGCAAATTGGCAACGCACCTCAAGCTCGAGGGAAGAGCTACATCCGCGACAGCAGTATCTGTCTCAGCAGCTACCACCACCACTACAGCCGCAACCACCACAATTACCCCAAATCAAACGAGAGTCAATGAACTATTCGACCAAGGAAGACAGAGTTCCGTCGGGGAGTGGTAATGGCCATGTACCACAGACGAGGGAAGATCCCATGCCGTCGACGAGTGATTTCGTCAAGAAGCTTTACAAGTACGGTTTTTTGTACCATTTAGCCTTATTTCGATTGCTGACTGGCATCTAGGATGCTTGAGGACCCCGCTTTCCAATCCGTTGTGTGTTGGGGTCCATTAGGAGACTGTTTCGTTGTCAAAGTGCGTCCCTTTGCGGCACTTGGATACTTTCCTTGAATAGATGGATTCTAACGCTTGGGTTAATTGTAGGACATGAACGAATTCACGAAATCTATCCTGCCGCGGATGTTTAAGCATTCGAATTTCGCGAGTTTCGTACGGCAGTTGAACAAATACGACTTTCATAAGGTCAAGAATACGGACGATAACCAGTTCGGTGAACATGTATGCGTCTTCTCATTCTTCTTGTTCATCTACAACTTCTAACCCCCTCATTTTTATTCCCTCTGCAGAGCTGGACATTCCGTCATCCAGACTTCCACGCCGACCGACGTGATGCCCTCGAAAACATAAAACGCAAAGTCCCCGCCGCCCGTAAATCCTCATCCACCGCTGCCCTAAACACGTCCCTCCCACCTTCATCCACACACCCTCTCTCCTCACACCCCTACCGTCGTTCGCCTTCCCCAATATCCGCCGGAGGGCTCAGTGGCCACACCCACAGCCACGGGCACTCTTTAATCAACGGCGGTTCCCACAGCTCAGGAAACACGGCGGCCCTCAACGCCGAGATCCAGAGGCTAAAAGATGAATCTGACGATCTACGCGGTCGAATAAGGAGCTTGGAACGGAATTATGAGAGTGTACTCGTCGAGATGGTTGGCTTTCAACGGGGTATGGCACAGCAGGACGGGCTGATGCAGAGCCTTATTGCATATTTTTTAGGAAGCGAGAGTGGTGAGTGAAAATATTCCTCTATTCGGTTTCTGTGGCGTCTTTGAGGTTTTTGTTGTGCGAGGCTTGGGCAGGCACTGTTGATTCGTCTAAGTTCCACGTTCTGCACCTTTCTTTGTTTCCTGGGTTTCACCTTTTCTTCTTTGATTTTGTGCGCTCCATCTCGCTCGCTCCCTATACGCCGTCCCCTGAACATTCAAAACTGTATTTGTAAATCCATGCACTCTACTTATCGTATATCATCCACATTTACCGGCTGCTACGGTCGAGTTCGCGTCTAGTCACTTAGAATAACCCCACTACTTACTTGCGACAGTTCTTTTCTCCGCGCCTAGATCCTACCTAGAGACACCGCTCGCCTCCCTCCTAACCCTAATCCCACTGTTACTTATTTGCATCTACTACAGCCTTTCGTTTCTCATTTCGGAATTTTTAGGGTCTTTTGGCGTCGTTTATTTTATTTTATTCTTTCCTTTCATTTTCTCAGTATTGTACAGTTTCCTTCCTTCGCATTCATTCATTACATACGGAACAAAAGACGAAACAAACCTGTACGCCCAAGCCTCCTCGTTGAAAAACGGTTGTATATCAGTAAGGGGGATGAAGATGAGAACCCCCTTGCTACGACCGCTATTTGAACCCTCTTTCCTTCATTTCTCTGAGTCTAGAACGATAAACGCATGCTGACGATCTTTCCCCTTCCTCTTTCCCCTATGCTCTTGTTTTCCCATACATTGGCGTCGTACACGCAACGCAACGAAATGTTCCTGGGTCCTGGTTGAATATTAACCGATCGAATGACCTTGGTATGGTCTGGACTCTTGACTCTCCTGCTGGCTGTGCATTGGACTTGGTCTGGGCTCATTCTCCCCGTTTCTCTACACTGCATGTCTTCTTACCTGCTATCCGCGCCTATTTGTCGGTGGTGGGTACGTTCTGGGCCTTATGCCATTCGAAATGCTGGGTCTGGACCGTCTATTTCTGATTGCTGGATTTGATCCATCTGCCCCCGTTGCACCGACCACCGACACGGAATCTTCTTCTGTGCGACCATCATCGCCTACCTGGATTTTGTATTGCACCTCACTCATCAACACACTATGATCATAATGGGCGTCACTGCGTCGCACGCAATCTCCACTCGTTACTTGGAACGCCCCAATCTCGATGGGTGTCACCTAACTTGGCCCCATCGTGCGACTCCCAACTTCAACCTGCGTCCCTACCTTCAGGCAAATTGAAAGCTGGCTCATCGACCTCCCAACATGGCTCTTCTCCACAACCTCAAACACCCTCGGGTGCTTCGTCGTCCACCCTTGCGGCCAGCGCCAACGGTGGAACCGCTGGTGGCTCTTCCACCCCGATAACGCTGCAGGCACAAATCCAGACCCAATTGAGACAGACACAGCATGCCCAGGCTTCGTTGAATGCGCAGTTGCAGAATCGTATGAAGGAGCGACAGGAGCGGGAAGGGCGCGATAGGGAGCGCGATAGGGAGCTGGATAATGAGGGAGAAAGCCTGGCTGATAACTCAGCTTCTTCAGCTCAGCTGTCGCTGAGTCCTCAACGAGGTCGATTTCAACATCAACAGGCTGTGGCTGGACCATCCAATGTGACACCGTACACCGAGTCATTAGGTGGACTCTCGTCCTTGTCTGACACCGATTCCTCAAACCCTTTCCTTCCTCCTCATACCGTCCAGCGGATCCTAGGCTCCTCTGTGCCTGTAGCCACTTCGGGGTCGGGTATGACACCCACAAGTGCTGCTGCTGGATTCGGCTTCGGTCACAACAGCGATGTCGGACGCGCGTCATTGATGCAAATGAGCGAGTTGAGTCGACGAGCAGCGCATCTGACGTCGAATGGGGGTGCCCCTGCGTCTGGCGGCGATGGACGGTTATGGAGCGGGATGACCTTCGGTTCGGATGCACCCAATCCACAGACCGGACAAGCAGGACAGTCGGAGCTGGCACAACCGAAGCTTAGTCGAGCTGAGGCTTTAGCCCAGATACGAAATCTGCATCGGGAGAGAATAACCCAGGGTGGATGGGCAAATGCGCCTGCAGTTCCATCGACGACTGTTGGGCTTGCCGCAGCTGGTATGAGGAGAAGTCATAGTGAAGAGAGGGAGAAACAGCGCGAAAGGGACAGGGACCGAGTTGGGTTTAGCACGTCTATGGCGCGCGAAGATCCTAGTCAGAGTCATGATCTACAGCAGGGAGATGAGGAAAGAGGTTTGGCAGTGCGGAGAAGGCAGAGTGACAATGTTCTGTCTCATGGTGCGATGGACGGCGTGACCATGAGCGGGCAGGAGTATGGATTACCTACGCAGGATTCTCAGAGTCGGGAGCTGGAAGCAAGTCAGCGACAGCAACGTCAGCTACCCTCAAGACAAGAGAGCAACACGCCAAATCCAAATCCATGGGCATCGCTTATGTCGATGGGAGCTACTCCATTTGTCCTGGATTCGCAACCATTCGCGTCTGGAAGTGGGTCCGAACCTGGTGCTACACCGAACTTTAGTTCGTTGACGGGCGCAGACGACGATGGAACGCACGAAGGATTGCAGGTGTACACAGTGGGACATCTACTGCCTCGAGAAATGGGCGGTGAAGATATGCAGGGGGGATGGAATTTTCCTCCTAACTCTGGTGGCGAGCGGTCCAACCAGCAAGATTATAGTGGAGATGAAGAAACTGTACAACCCACACCGTCAAATTCCCTTATCCTTCCTGAGTCTTCTTCATCTTCTATACCGATAACGACCCCATCAAACACCACATCGCCATCATCCACCTCCAGCTCCCAAAAACTTCGCGTCCGACGCTCAACCTTCGTCCCAGGCTGGGCCGTACCCCCACGCGTCTTACTCGTCGACGATGATGCCGTCTCTCGCAAACTCTCCTCCAAATTCCTTCAAGTCTTCGGTTGCACAATTGACGTTGCCGTGGATGGTATAGCCGCCGTTAACAAGATGAACCTGGAGAAATATGATTTGGTCCTCATGGACATTGTCATGCCCAAGCTAGACGGTGTGTCTGCGACGAATTTGATCCGGAAATTCGACCAAGGGACGCCAATCATTTCGATGACGAGTAACTCGAAACCGAATGAGATTATGACCTATTATTCGAGTGGCATGAATGATATTCTGCCCAAGCCGTTTACGAAGGAGGGGTTGCTGGACATGCTCGAGGTTGGTATCTCAGATATCGTGATGGTTTAGTCGACAGTGCTAACTCAGATCATCCTGAATAGAAACATCTCATGCACCTCCAAGTCATCCAACAGATGTCACGAATCCCTCGTTCGGTTGGTGTACCTCCACTATCAGACACCAATTTCGAACAGGCTCTCACAACAAATGCCAACTACCTCATGCTGCAACAAGGTCAATCATCAGCATCTTCGGGTCTTGTTCCCTCATCCTCTTCCAACTCCAACTCGGTAGCTAACGCCCCGTCTCCGTTTACGTTCAATTTTGGCTTTACTGGCGACGGAGATGATGGACGTATCAATCCGCTTGCTGGTATGGGTTTGACGGATGAACAATATAATACGATATTGCAGAATATCGTTAATGGGGATGGGTTTATGGGAATTAGTATGGATGGTGTTGGCGTGAGTCCTGGCGGCGGTGTAAGTGGGATGGATGGTACATTGGCTGGTGAGAAGAGGCCACTGGAGGATCCAATCGAGGATGGGAGGGATGGGAAGAGGAGTCGATTTGAGGTTATTGAGTAAGGTTTGGTATTGTCTTTGACGGGTAGAGGTTTGTTTCCGCACATGTACTTTATTCAACCTTCTCCTGAACGTCTGCTTGAAACTTTACCCGTTCTTTCAATTGCCAATTCACAGCTATTTTTCTTTTCTTCGTGTAACATTACGGTACTGCCACGACAATTTCAGCCTCTGCTCATCCATAATTTTCCGCTAGTGCATACATATTCATCATCCCTGCCGACCACCAGACATGCACATACAGTTGTAGTTAGACGGTAGCTCGTTTTCGTTTTTTCCATTCTGTGTTTCTCTGTATATGTAGGTAGAAAGTGCCACTTGAATGGACTATAGGACGCGACTGAAGGCAGCTCGGTTTCAATAGGCCTGCCTGCGGTGTTGCCCCTTGGGTAGCCCATCCCGAGCGTCAAATTTTCAGCCAAGCTATCCGCCGCATAGTACTGCAGAGGTTCGAAAACCCAGCCTGGCTGCCACCTTCAACGGGGAGGAACTTATATCTGAGTTTCAATGGTCGGCATGAGTCTAACTTCGTATTGCGCTTGTCAATCAGATTAGCCAATTAGGTAGCGTACGAGGATGTGCCATATGCATGAGTGTGAGATGTGCATGGTGACGACTAATTACGTGCTGAGATAAAATCCAAAGACCTCTCATGAGCAGGGGATCATATGCGGATGAGTCAATAAAACCATCTGTAAAGCCCATTGCAGTGTGTCCTGTTTACTGCCCAACATATATTGGATCTTTGTAGTGGCACTGGTTTGATTTTCAAAGGGGGGAGAGGTGACCTTCATCCACAATGATGAAGGGTTATATGAGGGGTCCTGAAGATCGCGTAGGCTACGACAGCATTTCCTCGTCCTTTGAACAAAGTAAATTTGCAGTTACCGTTCCCGAATGCCTCAACGCCATTGATTATTTCGATGTCGCAGTCACGGCAAATATTGACGAGACCGCAACCGCGTGTGGAAAATTCATCGAGTGATTCGATGGAGGGCGATTCTTTGGGCCTATGTGTTCTCATAGTTTAACGGAGGAGTCGACTGTGGCGAATGTACCCCATGCCGAGTTCTCTGGGGGGGATGTAGGCGCTTACAACTAGAATGAAGAAATCGTGTCCGAGTACAAGGGTATCAGGGTTTGAGAAATCATTGCCTCGTTCGATACCTATATTATCTGAAATGAGTCCTACGATTCCAAACTATAGCTTGCGAAAGGTTTGGTACTAGTAAGTACGATCTTGAGTGGTCCACTATTAAGAAACCGTCAGGCCTTCAGGTGTCATACTCGGTTGAAATGAATGCTAATTTCCGTATTCATGGACCTACTCATATCATCGGGCTGAGTGTTCTCAGCCATGGAGCACTAAGAATCGCAGACACGTTAAGCCCTCACGTCAAAACGCGGACTAGCAGTTCGTCAATTTACTGAAACCGTTGGACTCTCGTACCTGCGAGTATTCTATCTCAGCGACTATTTTTGTGGTCCCTCTTCTCGCAAAGATACTATCAGAAAATTGGACTCGGTGAGCTCGGACTTCTCGCGTCCAAGCAAGATGCCAATGAAGGTTTGAGGTATTGAGGTCGATGTGCTTGGACACAATAATAGCCGGAGCGGGACACTCATGAAGAGGACAGTGATTGCGAAAATGACGAACTGACATAGATAACTTAATCTCATAATCTACGACTCTGGTAGAATTGACCAGACGATCAACCGCCTATAAAATTATTTCCCGCTACACAACCCGCTCCACCCATGTACGCAATCATCTGGCCTCAGCCTGTCAAGAAGTGTCGAAACCTCTGGATTCGCTCCGCGAGAGAATTTCCCGCTCGGATACCGAAATCCAAGTTATAGAAGACGATTAGATCGAGTATGTCATCGTGAGTATACGCATCAAGGTCGGGTTTGAAAAAATGCGGAAAGCTTCCAACTGCGTAGTTTTGGGCTATGGTGCTCAGTGTTGCTAAGTGGTTGTGGGCTTTAGCTTCGTTAGCTAGCTCGAACCCATCACCTGCGATCTGGGCATATCCAAATCAAAGATGAATTTCGAAGCGAAGAATATCTTTACGTACCTCTTTCTTGAGAGGACGAAACATAGTAGTACCCTCAGATGTCTGGCCGGGAGTATAAAATGCGAGGTTGTCCTGTCTAAGGAAGCCGTTCGTACGTGCGGCCGCATCCCCGGTGACGCGGTCCTGCAGTAACAGGGCAAGTTTATTCGCGGTGCGTCGGAGCCTACGGATTCGGTCTAAGAGATCCTGCATTAGATCGACATCGTTGAACTGTTTGTCCCTCTCCAAAGCGAGATAGTACATCCTCAAGTCTGGCAAGCATCTGTTAGCTAGCGACTGAAGCAGGAAAGATGCGCGTTTAATTTACCCACACCTGGGGTGGGAAGCGCATTTTGCGCTTGTGTAGTCTCTGCCCTATCCATGCTTGCGGGCATTTTTAGAGGTTATGGTTGAAGTTACAAAGTAAGGCACTACTCCTATTTCACCTCCCTTAGATTCTTCATACACGTGACGTTTCGCGCGAGTAACGTGTCATGTGCCTAGGGCTGACTCCTCTTCTTGCCGAATACTAATAGCTTGAGCGAGAGACTTGTTTAGATACAAGTGTTTCACCACCAACATTATTTAAACCGTGACAGAAGGTTAGCAGAATTGCCCTTCATTTGCGCACTCAAGACCAACCGCGTTCCAAGCCTCCAAGCGTCGTGTTGTACTTAGTTATATTTGAAATCGGCCGGGGACCAAGTCAGGAAGTCCCACCTTCAGTCTCGATCGTGCAGAGCTGCTGACTGTCACCTCTGATTGTATTTAACAACGGACTCAAAACCATTTCGTTGATTTTCCACAGCGCCAACAGCAATGGCCCAACTATTCAATCCCATTCCAGTATTTCTTCATCAAATACGGGGTATTATCCGTGACGCCCTCAAGTTAAGTGCCAACTTGCTTTCAAGCCGAGGTCCGTTCCATGTAGTACTTAGGTACGAGCGCTTAGCGTGAGATTACGTGACCTGATGACATCAAGAAGGGGTAATAGTCATACAAGGGATACAAGAGGTTAGCGTAACGGATACAGCCCGATATGCTTACTCGGGTATACTTATCACTCGCCATAGGTATTAGCACTTAATGTGAGGTTATATGGCCTGATAAATTGCCAATAAGTCTTCCCGCATCAACTGATAAGTTCTTATAAGCTCATCAGCTGCCGCAAGTAATGATACACCAACCGCCATTTTCCCGACATTAGAGGGCAATACCGTCATGGGTAGTTGATACAAATTACCTTTTTCTAATTCTATCGGAGTCGTATAAAATTATCTATGTTAGTAGTACTACTCGTCGTCCTCATAAGCACTGTCCTCTTCATGAATGCCCTTGGACTGCATTCCTCGCTTCCGTTTACTATATTTTGGTCTCTTGTTACTCTTTCCCTTCCCTTCCTTTCCCTTTCCGCTCTTAGCCTCAGCACCCTTCACAGCGGCACGTATTTCCATGCCTGATGCAACAAGGTCAACCTCCACAATTGAACCAGAGTTATGACTGTTATCCTCCATGCTCAGTCGTCCTAGAACATCGATCTCAACACCCCAAACCTCCTTTGGCATCTCGAAGCTAGGGGTTTCAAGTACCATGGGGAGGTTTCGAGTTCGATTGTCTTGCACTATGTGCTTGAAGGCGAGAAGTCCGAGTTCACCGAGTCCAATGTTCTGGTGTCTGTCCTTGCGAGAAGAGAGACCACAAAGGGAGTCATTGAGATGGAATGCCCGCAGATACGAGAGTCCAACGGTTTCGGTAAATTGACGCACTGGATTAGATAAACGCAGTTAGCTAAGTACATTCGGAGCGTCGACATAGTTTTACACGCACTTGTATCGCTGAAGAAATATATTATGGTTGAGTGTTGGCTACATGGCGTAGAAAATATCAACTTACTTCCAACCGTCTTTCGTGCGTATGTCATATCCCTATAATGTGATGGTTAAATGGTTCCAAATGTGTCAATTTGATGACTGACTGCTGCGAAAGCATGGCCTATTCGAGCAGAGTAAACAGACAATCAAGCCAATTTTCGAACGCTAGAACGCACATGTATCAATGCAGACTCCCACTCGCGTCTTGTCCTCTACTAATTTTATTATGCCAGCTAGGTGAGCGAAGTCTCCGCCAATGATGTTGCCGGCTCCTGCCTATAATGACCATCATCAGCCCGCACACTTCATAGGGTATCTTCAATCCATATCTTACCATATTCTCCAACACGATAGTTACGCCTTTCGTCTCCTTATGGGCACGGTTTATGCACGATGCAATGTTCTCGATGCCCTCCTCGACAGTAATGGCGCCCACTGTCGAACCAGGACTGACTCGGTCGTGTTAGAGTATGATGTGCGGTAGCGCTAAAGACATACTGAAAGTTATATAGGTCTAGTCCTAGAGCTTCACAGCGTCTCAGGTCATCCAGGAAGCAGTCGTAGGATTTTTCGCGTTTTTCTCTGTTAGGCGACGATGTAAGATTCCAGGAGAGCTAGAGCATGTATGTAGATCCGCTTACAGGTCAGGGTTGGCCAGGTTGATCAAATAGCTTCCATGTGGTAAGACATGTCGAGATTCATAGCTGTATTCTTTCATCTTCTGCTTGAAAGATAATATCGATTGTTCGGACAGGGCTGGAGATGTCCATTTGCGTTGAGATTTGAGAAAGAGTGCAAATGAGTTCGCCCTTTGAGATACAATATAGAAGATGGAATTAGATCAATTTGGAATGGTAGAGATTAGGGACACACCCTATCGAAGAAGCATTTACAACTGCATTTTCTACTCCTCCAGCAGCCGACACATGGGCACCAATCTTCCATGGCGAATCAAGACGTGGAAGAAACTGGTTCCTATCATGCTCTTCGTCATTTGCCTTTGCCTTCCCTTTTGCTTTGCCTTTCTTTGCCTTCGGGGCTAGATGAGACACTGTTACTGAACCAGTCCCTGAGACAGACGCTTGCCCTACTGTCTGCTGGACTTGAGGACATACGTCAGAAACGGAATCAAGCCACACCTTGTGTTTGGACTTACCTTCAACAGACGCAGAATCTTGTGCAAAACTTTCACCACTGAGGAGCTTCGACTTCTTTTTAGGGGGAGCCCCAACAGGTTGGCGGGCGACAAGTTCTACATTATTTCGTTGGATAGCTGAGACGGCAGAACGCGTCATGCGTCGTGTGGCCATTGAAATGGTTGACAAAGATGATAAAAGTGTTGAATGTCCGTTTTCGCGTCTAGCCGTGTTTGCCGAGGTTGTGTCGCCGCATATGCATCTTAGCTCACTAACGCATGGCATTGGCTATGTGAGCCTTCTATGTCGTTCATTAGGGTTGTATGGGTGATATTCGGCTTGAGCAGATCCTAAGGACAGACCCGACGACTAGCCTGAGTTTGAATCGTCCAAAACCCACAGCATCGGCCGGGGCGAGTTCCCACGTTCTTGTTCCTCATCTTCTACATCCATTTGGCCGTTTTCATCGCCGCCGCCGACGAAGAACGAATGACTATCCCTACGGCCACTGTCGCCAGTCTCAAGAAGGCAAAGAATTCAGTCATTGGAAATCCTCTGGCCAAGATCCAGCTTGTACGAGATGAGGTCTTCATAACAACGTCAGTGCCTTCTCATCTACAACAATCGCCCCCACTCACTTCTTACCGGAAGACTCATAAATTGCCTCAATCCGCAGAACTCTGAACTTAGTGTCACACCATCATCCAAGGCCTCCCAAGATGCTTTGCGTATTGAAGCAGCCCATGTCGTTGCCTCATTATCATATGGTTCGTGCTTGTCTCAAGAGTGCAAAGCTCGACCGGGTTCATCCAATCTTTCATGTAGGATCAGAAGAAGCTCTGGCAATTCTACTGCGCGCAAATGCGCACCATGCTTTTCTCTTCGCAATATCACGCTTTACACGGACGGACCCTCTGGCATTGCGTGCTGCATTCTCCCGGGCGTTACGAGCGCTAGCATCTTCATTGGCAGATGTGGTGGGGCCATCTTTATGGGGGCTGAAGCCTGAATCATCATTGATCAAGAGCGAGGCTCGTGAAGCACTTGAGTATCTCTTTCAGGTATGTAATCAAGCAGCTGTTATGGCCAGCTTCTAAGGAAAGCAGATCGAATCCCTTGACACATATCTGCCACTTCTACTTCCCTCAACCGGTCCTTCAGGTTCCGTAAACTCGACAGCTGTCGCAACATCAACAGCACAGATGATTTCTACCACTATGCGGACCGCTGCACATCGACGGGCTATCACAGAATGGTTACCTCCAGCAGATCGACAACGAGAGGTTAAATCGCGTCGCGGCTGGGAGAAAACAGCTGCACTTACAGGGCACGCTGCAGCGCCATGGGTTGCTAAACAACTGGTCTCACTCTTAGGGGAGGGCGAGCAAGAGCGCGATAGCAAGGTGTGCTTATAAAACCATCCTATGAGACGATCCTGCTGACATGTTCCCACCAGCTAGTCGAAGCTGTGCTGTCCACACTGGCGGCTTTGACTAAAGAAAACCATGCTGTAGCATCATACTTGGAAAGGGCCTCATTCGATCGAGAACGTGAGTAGACTGTTTACCCACTCACTGAAACCAGAACCTTTACACCCACACCCTAATTTTTACTTGACGCATATTCTAATCCGCCATCGATAATTTTGCATGACAGACCCCCCACCACTGCTCAGCATTCTCGCCTTTACAAAGTCTCGATCAATTGATGTTCAACTCGCCGCCTGCCTTTGGTATGTTTATTCATGCAGTATCTATACGGTCTCATACTAAGGTTTACTAGTGTAACGCACACCATCCGTGCTTCATCATTGACTTCGAACTCACATCCACAACCGCATCTACATCTTTCTTCATCAGGGCATCCTGCATCGCCCTCGTCGCCCCATCCATCGTCTATAACAAGTCATAGCTTCGTCCCTAACCTATCCACAAAGAACCCTACTTTGGAAGAAAGTTGCACTCGCACAGTGATAAATGTTATCAACCGTATGATCGCCACACCACATGTATCCAGTATAGCTGGAGGGCCGATTGGTGGTACCGAATCCCCCCAGACCAAGACGAAAGCATGTTTTATTCTACGTGCGCATTACAGGATTCCTATGTGTATATGATCTGATGCATACTACAGATTACCTCGTTACGGATGACGCGGCGTTGTGCCATGCGGCGTTCGACAGAGGATGTCTGGAGCACCTTGGTTCCTTAATCCAATCGATAGCACCCATCGAGCCTGCACCTCCAGTGTGGGAAGAAGACGAACCAGAGAGCATATCATGTTTGAGAGAAGTAAGGGACCCTGCTAGCCTACACTTTTCTTATCGACTGATTCCTATACTACAGGCCGGCCTTACCGCTTTATCATCGCTCGCACTGTGCTCAGACGACATTCGACGACGAATAACCGACGAACTGCGGCTTCTGCCTTGCATATCGCGCGCATTGCGAGCCAAGCGGCATGTAGGAACTCGATACGCGGCCTGTCAATGCGTTCGTGCCATGTCTCGAGCAGTTTCCGTACTGCGTACCAGCATTGTCGACAGCGGTCTTGGTATGGACGTCTTGCGCATCGTGCTGGGAAAGGAGCTCGGTGATCGGTTTGGAGGGAGCGTAAGCAGTAGCTCGAATACGAATGGTGGTGCTGGTGGAGGCAGAGAAGGGAAGCAGAGGGAAGGCCCGAGGGATGATGACGCGATGGACGTTGTCGAAACAAGCATGCTTACTACTGGCGGGAAATCTAAGGGCCTCGGAGAGGATCGTAGGGTGCTCGGTGCTGCTTTGTCGGCCGTCTGCAACATTGTTAATGACTTCTCTCCTTTGAGACCTGTCAGTCTATTGACTCATTCTCCCTGACATAATGTCGTCTAACTATGGTTTTTAGATCTACCTTGAGGAAAAGCTAATGCCAAGATTGGTTTACATTCTTCGACAGTCAGGAGACCCGGCTTTAAGGCTGAATGCTTTGTGGGCCGTCAAGAATCTGGTGAGAAAGACCAGCGCCGAGACGAAGAGAGATATCATGAGCCATGTGGGATGGCAGGAGCTCCTCAAGTAAGTTTCTGCTTACATAGTCGTCCTACGAGCTACATTTGACTGGCTTAACCCTTCTCAGTTTTTTTAGCGATGCAGAAGAGGAGATACAAGAACAAGGCTTTAATCTCTTGCGCAACCTTGCAGAAAACGAGGAGGGGATTATAATGGTCTTCCGCGAACTTGGCCCACGCGTACTCGCCAAAATTGTCGAAGGCATGCGCTCACCAAACGAGGACGTCGTGCTCCAAGCAACGTTTGCCCTTGCCAACCTCTCCAATGGTTCACACGAGCAACAAGAACTCATCGTACGATACCCTAACCTACTCTCGGCATTGCAGACTTGCCTTGCGGAGTCGACAGCATCAGTACGGAGACCTGCAGTTTCCTGTGTCTTAGTGTTGGCACAGGCGAATCCTAGGAGAAGGAAGGAGATGGCAGAAGTGGGGATTGTGGGAACGCTCAGAAGGCTATGCGAGTGGTCTGGCCATGCACATGGTCAGCCTCACGGACACGCACATGGACACGCAAGCTCGCTTGCTGGAGGGATGGGTCTTAGCCTCAGCCCCTCTAATGCAACAGCTGGAGGAGGACCTGGGCCTGGCGGGATGTCTGCCTGGGGTGGAAGGAGCCCAGTTCGTTCGCCGTCGACCAGTAACACTCCTACTGTTGCTGGTGTTTACGGTAGCTGGGGCGGAAGCGGCAGTTTGCATCATCATCATTCGCATTCGTTCACACATCCCGGTCATGTTGGAGGGCACTATCCTACCTCACATTCGATGGTCTTGGATGATGATCGAGATGTCGTGCAGCGCGCGAGAACCGCTCTGGAATGGCTGGAACATGGGGAGGTATATACGTGAGGACAATTTTGAGCTGTAAGAGTTTGTGTTGTCTCTGCTATCTTTGCTATCCCATTACCGCAAATTATGACCTTGCTCCAACCGCGTGTTTTCCTGCCATGACTGTCTGTAGTCAGCATAATGTTCATTGCATGCTATGATAAGGTAGAGGCAATGCATGGGCATCTTATGTCACGTGAATATCGTGACATTTTTAAAGAAATTAGAATGCAAATTATTCGAGAACAGTTATCAAAAATTCGTTACCACCAAAGTCTTTTAAAAGCAAATTCAGAATTTTTGGTGCAGACGAAATTTTGAGGAAGTGGCCGGGTTATTTGTGATTCTATTTTGAAGCTGAGAATTGCTATCTCGGGTTGTCACAATGATGGCAACGCTCTGTTCGATTTCGCAGAGTCACTGCCCGTCACAGTCACCTGACACACGATGTCCATGGATTACCTCTACCTTAAATTTATAGATCGAGTATATCTAAATACAAGTGATCAAACGACAAATATCAAGAAAACATGACACTCGTAATGGTGGAAGCTATTCGTGTTCAACCCTGTTGAGAATGTATAAGAAAAGAAACATCACACGTCTGTGGAATAACACCACGGACTGAATAGTTGAGACAACGAATTACGCCAATATGAGCAGACAACCAGGTGTAGATATGTTCCTAAACTCAGTACTAATTCACGCAATTAGAGCACGAACCTTGCTTAAGCTGGGCGCCGATGGGGAGCAAAAACATGGAATTGAGAATGAAAAGACCGACCGTCGTGGTACGTAACGTGAACCGCGTAAGAAGAGTGAGTATACACGAACCTAGTACATCGACGTTGCATGATGGAGAGGAAAAATTGTGAAATTCAGAGAAGCCTACCACTCACAGATCATCTGCTGAGACCTGTTTCCATCCTTCGTCGTGGTCACTAAGCTCGACGAAAGTAGAAATAAGCGAATGCATAGTGGAGGGGTTGTGATGGACGGACGGACTGGTGATCCAAGTGCTCCTTAAGTTGAATAATGTCCGAAACACGGGCTTGCCTGGAGGAAGGCTAATCGTGTCAAGCTCGAGGCATACAAGTGTTTAATTTAAGTAGTACCTTTTAAAGGAAATCTTCAGCACGAGCTCGCTTTTTGCCTCGTGATTCTTCAGGAGCGGGAGTTGACGGCGCATCAGTACCAGCGTAGAAGTACTTGGGATGTACTGCCCTATGCTCATCCTATAAACAGAATCAGCATCGAATGGCAATATGGCGAGCTTACACTTACAGGAGAGAAGTTGGGGTCCTTAGCCTTGAGGTCTGTAGGTTTCTTAAACTCCGGATTCGTTTGAGCACGAGAGGGATCAGGGAGTGTGAGGATGGGTTGTCGCGGGGGCCGAGGCGGTTCAACTTTCACTGGTTGGGACGAAGGGGCAGCTGGTTGATTCTGGAATTGATTTTGAGCTGGTGCTGAGGGAGGCGTTGCCGAGCTTTGAGCCATTTGCGCTGGAACAAACTGAGGCGGTGGAGGAGATGCGCCTGGTACCATCTGGGGTGGGGCGAAACCAGGAGCACCAGGTGGCATCATTCCCGGCGGAAGGAAGCCTGGAGGAGGGAAAGGTGGCCGACCAGGAGCACCCGGAGGTCCAGGTGGGAAAGGCGGGAGAGCGCCAGGAGGAAACCCGTGAGGCGGAGGCATCGGGAAGCCTGGAGGTGGCGGACTAAAGTTAAGAAAGAAAAAATCAGGCGATATGTGAGATGAAATTGACGAGAAACCTACCCTGGAGGAAATCCTTGCATGAAAGGTGGGAATGGCGGAGGGCCTCCTGGAAAAGCTCCAGGTGGAGGGGGGAACATCCCAGGTGGCATCATTGGGGGAACAGGAACGGGCGGAGCCGCATAAGTCTGAGGAGCACCATAGATAGCACCTGAGCTTGACTCTGTTGTCGACGAGGCTTCAGGGGCAGCATGACCCATGAGTGCCTTGTGTTCTTCAAGCTGCCGTCGAAGTTCATCCTCGGATAGAGGGCGATTTTCAACCTTGGCCCTCTTCGGTGGTGGCTGAGAGATGGATCCGGCAGAAAGTCCAAGTTCGATCTCCTTGCGACGTTTATAGTCGGCAACATCTGGTGCAGGTATTCCTTCCATTCCAAAAATTTCCACCTCGTAACCATCCCGACCAGGTAACGCATTTTCGATGCGAGGAAGACTATAGTGCCCACGTCAGGTACGAACTACACACAGCAAGAGCATACGCACTTTTCCGGTTCAAGTTTATGCACCTGTTGGATATGGACTGCCAATCCTCCTGCAGTATTCAATCTTCGAGGGCACAAATTGCACTTGAAATGTTTCGCCTTTTGATGCTGCATTAAAACTGTATTTGGTAGAAGTAAGTCTTCATATGACAATGACAACAAAAATGGGAACGTACCTTTCTCATCTTCAAATTCACGCTCACAATACCAGCACCATGGTCGGATAATCTGTAAAGGGTTGTATAAGAGATTTCTCAAGTTGAAACTACCTTCTTACCTGTTTGTTCTTCTTCTTTGCCATTATAAACGATGCACGATGTTTGATGATGGAGGTTGAAATCAAAGCGCAACTGACACGATTGTGGGAAGACCTGTCGGAGTTCAATTAGATGACTTCGGGCTTCTAATTTAACCAACCGACTCGCCATTGCCTACCTAAAAACGCTGGGTAATCGAGCTGTTTTGCACTGGAGACAATGTTTCGATGAACATTCCCTGACTAGGACAATGGCTCGTTGATAACTCGATATTACATGCACACAGAAGTAAGGGTGAGTCAATTTACATGAATCTTTCGAACCAAGCAGCCGCATTAAGGTGAGGTGAGGTGTTACCTGGGAGCATCCAGGTGCTGCGGCTATGCCTTTGACTCGGGCTAGTGAAATCAGTACAGATCAGCGCTTCCGCAGGGCTGAGGCTGTGCCCAGCCGTGGTATCGTATAAATGTGGTGCAATAAGGCTCTCACTGAGCTCCAATGTCGTCCCCCCATGATGAAAGACTACCACCTGGTAAAGCGAAGTCTGCCGCGCCGAATATTGAAGAATATCAGCTAGGGGTATGGCTCCTCAGGCTTGACCGAGATAGGCTTCTTGGGAAAGGAAAACTCTGGGACAGCATTCGCAAGGCGCTGCCTTTGTACTATAACCTGATATTGGAGATCTACCGTATTGCCCCCAGGCTATTCACCCTCTTCATTCTAACCCAGATATGGCAAGGTGTGGAAGATGCGTTGCAGATGCAATTTTCATCGCGCGTCCTCAAGGCAGTGAGTACTCCTGATCTTAGATATTCCATGGACTGAGGGTTCTTTTCGAGGTCGAGGCAGGTATCATACATGGGAAGCCCGATACTAAGGAAATATTAGCCTCGATATCTGCCCGCATATTTTTGTCAATCCTAGCCGGTTTTCTTCAATGGTACGGGTATGTATCAGATCTGGCTTTCTTCAGTGATATTTGGAGTCAATGTTGAAAATATCGTAATTCAGTGGACATGTTCTCGAGATGCTCCAAACCCGTGTAACACGACATTTTGAACTGTTCCTTTTGCGAGGTATAACAAGTCACACGTCTGGCACCCGTCTCAATCCTCTCATATATTATCTACTATTCTAGCTCGACTGCGCGTAGATCTACCAACTTCTCAAGGTCAGGTCCTCTGTTCACTGGCTTTGCTTTCACTCACGAACCCGAATGGCAGACCCGGCCACCAAGCAGGATGCAAGTGCTGGCGAAGTATGGCACTCGTTGGAAACAACCATGTCCTTCACAACGCAAATGTTACGAGTCGTCAGCCAGGTTACCTTCCTCCTCAACCTCTCCAGAACGACAGGTGGCCCGATCTTCGCGTTTCTAGCCATTCTCCAGCCGTTTTTAGCAATCCTCTCGCACCAAAATTTGTGGAACAAAAGTGAGTAGCTTCTTTTCGCCACATCCACGCTTGACAAGCTCCTTCAAATGTAGTCTGGTATGCGTATGCAAATAACAAACATTATCAGCGGATGAAAGCCCTCGAGAAGCTCTCTTCCTCGACTTATCGGCAAGATGTTGTCAGCGGTAAACTGGGCAGTTGGATATCTGACGGCTAGCGAATTTGTTTTCGGTGCCCCCAACTGTCTGACGTAGTCTTCCAGAATATGCACGTGCGCATAGGGACCTCGGAGATGTTTCGGATCGTCACCTATATTCCCTCTTTTCAAGCCGTAGCACACCTGTATTCGGCATCGTCACGAAAGTCTTGGGCGATCTCCCCATGGTAAGCTAACAACCTCCCTCTTCATATAACCTTCTTAGTGGCCTAGCTGTCCTGTGCTTTGAACGCCATTCTAAATCCTGGGATGTATTCGGTGGCATCCTTTGCTATCCTCCATCAATCTTCGGCGACGCTTCGTAACTCGATTGCGACGGTATCAATGCAAGTCCGTCAGTTCCGGCACAGTACCTCTTCGCTTATGGCCGTGTATGCTGCCTCTGATGTCGTCAACACAATTGTCTCTGGAAACGTACCGTACCCTCGCTTGGATGATTCACCCTATTACAATGCAAAGGCCGGTATGGCGTTTGAGCTCCGGTGAGTGATGTACATCAACCATGTTGTCTACCCGTTGACAGACAGGCGATGTTAAGCAACGTAGCGTTCTCATACCCTGGCACCCAGAAGAACGAGCCGGCTTTGAAGGATATTTCGCTGAATATTCAGGCCGGTCACTTGGTCGTTGTTGTCGGGGAAAATGGGAGCGGCAAATCTACTCTCATTCGAATTCTTTCCCGGTTATACGACCCGTCCTCTGGAGACATCGAGATTGACGCACGTCCGTTGAGAGATTACTCCATCGACGACCTTCATGAGGCGACAACGCTTCTAACTCAAGATAATACGATATATCCGTTGTCACTCGCCGAAAACATCGGTTTAGGCTTCGTGGACCATGTCCATGATCATGCCATGGTCGAGCAAGCGGCAAAGGATGGTGGCGCTTGGGAGTTCATGCAAAAGTTGCATGATGGGATTGACACTATCTTGGATGTGGATTTGCAGAGCCAGCAGATGAACTTATACCAGAACCAAGAACACCCTCTTTATAAAGAGATGCAGGAGCTCAGAAAATCTGTCAATATATCCGGAGGCGAGAAACAGAGAGTTGCTGCGTGCGCATTCCATTTATGCTGAGACATCAACCTATTCCTGATTCTTGTCTTTCTTCAGCGCGCGTTCGTTTATGCGTTTCAGAACTGGCAATGTCAAATTTGTTGCCGTCGACGAACCCAGTTCCGCTCTTGATGCCGAAGGAGAATTCAAATTATTCGAGAAACTGATAGGTGTTCGAGAGGGGAAGACCGTGGTATTCGTTACGCATCGATTTGGACACCTTACGAAGCACGCCGATCAAATCATGTATGTGTATTCCCCCACATATACGTCCTTTCGAACTGCTCACCCATTATCTGGTAGCTGCATGAAAGATGGCTTGATAGTTGAACAAGGGAAACATGACGAGCTAATGAAAAATGGAGGTGAATATGCTAAACTATATGAGATTCAGGCGGGGGCGTTTTCAAAAAGTTAGATTTCGATCTCGAATTTCTGCTTCACATGTAGACGTACAGTAGATGAATTCTGCAATCACACAGCATGAGCTTTTCTCATCGACCCGGGAGTCGGGCCGCAAGCAAGCTCCGATGCCGTTCGGCATGAGTCTGGAGTGCAGCTGGTGACCATCTTGACTTTTGACCTCGTTCTTGCTTTCCATGTCCCAGTGATTTTCGGCGTAGGGCGCTTTGTTCGCATGTCTCTTCTTATCCTGTTTGCTTCCGTCCCATCTTATGCAACACCATTGGCGAACATTATGGGGAGGAATGGGGAACCCCCACCTTTGATCGCAGAGGATTCGAGGATGGTCTCGAATATCGTCGTCAGCTGCCTCTTTACCCTCCTCACAAGCATCTGGTGCTGTATACGCCCCGATATACCATCTCCCTCCGAATCTACTTTACGCGTTCTACGGACGAAGCTCAACATCGTATTCTGGACACTATTGTCTCCCGAACTCATACTTTATTGGGCGTTTCGACAGTGGTACGAGGCCGGGAAGATTGCGAAGGAATACAAAAGTAGGTCTCTTTTATGACTGCGGAACTTTCGCTCATATTCTCCAGTTCGTGGTTGGACGCGAACCCATGCATTGTTTTTGGTGATGGGCGGATTCATGCTGTACAAGGACGGCAAGGCGGTCCAAACCTTGTCCATCCAACGCTTCGGCACCTTGCTACGAGCGGGTGCCATCGACTTCCCTTCCACAACCAAAGCCGACATTCGAGATCGCAGCAGGATGCACCCAGTACTGGCGGCCATTACCCTTCTGCAATGCATCTGGTTTTTTACCCAGTGTATTGCCCGACTGGCCGACGGCCTTCTCATAACCCAGCTGGAAGTCGCAACCCTTGCGCTTCTCGGAATGAATGGTCTGTTCATGGCATTTTGGTGGCACAAACCCCTGGACGTCCGATACCCAATCCGAATCGATACACGATTTGACCTACGACGCGCCTTACCTGAGCCAGGACCAAGAACAGTCAAGGATGATTTCAAAAGGGAAAATAGTCTGGGGTTGCATATGAGGCTCACATTCTTCGAGGAATATCAACCTCCCGACAAGCCTCCAATACCTTTTGAAAACCGCATCATCAAGTTTATCTTTCGCATGCTCATTACTTGGCCACTCAAGAGCCTTTTTCGAGATGTTGGAAGACTTGCCATAAGTATCCAATCGGCGTCCGTTGCCGAAGGTGCGCTAAAGGTTCCCTTATTCTATGCACCCGACACCTCCGACTTCCTCCAATTCGCCCTCCTACCAGCACTCTTCATTGGCTCCATTTTCGGTGGCGTCCATTGTATATTCTGGTCGTATGGCTCCTTCCCAACCGAATTCTCCCATCGTCTATGGCGCATCGCGTCCGTCACAGCAGCGGGCTTTTCCGCACTGTGTCTGATTCT
>Ga0247742_10000974_pt1 | contig 21199 bp, 17 predicted proteins | sample UWRJL208509C2_FD_180944 | JGI IMG/M metagenome (GOLD analysis project Ga0247742, IMG submission 180944) | Plant litter microbial communities from Arlington Agricultural Research Station in Wisconsin, United States - UWRJ-L208-509C-2 | ecosystem: Environmental > Terrestrial > Plant litter >... | reverse complement strand
TTATGGAAGTGCGCGATCACGAACAGGCTGTTGTGCAGGACGAAGTCCGCACCCGGAATGGCCAGCAGTACGCCGGTCATGCCGCCGATGGCGAAGGTCACCATGAAGCCCAGGGTCCACATCACCTGGCTGGTGAAGCGCAGACGCCCTTGGTAAATGGTGAACAGCCAGTTGAATAGCTTCACCCCCGTCGGGATCGAAATCAGCATCGTCGCCAGGCCGAAGAAGGCGTTGACGTTGGCACCCGAACCCATGGTGAAGAAGTGGTGCAGCCAAACCATGAAGCCCAACACCGAGATCGCGCCGCTGGCGTAGATCATCGAGTGATGGCCGAACAGTTTCTTGCCGGAGAAGGTCGAGATGACTTCGGAGAAAATCCCGAACGCCGGCAGAATCAGGATGTACACCTCGGGGTGACCCCAAGCCCAGAACAGGTTGACGTACATCATTGGATTACCACCAAGTTCATTGGTGAAAATGTGGAAATCCATGTAACGGTCAAGCGTCAGCAGTGCCAGGGTAGCGGTCAGGATCGGGAACGAAGCCACGATCAGGACGTTGGCCCAAGTGCAGGTCCAGGTGAAGATTGGCATGTCCATCAGCTTCATGCCCGGGGTACGCATTTTCAGCACGGTGGCCAGGAAGTTGACCCCCGTCAGCGTCGTACCTAACCCGGAAAGCTGTAGCGCCCAGATGTAGTAATCCACACCCACGCCCGGGCTGTAGCCCAGTTCCGACAACGGTGGATACGCCACCCAACCGGTACGGGCGAATTCGCCGACACCCAGGGACACGTTTACCAGTACGACGCCGGACACCAGCAGCCAGAAGCTCAGGGAGTTCAGGAACGGGTACGCCACGTCACGGGCACCGATCTGCAGCGGCACTGCCAGGTTCATCAGGCCGGTGAAGAAAGGCATCGCCATGAAGATGATCATGATCACACCGTGGGCGGTGAAGATCTGGTCATAGTGTTCAGGTGGCAGGTAGCCAGGCGAACCTTCGGTGGACAGGGCCAACTGGGAACGCATCATGATGGCGTCGGCAAAACCGCGCAGCAGCATGATCATGGCAACGATGATGTACATCACGCCGATTTTCTTGTGGTCGACCGAGGTCAGCCACTCGGACCACAGGTAGGTCCACTTCTTGAAATACGTGATCAGCGCGAACACCGCCAGACCACCGAGCGCGATCATGGCAATGGTGACCATGACAATCGGCTCGTGGAACGGGACCGCTTCCCAACTTAATTTACCAAACATCGTTTACTCCTCTGCCCCGGCAGCTGAATGCGAACTCTTGTCCATCCCTTCGGTACCGGCCACTTCTTTCTCGCCCTTCTCGTGCTTGACCTTAGGACCCGGTTTCATGCCTTCGTACTTGTCGACGATGGTCTGGAACAGGTTCGGGGTCACCGAGGAGTAGAGCGCTACGGGATTGTTCTGGCTTGGCTTGGAAAGGGCTGCGTATTCAGCTTGTTCAAGCTGTTTAGGTGCCTTCTTGACTTCACTGATCCAGGCGTCGAATTCTTCCTGGGTCGTGGAGATCGCTTTGAATTTCATGCCGGTGAAGCCCGCGCCGCTGTAGTTGGCGGAGATACCGTCCATTTCAGCGTTTTCATTGGCGATCAGGTGCAGCTTGGTCTGCATGCCCGCCATCGCGTAGATCTGGCCGCCCAGGGCCGGGATGAAGAACGAGTTCATCACAGCGTCGGAGGTGATCTTGAAGTTGATCGGGGTGTTCGCCGGGAACACGATCTTGTTGACCGTGGCGATGCCTTGTTCCGGGTAGATGAACAGCCACTTCCAGTCCATCGCCACCACTTCGATGGTGATCGGCTTGACGTCGGATTCCAGCGGCTTGTACGGGTCAAGCGCGTGGGTCGACTTATAAGTGACGTAACCCAGGGCGATGATGATCAGTACGGGAACGGCCCAGACCGCGATTTCGATCTTGGTCGAGTGCGACCATTTCGGCGTGTACACGGCGTCAGTGTTGGACGCGCGGTATTTCCAGGCGAACAGGAACGTCATGACGATGACCGGCACAACGACCAACAGCATCAGCAGCGTTGCGGTGATGATCAGGTTTCGCTCATCCAGGCCCACTTGGCCCTTGGGATCGAGCAAGGTCATGTTGCAGCCTCCCAGCAACAGCGTGCCGAGCAGCGGCAATAAGCCTAGTAATCGGGGGTACCTGTTTTTACTCATCTCACGACCTCTAAAGCAGCTTGCGCAATGCAGTTGGGTTTTGATCGCCAACACTTCACCCTGCCAAGGGTTGGCATTTTTCTTGGATTGAATAAGTGCTGGTCCGTCGCGCGTCAGACGCTGTTCGACAAATCCTGGACTAGCGGTGAGTTCTTATTCGAATTCGTGGTCAAAGGCCTTGTTACAGACCAATTCCATTTGGTGCGGATATTGGAAAGGCGCCGACACCCGGGATCGCATGGAGCATTCGTTGCCCCTCGATCGCCTTTCGCTGCTCAGGGGTGAGCAGTGCCGGTAGTTCAGTGCGGGCGATTGTAGATATGTAGCGTTTTATAAACCATGTCTTAACCAGAAATAATTTTTATCTAATACAGCAACAATATTGAATGATTGTTGTGAGCGGCGCGCATCTTATCGCGATCAGTTCGCAACAAGAACCCCAAAAAACGTAGGCCTACTGCCCCCAGTTCAGACAGCTTCCAGGCCTTTCGCAGACCCTTGCGATGGACGCCAGCCCCCACATCACAAGGGCTTCGCCGATTCTCGCGACGCTGTTAAAACTGCCTGCTCGACGACGGGCCGAGTGGTGCAGAATTACTCTGAAACAAAGCCTTTCCAGTAGCGGAAATTCCTCGTCTGGCGGCTGCTGAAATCCTCTGTGACACATGCGCTGTGACAACATGTCGCACTTGTGTCGCACCTCGGCTTGTCGCAGATCACGGCCTGTTGCCTCAGGTCTTCACCACGCAAAACGCCCCGATCCATTGAACCCGGACCGGGGCGTTTTTTATCCGCCGCGCCAATGCGCGACAGGGCTTCAGCGCAAGTGTTTGCGGTTACGCGAAGTCAGCAGCGGCACCAGGATCACCACCAGCACAAAGGCCACCAACGCCCATTGCGCCAGGGACAAGCCGAGGATCGGCGGGTACGGCGTGGAGCAGAACCCGTCGACCTGGAAGCCCAGCGGGAAAATCTTCGCCAGCGGCAGGCCATCGACAATCGGTTGCAGCACATCGATGCCGCAGCTGACTGCCGGGAAGAACTGGGTGTACACGTGATGCCCCGCCACCGCGACGCCGAACAGCGCGCTGATGACCACCAGGGTTTCGAACAGCGTGATGCTGCCACGGGTGCGCATGGCCGCGCCGATGAAGGCGAAGATCGCGATCAGCAACAACGCGTAGCGTTGCAGGATGCACAGCGGGCACGGTGCCTCGCCCAACACCACTTGCATGTACAACGCCCCGCCGATCAGCGCCAGGCAGATCACGCCCAGCAACACCAGGAAGCGCCGCTCACGGCCCAACCGCATCATTTCTTCATTCATTGCGTTTCCCTTCTGAAAATCCGATGGCGGGGAGTTTACACGTTGGCCATGACTGTCGAGTACATGAGCCCAACGCGAGTCTGGCGGACTAAACGACAGAGCGGTTAAGGCGTGATTAAACTTTCCTTACTTCCCGAGACTTTCTTCAGCCCAAAAGCATCGCGAGCAGGCTCGCTCCCACCTTGGAATGTGATCCAGTGTGGGAGCGAGCCTGCTCGCGATGGGTGCAGCTCGGTACCGAGAGTGTTACTCCAGGGCAGAAGCCGGCCCGAAGAACTCATAACGGCTTTGCTTCTCAGGCACACCCAGGGCTTTCAAGTGACGCTTGACCGCTGCCATGAAGCCTTTCGGGCCGAGGAAGTAAGCGTCCAGGTCGCGATCTTCCGGCAACCACTGGCCCAGTTGCTCTTCGGTCAGGAAGCCAACGGTGTGCGCAGCCGGGCTGACGCCATCGTCTTCGGCGTAGCAGTAGAAGCGCTTGAGCTGTGGATAACGTTCGGCCAGGCCATCGATCACGTCGCGGAAGGCGTGCACGCCACCGTTACGCGCGCAGTGGATGAAGTGCACCGGGCGCTCGGTTTCCAGTGCCGCTTCCAGCATCGCCAGGGTCGGGGTGATGCCGACGCCGCCGCTGATCAGCACCAATGGCTTGTCGTTGTCAGCCAGGACGAACTCGCCCGACGGAGTGAACAACTGAATGCTGTCGCCCACGTGCAGGTTGTCGTGCAAGTGGTTCGACGCACGGCCGCCGGGTTCGCGTTTAACGCTGATGCGGTACTGGGTGTTGCTCGGGCGGGCCGACAGCGAGTAGTTGCGGCGGATTTCTTCGCCATCGAGGAACAATTGCAGGCCGATGTACTGGCCGGGTTCGGCGGCCAGGACTTGGCCTTTGTCTGCCGGTTCGAAGTAGAAGGACACGATTTCCGCGCTTTCCTGCACTTTGTTGGCGACGATGAATTCCCGCGCCCCGCGCCAGCCGCCAGGGGCTGCTTCTTTCTGGTCGTAGATCGAGCTTTCGGCGCCGATCAGAATGTCCGCCAACTGGCCGTAAGCAGCACCCCACGCGGCGATCACTTCAGGGGTGGCGATTTCTTCGCCCAGCACTTCGGCAATCGCCCGCAGCAGGCAACCGCCAACGATCGGGTAGTGCTCCGGCAGGATTTGCAGGGCCACGTGCTTGTTGATGATCTTGGCCACCAGGTCGCCCAATTGGTCGAGCTGGTCGATGTGCCGCGCATACATCAACACGCCGTTGGCCAGGGCCCGTGGCTGGTCGCCGCTGGCCTGGTGCGCCTGGTTGAACAGTGGGCGCACCGACGGGTTCTCGGACAGCAGCATCCGGTAGAAGTGAGTGATAAGGGCTTCGCCGCCGCTTTCGAGCAGTGGCACGGTGGATTTAACAATGGCACGATCTTGAACGCTAAGCATGGAAGGCACTCCGGTGTTTTAGTCTGTTTGCCTTTACTTATCAGTTTCCGTGCCAATTAATAAATCGATATAAATCAACACTTTAAAATTTGATTAGTCATATCGACATGTGTGGATTTATAGTCAGCGCGACTACATGGAGTCACTATGACTGCAAAATCTCTGCTAACGACTTTATTACCACTGGTCTCCGACCTGTCCCGCGAATTGCCCGAGAGCGAGCGCTACCGCCGCCTGCTCGAAGCCATGCGCGCGTTGCTGCCGTGCGATGCCACGGCATTGCTGCGGATCGACGGCGAATGGCTGGTGCCCCTGGCCGTTGACGGGTTGAGCACCGACACGTTGGGCCGGCGCTTCAAAATCAGCGAACACCCGCGTTTTGAAGCATTGCTCAGCCATCCCGGGCCGACCCGATTCGCCGCCGACAGCGACCTGCCGGACCCTTACGACGGCTTGGTTGAAGGCCTCGACGATCACCTTGAAGTCCACGACTGCATGGGCTGTCCGCTGTTCGTCGACGAACGGCCGTGGGGTCTGTTGACCCTCGACGCCCTCGATCCGCAACAGTTGGAACCGGTGGAACTCGACACCCTGCAAGCGTTCGCCAGCCTGGCCGCCGCCACGGTGAACGCCGCCGAGCGCATCCAGCGCCTGGCCAACCGTGTAGAAGACGAACAACAGCGCGCCGAGGTCTATCGCCAAGCCAGCGGCCAGCAGAACCGCGAAATGATCGGCCAGAGCAAGGCGCACAAGCGCCTGGTCGAGGAAATCAGCCTGGTGGGCGGCAGCGACCTGACCGTGCTGATCACCGGGGAGACCGGGGTCGGCAAGGAACTGGTGGCCCAAGCGATCCACGCCGCGTCCCGCCGCGCCGACAAACCGATCATCAGCCTTAACTGCGCCGCCCTGCCTGACACCCTGGTGGAAAGCGAACTGTTCGGTCACGTCCGCGGCGCCTTCACTGGCGCCACCAGCGACCGCCGCGGCAAATTCGAACTGGCTAACGGCGGCACGCTGTTCCTCGATGAAGTTGGCGAACTGTCCCTCACCGTCCAGGCCAAATTGCTGCGGGTGTTGCAGAGCGGCCAATTGCAACGCCTGGGCTCGGACAAAGAGCACCAGGTGGACGTGCGCCTGATCGCCGCGACCAACCGCGACCTCGCCGAGGAAGTCCGCAGCGGCCGCTACCGTGCCGACTTCTATCACCGCTTGAGCGTCTACCCGTTGCTGGTGCCCGCGTTGCGTGATCGCGGCCGCGACGTGCTGCTGCTCAGCGGTTTTTTCCTCGAGCAGAACCGCTCGCGCATGGGCCTCAACAGCCTGCGCCTGAACGCCGACGCTCAAGCCGCGTTGCTGGCCTACGCCTGGCCGGGCAACGTGCGCGAGCTGGAGCACTTGATCGGCCGCAGCGCGCTCAAGGCCTTGGGTAATTGCAAGGAACGGCCGAAGATCCTCAGCCTCAGTGCTGCCGACCTTGACCTGCCCCACGGCGAATTGAACGCCCCCGAACAACCAGCCGCCGAAGGCCAAGGCCCGGCATTGGTGATCACCGGGGATCTGCGCCAGGCCACCGAGAATTATCAACGGCAGTTGATCGGTGCTTGCCTGGAACGGCACGCCAACAATTGGGCCAGCGCCGCCCGCGAGCTGGGCCTGGATCGGGCGAACCTCGGGCGGATGGCCAAGCGTTTGGGGATGAAGGGCTGAATTCCTCAAGCCCACCCCAATTGAGTCGATAACCCGATATCAAGCGCTGTCGGCGAGCTCCCCGCTCGCCCACCACCTTTTTCCACAGAAGGTTTTTATGTCGTCCACCAAAGCCCGCGCAGATTCACTTTCGCTGCTGCTGTTTACCTTGCGCAGCGGCAAGCTGATGGCGATCAACCTGCTCAAAGTCAGTGAAATCATCCCCTGCCCGCCGCTGACCAAGCTGCCGGAGGCACACCCGCACGTCAAAGGTATTGCCACCCTGCGCGGCGCGTCGCTGTCGGTCATCGACCTCAGCCGCGCCATCGGCGAGCGGCCGCTGGTCGATCCGGACGGCGGCTGCCTGATCGTCACCGACGTCAGTCGCTCCAAGCAGGGCTTGCACGTGCAAGCGGTGAGCAAGATCGTCCACTGCCTGACCACCGACATCCGCCCACCGCCCTTCGGCTCCGGTGGCGTGCGCTCGTACATCACCGGCGTGACCTCGGTGGACGGCACGCTGGTGCAGGTGCTCGACATCGAAAAAGTCATCCACGGTATCGCCCCGGCACAGATCGAGATGGCCCCGACCGAACTGAGCATGGAAGACGCCGAAGTGCTCGGCAATGCGCGGATTCTGGTGGTCGATGACAGCCAGGTGGCGTTGCAGCAATCGGTGCACACCCTGCGCAACCTCGGCCTGCAATGCCACACGGCGCGCAGTGCCAAGGAAGCCATTGACTGCCTGCTCGACCTGCAAGGCACCGCCCAGCAGATCAACCTGATTGTCTCGGACATCGAAATGTCGGAGATGGACGGCTACGCGTTCACCCGCACCCTGCGGGAGACTCCGGACTTCTCGCACCTCTACGTGCTGCTGCACACCTCTCTCGACAGCGCGATGAACAGCGAAAAAGCGCGGCTGGCGGGAGCCAACGCGGTGCTGACCAAGTTCTCGTCGCCGGAACTGACCCAGTGCCTGATCACGGCCGCCAAAGCGGTCGCGCAACAGGGTCACTGAGATGACCGAGACCTGGTGCCTGTTGATGCGCCGCGACTTGAGCGCGGCGCTGCCGCCGGCGACCTGGCCCGGACACATCCGCGTCACCACTTATGGCGCGCAGCACGCCGAGGCCATTCATCGCTTGATGGAACTCGGTCAGCGCGACGGTGGCGGTCGGGTGCCGGTCCTCGAGGTCTGGCGCCAGCGCTTTGAAAGCGACCCCGAATACGATCCGGCGCTGTGCTTCATCGCCCAGGACGAGCACGGCATCGTCGGCGTGGCGCAATGCTGGACCAGCGCCTACATCAAGAACCTGGTGGTGCACCCCCGCGCCCAAGGCAAAGGCCTCGGTCGCGCTTTGCTGCTGCATGCGTTCAAGGTGTTTCAACTGCGCAAGGAAGGTTTCGTCGACCTCAAGGTCCTGGAAGACAACCAACGCGCCCGGCGCCTGTATGAAAACGCCGGGATGCGCGTGATCCGACGCGAAGAAGTCGAGGTCTGAAACCGGTGGGAGCGAGCCTGTGTGGCGAGGGGGCTTGCCCCCGTTGGACCGGGCTGGCGCTCCAGTGCGAAGCGCTCCTAGTGCTGAGAATCGCATTCACCGGTTTGACGACTGCTTCGCAGCCGAACGGGGCGATGCGGCGTCCCGACAAGCCCCCTCACCACACAGACAACAACACATGGGCGAACTGATTGACTCAGACACACTCCAACCCAGGACAAAAACACCCCCAAGGATGCCTGCCCCATGAAAGCCCTGACCTTCTCCCTGCTCTGCCTCACCGCCCTGGCCACCCAGGCGCACGCCTCCAGCTCGGACGCCTGGGCCGACTATTACAAAGCCATGAACGAAAGCTGCCTCACCGCCAGCGGTTTGAAAAACGTCAAGGCTGTCGGCAAACCCGCTGAATACGACGACCGCGTCGACTTCGCCGCCGTGTTGCTGCAAGGCACTTACCCGCAGAAACACATGAAAGGCCAGGCCGGCACCGAGCTGTGCCTGTACAACAAAAAGAGCAAAACCGCTTACATCACCGAGTGGGATTCCATCCGCCCGGCCAGCAAAGCCAAGTAAGCGAAACAACGGCTGGCGCATAACTTGCTTCGACAGTGACCTTCGCGGTGGCTTTCCGTCACCGCTTTCCTGCGTTCAATTGCGACCGGCCGTTCAATGAATACGACGTTTTCCTGCGTAGGTTGTGGCAAATGCTGCAACGACCATCACGTACCCCTGACCCTTGCTGAAGCCCGCATGTGGGCGGCCGACGGCGGTCAAGTGATCGTGTTGGTGGAGGGCTTTCTCGACAACGGCCTCGGCTTGCCGGACCAGCAACGGGAACACGCCGAACGGCGTTCGGTGGTGGTCCATAGTGGCGCGACCCAGGCCCATGTCGCGATCACGTTCGCTGCATACAACGTCGGCCCCTGCCGGAATCTTGACGAAGACAACCTGTGCCGCATCTACGAGCGCCGGCCGCTGGTGTGCCGGATCTACCCGATGGAAATCAACCCGCACATTCCGCTGAACATCGCGGTCAAGGAATGCCCGCCGGAGTCTTGGGAGCAAGGTCCCGAGCTGATTGTTGGTGGCGAGTTGGTTGACCGGGAACTGGCGCAGTTGATCCAGCGCTCGCGCCAGGCCGATCGCGATGACGTACAGACCAAGGATGGGATTTGCGCCTCGCTGGGTATTCGCACCACCGCGCTGAAAGGCGATGGCTTCACCGCGTACCTGCCGGACATGACCGCGTTTGCCACGGTAATCGATCAGGTGCAGCGCCAGCCTGTGGCCGCTGCCGAGAGCGCCTGGCAGTTCCACGTTTCGGGCGACGACATCGCCGCCCAAGTGCTGGCGGCCGGCGCCCAGGTGACGAACGAAACGCCGTTGAACTACGCGTTTATTTCATTGCGCGCAGCCTGACCCATCAGCTCGGCACCACCGCCAGGCACTCGACTTCGACGCGTGCGTCCATCACCAGTTGCCGGGCCGCGAAGGCCGTTCGCGTCGGCAAGCGATCGGCGGGGAAATAACGGCTGTACACCGCATTCATTGCGGCGAAATCCTCGATATCCGCGAGGATCACCGTGCACTTGACCACGTTGTGCACCGACGTACCCGACTGCTGCAACGCCGTGCGCAAGTTTTCCATGGTCTGGGTCATTTGCGCGGTGATGCCGCCCTCCACCAGGTTGCCGTCGGCATTCAGGCCCAGCAGGCCACTCAGGTAAAGGGTCGACCCCACCTGCACGGCATCGGAGAACGGCAAGCCTTCGGCATTCAGGACGTAGCTCAGCGCCGGTGGCGCATCGGCCACGGCCGAACTGCGCTCGGACGACGGGGCGTCCATCGCGGCGGACACGCCACTGTGAGTCAGGGACAGCAGGAACAGCCACGGGGCGAGCTTGATGGGGAGCATGTCGACGGTCTCTCTCGAAGGGGAATCGAACCCGCGTAACGCGGGTACGAATCTTCGACGAGTGAGCACCGGTTCTCACAGAGGAGAAGTCGCTGATTCTCGTGGGAAAAATCTGCGGATGCCGCTGATTTTTCCAAGCCAAAGAGGTTTGGCCGTCAGCGCTTGCCCATCGAGCGGCGGGTGCCCGGTGGCGCGGCGCCTGGGGTCTTGGTGTGGCCGTTTTTCGCGCCGTTCTTGTACCACGGCTGGCTGGCCGGCTTGGCCGTGGCCAGGTCGCCGGGCTTGAACGGGAATTTGAAGGCCGGGATCACGGCCTGGGTTTCGCCATCGACGCTGTCTGCCAGCTCGACCTGGTCGTCCGCGGGTGCGTCGACCGACGGTTGTTTCGGGGAAGTCATGAAAGCTCCGGGTGCTGCACGAAGTGTCGCGCCCGGTGGATGAGCGCGAAAAGGCCGGCAGTATAGCGTTAGAAGCAGTGGGAAGCTGCAAGCTGCGAGCGGCAAGTGACGGGGTGTTGTTTTGATCGTTCCTACGCTCGGCGTGGGAACGATCATCAAACATCAGGGTTGTGTATTGACTGTCAGGTCGCTATCGCTAGCAGGCTAGCTCCCACAGTTTTTGATCTCTGGTGTTCACAGATTGTGTGCACGCCACAAACCCACTGTGGGAGCTAGCCTGCTGGCGATGGGGCCATCAGCCTCAATATCTCTGTTGTCTGACTCACCGCTATCGCTAGCAGGCTAGCTCCCACAGTTTTTGATCTCTGGTGTTCACAGATTGTGTGCACGCCACAAACCCACTGTGGGAGCTAGCCTGCTGGCGATGGGGCCGTCAGCCTCAATATCTCTGTTGTCTGACACACCGCTATCGCTAGCAGGCTAGCTCCCACAGTTTTTGATCTCTGGTGTTCACAGATTGTGTGCACGCCACAAACCCACTGTGGGAGCTAGCCTGCTGGCGATGGGGCCATCAGCCTCAATATCTCTGTTGTCTGACTCACCGCTATCGCTAGCAGGCTAGCTCCCACAGGGATTACCGGTGTTCGCGGGTTGTGTGCGCGCCACAAAACCTGTGGGAGCGTGGCTTGCCCGCGATGAACGATGACGCGGTCTAGATCGGGTCGACGTTATCCAGTGCCCGATTCACTGCCAGTTCCGCAAGCATGATGATTTGCTGCACTGCCATCGCCGTGTGGCGTTGCGAGCCCATCAGGTCGGAGGCGAAGTTGCTGACCATGACGCTGGCCGAGGCCAGGGATTCGCAGGCGTGGGCCAGCAGGCTTTCGTTGTCGACGTTCGGGGCGATGATGAACATCGTGCTTGGACGCCGGGGACGGTCGGCATAGGGATCGGGCGGCTTGAGGTAGTAGTCGAGGGCACGCTGGGCGGCCACGCGGTCTTTGAATAATTCTTCCGCCAACTGGGCTTCGGCGCTGGGGGTGGTGGTGTTGAAGGGTGGGTCGGGAACGAGCTTGTCCATATCGCAATCCTTCTGCGTAAAGGCCATCACTTGCCGTTTCTCACGCGGCAAGTGGTGACAGCTATGTGCGAGGTGAGAAAACCGGTATGGACACCCGGCCAGACCGAAGTCTGCCCGCACACAGCCGCCATAAAGCAATTGCAGACAGCAGATAAGCTGGCGGCGATTATGCGGGCAGTGGCTTTGGATGACCATAAGTTGCCGGGTTCTCACACCCGATCACTGAATGTTCAGTGACAGGCAAAAGACTAGAGACGCCGCTTCCGACCGACAACCTGAAAGATGTGTGGGAAAGTTCTGTGGTTTGGCGATCTGGATAAACATCAGGGTTGTGTATTGACTGTCAGGTCGCTATCGCTAGCAGGCTAGCTCCCACAGTTTTTGATCTCTGGTGTTCACAGATTGTGTGCACGCCACAAACCCACTGTGGGAGCTAGCCTGCTGGCGATGGGGCCATCAGCCTCAATATCTCTGTTGTCTGACACACCGCTATCGCTAGCAGGCTAGCTCCCACAGGGATTACCGGTGTTCGCGGGTTGTGTGCACGCCACAAAACCTGTGGGAGCGTGGCTTGCCCGCGATGAACGATGACGCGGTCCAAACTGACAGCCCCGTCAGTTAGCCGTCACCTTCCTGACCCGGTGACAGGACTATAAGAAAGCGTATAAAGCTGGCATTCCGCCCATTCATTTGACCCCGGCGCCTCACCCGCATGCGAATTCCCAAGAAAACCGCCCTGATCATTGGCCTGTTGATCGCTGTGGGCGCTGTCGGTACCTGGCTCGTGACCAAACCCGCCGCCACCAAACTCGCGGCGCCGACGGCGATTCCGGTGCGGGTGGTTAATGTGGCGCAGAAAGACGTGCCGCGTTACGTCAGCGGCATCGGTTCGGTGCTGTCGCTGCACAGCGTGGTGGTACGGCCGCAGATCGACGGCATTCTCACCAAATTGCTGGTGAAAGAAGGCCAATTGGTCAACAAAGGGGATTTGCTGGCCACCATCGATGATCGCTCGATCCGCGCCAGCCTCGATCAGGCCAAGGCACAACTCGGCGAAAGCCAGGCGCAGTTGCAGGTGGCCCAGGTCAACCTCAAGCGTTACAAATTGCTCAGCGTCGACGACGGCGTGTCGAAGCAGACCTACGACCAGCAACAAGCCCTGGTCAACCAACTCAAAGCCACCCTGCAAGGCAATCAAGCGGCGATTGACGCGGCGCAGGTGCAACTGTCCTACACGCAGATTCGCTCCCCGGTCACCGGTCGCGTCGGGATTCGCACGGTGGACGAAGGCAACTTCCTGCGCATGAGCGACACCCAAGGCCTGTTTTCGGTTACCCAGATCGACCCGATTGCCGTGGAATTCTCCCTGCCGCAACAAATGCTGCCGATCCTGCAGGACCTGGTCGGCGACCCGACACGCGCCCAGGTCAAGGCCTACATCGGCGCCGACACCGATGGCGAAACCGGCAACTTGCTTGGCGACGGGCACCTGACCCTGATCGATAACCAAATCAGCGCCAACACCGGGACCATCCGCGCCAAGACCGAATTCAGCAACCCCAATCAGAAGCTGTGGCCGGGCCTGCTGGTGACGGTGAAAGTGCAGACCGCCCTGGAGAAAGATGCGCTGGTGGTGCCGCCGACCGTCGTCCAGCGCGGCATGGATCAACATTTCGTGTACCGGGTCAACGGCGACAAGGTGGAAACCGTGCCGGTGCAGATGGTTTATCAAGGCAGCGGCCAAGACATCATCAAAGGCGTGAAGGCCGGCGATGTGCTGGTCAGCGATGGCCAGTCGCGGCTCAAGCCCGGCTCGTCGGTGCAGGTGCTGACTGACCCGCCGCAGGTGGTGCAGACCGGCGCGCAGGTGCAGCCATGAAGGGTCAGGGTTCGATTTCCGCGTGGTGCGTCAACCACCCGGTGGCGACCATCCTGCTGACGTTTGCCCTGGTTTTGCTCGGCGCTATTGCCTTCCCCCGTTTGCCGATCGCGCCGCTGCCGGAAGCGGAATTCCCGACCATTCAGGTCTCGGCGCAACTGCCCGGCGCCAGTCCGGACACCATGGCCTCGTCCGTGGCCACGCCGCTGGAAGTGCAATTCAGCGCCATCCCCGGCGTGACCCAGATGACCTCCAGCAGCGCCTTGGGCTCGACCAACCTGACCCTGCAATTCACCCTCGATAAAAGCATCGACACCGCCGCCCAGGAAGTGCAAGCGGCGATCAACACCGCTGCCGGCAAACTGCCCAAGGACATGCCGACGCTGCCGACCTGGAAGAAGGTCAACCCGGCCGACAGCCCGGTGCTGATCCTCAGCGTCAGCTCGACGCAAATGCCCGGCACCGAACTCAGCGACCTGGTGGAAACCCTGCTCTCGCGTCAGATCAGTCAGATCGACGGCGTAGGACAAATCAACATCACCGGTCAGCAACGTCCGGCGATTCGGGTGCAAGTGTCCGCCGACAAACTCGCGGCCATTGGCCTGACCCTGGCGGACATTCGCCTGGCGATCCAGCAAACCAGCCTGAACCTGGCCAAGGGTGCGCTGTACGGCGAGTCGAGTATTTCCACGTTGTCGACCAACGACCAGTTGTTCCACCCGGACGACTACAGCCAGTTGATCGTGTCCTACAAGGACGGCGCCCCGGTTCACCTGAAAGATGTCGCGAAAGTCGTCAACGGTTCGGAAGATGCCTACGTGCAGGCCTGGGCCGGGGATCGGCCGGGGGTCAACCTGGTGATTTCGCGGCAACCGGGGGCCAACATCGTCGAGACCGTCGACCGCATTCAAGCCGCGTTGCCGGCACTGGAAGCGATGCTGCCGGCCTCGGTGCAGGTCAAGGTGCTGGTGGACCGCACGCAGACCATTCGCGCCTCGCTGCATGAAGTGGAAATCACCCTGCTGATCGCCATCTTGCTGGTGGTGGCGGTGATGGCGCTGTTCCTGCGCCAGTTGTCGGCGACCCTGATTGTCTCGGCGGTGCTGGGGGTGTCGCTGATCGCCAGTTTCGCCCTGATGTACGTGATGGGTTTCAGCCTGAACAACCTGACCCTGGTGGCCATCGTAGTGGCCGTGGGCTTTGTGGTCGACGATGCCATCGTCGTGGTGGAGAACATCCACCGGCACCTGGAGGCCGGCGACGGCATGCGCGAAGCGGCGATCAAGGGCGCCGGCGAGATTGGCTTCACCGTGGTCTCCATCAGTTTCTCGCTGGTGGCGGCGTTCATTCCGCTGTTGTTCATGGGCGGCGTGGTCGGGCGCTTGTTTAAAGAGTTCGCGCTGACCGCCACGTCGACCATCCTGATTTCGGTGGTGGTGTCCCTGACCCTGGCGCCGACCCTGGCCGCGCTGTTCATGAAAGCCCCGGTGCACCACGCCAACGCCAAGCCCGGCTTCAGCGAGCGCTTGCTGGCGCTGTATGAAAAAGGTCTGCGCAAGGCCCTCGCCCACCAGAAACTGATGATCGGCGTGTTCGGTTTGTCGGTGGCACTGGCGGTGGGCGGCTACATCTTCATTCCCAAAGGCTTCTTCCCGGTGCAAGACACGGGTTTCGTGCTCGGCACCACCGAGGCCGCCGCCGACATTTCCTTCAATGACATGGTGAAAAAACACCAAGCCATGGCGGAGATCGTCGCCGCCGACCCGGCGGTGCAAGCGTTCTCCCATTCGGTGGGGGTCTCGGGCAGCAACCAGACCATCGCCAACGGTCGCTTCTGGATTTCGTTGAAAAAACGCAGCGACCGCGATGTGTCGGCCAGCCAGTTCATCGACCGGATTCGCCCGAAACTGATGAAAGTCCCGGGCATCGTCCTGTACCTGCGCGCCGGCCAGGACATCAACCTCAGCTCCGGCCCGAGCCGCGCCCAGTACCAATACGTGCTGAAAAGCAACGACGGCCCGACGCTGAGCACCTGGACCCAGCGCCTGACGGAAAAACTGCGGGCCAACCCGGCGTTCCGCGACATTTCCAACGACTTGCAACTGGGCGGCAGCATCACTCACATCAGCATCGACCGCAGTGCGGCGGCGCGTTTCGGCCTGACCGCCAGTGATGTCGACGAAGCGCTGTACGACGCCTTCGGACAGCGGCAGATCAATGAGTTCCAGACCGAAATCAACCAGTACAACGTAATTCTCGAGCTGGACACCAAGCAACGGGGCAAGGCCGAAAGCCTGAATTACTTCTACTTGCGCTCACCGCTGAGCGGGGAAATGGTGCCGCTGTCAGCGCTGGCGCGGTTCGATGCGCCGACTGTCGGGCCGCTGTCCATTGCCCACGACGGCATGTTCCCGGCCGCCAACTTGTCGTTCAACCTGGCGCCCGGCGTGGCGTTGGGTGATGCGGTGATCCTGCTCAACCAGGCCAAGGCCGATATCGGCATGCCGGCGGCCATCAGCGGCAATTTCCAGGGCGCGGCGCAAGCGTTCCAGAGTTCGCTGGCCAGCCAGCCATGGCTGATTCTCGCGGCGCTGGTGGCGGTGTACATCATCCTTGGCGTGCTCTACGAGAGCTTCGTCCATCCGCTGACCATCATCTCGACGCTGCCGGCTGCGGGGTTGGGCGCGGTGATCATGCTGTGGTTGTGCGGCCAGGACTTTTCGATCATGGCGTTGATTGGCCTGGTGTTGCTGATCGGCATCGTCAAGAAAAACGGCATCCTGATGATCGACTTCGCCCTCGACGCCCAGCGCAACGGCGGCCTGGCCCCCGAAGAAGCGATTTTCCAGGCCTGTATCACCCGGTTCCGGCCAATCATCATGACCACCCTCGCCGCCCTGCTTGGCGCCTTGCCGCTGATGCTCGGCTATGGCGCCGGTGCGGAATTGCGCCAGCCGCTGGGGATCGCGGTGGTCGGCGGCTTGCTGGTGAGCCAGATGCTGACGCTGTTTACCACGCCGGTCATATACTTGTGGCTTGAGCGGCTATTTCATGGGCCCAAACCAGTGCCGACCACGGCCCTGGCCACCACAGACTGAGGCGGGGTCATGCGCGTTCTGATTATCGAAGACGAAGAAAAAACCGCGGATTATCTGCACCGCGGCCTGACGGAACAGGGCTACACCGTGGACCTGGCGCGGGACGGCATCGAAGGCCTGCACCTGGCGCTGGAAAGCGATTACGCGGTGATCGTCCTCGACGTGATGCTGCCGGGACTGGACGGCTTCGGCGTGTTGCGCGCCTTGCGTGCGCGCAAGCAAACCCCGGTGATCATGCTCACCGCCCGCGAACGGGTGGAAGACCGCATCAAAGGCCTGCGTGACGGTGCCGACGATTACCTCGGCAAACCGTTTTCCTTCCTCGAACTGGTAGCGCGCCTGCAAGCCCTGACCCGCCGCAGCGGCGGTCATGAACCGGTGCAGGTGAGCATCGCCGACCTGTGGATCGACCTGATCAGCCGCAAGGCCACCCGCGCCGGGGCACGCCTGGACCTGACCGCCAAGGAGTTCTCGCTGCTCAGCGTCCTAGCTCGGCGCCAAGGGGAAATTCTCTCGAAAACCGCGATTGCCGAGATGGTCTGGGACATTAATTTCGACAGTGATGCCAACGTCGTCGAAGTGGCGATCAAGCGCCTGCGGGCCAAGCTCGACGGGCCTTTTGAGGAAAAACTGCTGCACACCATCCGGGGCATGGGGTATGTGCTGGAGAGCCGTGGTGTCCAGTAACAGCATCGCCTTGCGCCTGAGCGGCATGTTCACGTTGGTGGCGCTGCTGGTGTTCCTGTTGATCGGCTGGGCCTTGTACCAGCAGGTCGACCGCGGCCTGGGCCTGTTGCCGGAAGCCGAACTGGACGCGCGCTACAGCGTGCTCGAATCCACGGTCGGCCGTTACGGCACGCCCGAGCACTGGGTGAAGATCAACAACAAGCTCAAGCTGCTGGGCGAAGAAGACAAGCGCATCAGTTTCTGGATCATCAGCGGCGACCCGCATTACGAATACGGCAACCCGACGCCGCAGATCCGCGACTTCGCCAAGGGCCCGCTGGGCATGCGCGACATGAGCCTGCCGGACCAGCCTTACCCGTTGAAAGTCTTGGTCAGCCAGTTCCCGGCCAAGGACCAACGTCCGCCGTTGCGGTTCATGATCGGCATCGACACCGAGACGTTTTTCCAGACCCAGCACCAGTTGTTGATCGCCCTGATTGGCCTGGCGATTGTCGGCGTGCTGATGGCGTCGGCGCTGGGCTATTGGGTGGCGCGCATCGGCCTCAAGCCGCTGATCAAGTTGTCCCACGAAGCCCAACGCCTGGCCCCGCCGCTGCGTGCCGGACGCTTGCGCCTGTCGCCGTTGCCGCCGGAGTTGTCGCAGTTCGTCAGTTCGTTCAACTCGACCCTGGAACGGGTCGAACAAGCGTATTCGCGGCTGGAGTCGTTCAACGCTGACGTCGCCCACGAACTGCGTTCGCCGCTGACCAACCTGATCGGCCAGACCCAGGTGGCCCTGACACGCGGGCGCTCGGCGGAACATTATTTCGAAGTGCTGCAATCCAACCTCGAAGAACTGGAGCGCCTGCGCTCGATCATCAACGACATGCTGTTCCTCGCCAGCGCCGACCAGGGCAGCAAGGCCACCAAGCTGACCAGCACCTCACTGGCCGATGAAGTGGCCACGACGCTGGAGTACCTGGATTTCATTCTTGAGGATGCCCAGGTCGAAGTGCAGGTCAGTGGCGACGCCCAGGTGCGGATCGAGATCGCTCACCTGCGCCGGGCCTTGATCAACCTCCTGAGCAACGCGGTGCAACACACCGAACCCGGGCAGGTGATCGAAGTGCGGATCGAGGTGGAAGAACATCAGGTCAGCATCGGCGTCGCCAACCCCGGCTTGCCGATCGCCAGCGAGCATTTGCCTCGGCTGTTCGAGCGGTTTTACCGGGTCGATGCGTCGCGAGCCAACAGCGGCAACAACCATGGCCTCGGGCTGGCGATCGTCAAGGCGATTGCGCTGATGCACGGCGGCGATGTGTTTGTGCGCAGTGATCGGGGGATGAATACGTTCGGGATTTATTTGCCGGTCTAAGTTTTGGGGCGGGCTTTAGATCGCCCCTCACCCCACTGATTCTTGCCTCCCCCGCAACAGTCATTTCCCCAATCGACACTGTTTCCCACGCGCTTGAATCCTTATCTTTGCCCGCACCAAACAGCACTTGCCAAGCAAGAAGGTTTTCAAGATGTCCAACACCATGGGTATTGCCAGCGCATTCGTTTTGTCCTCCCTGTTCCTGTCGCCAGTGGTCATGGCCGAAGAGTCCCACGCCTTTGTCGCGCACAACGCCGGCATCGCCCAGGCGTTCCAGCAAACCCAGGGCGAGATGACCGCCAAGGCTCAAGGCGCTGCGCAATCGCCTGACGCTCAAGCCGCGCGACCTCAGTCGAGCAGCGAAAAAGACAGCTGATCCACGCTTTTCCCCGACGGGTGCCCGGGGCTCTTCCCCCGGGCACCTCGTCTGCAAAGCCGCTGCCATCAGCGGCTTTTTTTGGTCTTTCGTTACCGTCACTGCAACGATCAACCCGGTGTTCAGGCCCGCGACTATCGTGCAATGATGCGGCTCAGGGCTTGGGAGCTACGCTTATAGAGAGCTTCGTCAATCAAAGCCCCTCAGCCGAGGCGAACCATGACCGTAAGCCGGCGTACCGCTTATGTTCCGGGCAGCACCGGACGACCCGAGTTGATGCTGATACTGGGCAGCTCTCGCTCACTGTCATCGCCATTCTATGCATCGTCGCCTTCCTGCTGATTCGCGAACACGGCAACGCGCAAATGCTCGCGACCCGCAGCGCCACGAACCTGGTGCAACTGATCGACGCCGACGTGCTGCGCAATGTCGAATTGTATGACCTATCCCTGCAAGGCCTGATCGCCGCCGCGCAGCGCGATGATTTGAAGCAAGTCTCGCCGCAGATCCGCCATCTGGTGCTGTTCGATCGCTCCAGCGCCGCCCGGTTCAAGGGCGATATCCTGTTGCTGGACCAGCAGGGCAACGTGATTGCCGATTCCTCGCGGGTGCAGCCGACTCCGGCCAACTTCGCCGACCGCGATTATTTCCTCGCCCACCTGCACAACCGCGCCACCGGCATGTTCATTAGCCGCCCGTTCAAGAACCGCTGTGACTGTGAGGAACGGGATGAATGGCGTATGAGTTTCAGCCGCCGCATCGAGTCGTCCAGCGGCGAGTTTCTCGGGGTTGCCGTGGCGTCGATGCGCCTGGCGTACTTCGATCAACTGTTCAACAGCCTGAACATTGGTCGTGACAGCACGTTAAACGTGATCAGCAGCGAGGGCATTTTGCTCGGGCAGAAACCGTACCTGGAACAGAACATGATCGGCCGCGATTTCTCCAGCCGACCGAACACCCGACGCATCCTGACCATGGGCAGCGGCAGTTTCAGCAGCGTGTCGAGCGTGGACCAGCAGGAGCGGCTGTACACCTTTTCCAAGGTCGGCAACCTGCCGCTGACGGTGATCGTCGCGCTGTCGCGCCATGAAATCTTCGCCACCTGGCAACGCACGGCCATCGTGGTGATCGGCGCCACGGGTGTGCTGTGCATCGCCCTGCTCTGGCTGACCTGGCTGCTGGGCCGCGAACTGCGCCTGCGACGCCGGGCCGAGCGGGAGCTGGCGCAACTGGCCGCCACCGATGCCCTGACCGGTGTCGCCAACCGCCGCACCCTGGACGTGACCCTGCGCCATGAGTGGTTCCGCGCCTTGCGCTCGACGCAACCCTTGTCGCTGCTGATGATCGATGCCGACCACTTCAAGGCCTTCAACGACCGCCACGGCCACCCGCAAGGCGATCAGGCCTTGCGTCAATTGGCCAAGGTCATCCGCGAGAACATCCGCCGCCCGGCAGACCTGGTGGCACGGTATGGAGGTGAAGAGTTTTCAGTGATTTTGCCGGACACCGATGCCGAGGGCGCCCTGACCATGGCTGAGCGGATTCGCCTGGCGGTCGAGCAACTGGAGGGAATTGCCGCGCCAATGACCGTAAGCGTGGGCGTCAGCACCTGGAGTGGAGACCCGGACACCAGCCTCGAACAGCTGCTGTTCAACGCCGACCGGGCGCTGTATCAAGCCAAGGAAGCGGGACGTAATCGAGTCATGGTGGGCTGAAACCCGGCACAACCTTTGTGGGAGCGAGCCTGCTCGCGAAGACCGTTTTACCGTCGATGCAAAGGTTGGATGTGAAGGCCTATTCGCGAGCAGGCTCGCTCCCACCCCGTAATACGGCGCAACAGGCATAAAAAAAGGCCACCCGAAGGTAGCCTTTAAAAAACTAGAGAGGTTTTTTACTTACACCGCCGCAACTGGACGCATGTAAGAGATCGGTGCGGTGCTGGCGTCTTCAAACGTCACCACTTCCCACGCATCGGTCTGCTCAATCAACTTGCGCAACAGTTGGTTGTTCAGCGCATGGCCGGACTTGAAGCCCTTGAACTCACCAATCAGGCTATTGCCCAGCAGGTAGAGGTCACCAATTGCGTCGAGGATCTTGTGCTTCACGAATTCGTCTTCATAGCGAAGGCCGTCTTCGTTCAGTACGCCATCCGCGTCGACCACGATAGCGTTTTCAACGCTGCCGCCGAGTGCGAGGTTGTGCTTGCGCAGGTACTCGATATCACTCATGAAACCAAAGGTACGGGCGCGGCT
>Ga0247742_10000973_pt1 | contig 21201 bp, 18 predicted proteins | sample UWRJL208509C2_FD_180944 | JGI IMG/M metagenome (GOLD analysis project Ga0247742, IMG submission 180944) | Plant litter microbial communities from Arlington Agricultural Research Station in Wisconsin, United States - UWRJ-L208-509C-2 | ecosystem: Environmental > Terrestrial > Plant litter >... | reverse complement strand
TCTTAAACATCAAATCCTGCTCTTTATTGTCGTTTTATGCGTTTTTAATAACATAAATATGGGAAGAATATTCCAAATTACGCTTCGCTTCCGAATTTGACCGAAGTCCGGTTATAAAAGCTGTAATAAAATTCATTTTCCCTGTTTTGTATTTTTCTGAAAGCAGGCTTACATAGAAAGCATCAAATTTCATAGGAAGGACTTTTACAAGCTGCATTTGTTTTTTTTCAAAAAGTAATTTTATAGCAGTTTTTGAAAAATGCCATAAATGTCTTGGTACATCATAAGCGGCCCAAAACTGTCCATAATATTTTGCATCGTAAGAATTAAAATTTGGAACAGCTATTATAATACTTCCCTGAGGTTTCAATAATCTTTTCAGTTCGCTAATTTGCTTTTCAAGATCCGGTACGTGTTCAAGTACATGCCACATTGTTATGACGTCAAAAGAATGGTCTTCTAACAAAGTCGTATTATCTACAAAATCCACACCTTTTGCAGATGCAATTTGTTTAGCTTTCGGACTTGGCTCTATTCCGGTAATATCCCAACCATTATTTCTCGCAGTGATTAGAAAATCTCCAGTTCCCGTTCCTATATCGAGGATTCTTCCTTTTTTTGAATGTAAAGAGTTAATTAGACCCAATTTGTTTTTAAGCGCTATATTTTTAACAAACTGGTATATTTTCTCAAAAAGAGAGCGTTTACCATCTGTATGCGAAATATAATCTTCACTTTCATAATATTTGCCCAGTTCTGTTTCATTAGGTTGCGGAGATGTGATTAGCATATCCAGGGCTGTGTCTTTATATAGTTCGAAAATTTCCGCAGAAACCGAATTATCTTTTACTGTTAAATAGTGACTGTCTTTAGATAGATTCATTGTAATTTTAAATATTCGTCTTTTAGGCTTTTTAAGTAATTTGTTGCAAGGTTATAATAAAGTGATTCTGAATCAAGGCAATCTTCATTTGCAGCACTAATCATTGAAACAGCAATAAATTTCGGAGAGTCGGTATCTATTGTTTCTGGCTTTAGGTTTGTAATAATGAAATCGGAAACAACAAAATATTTTTCGAGTTCGCTATTATCATAAATAAGCACTTGGAATTTTGCCCCATCTATCGTTACCCAAAAATCTGTTTGTTTATAATTGTTGAGTTCATATTTACGCATCACAAAATTCATGAATGTGGTTTTGTTCTGAATATTTTCAAAAATAAAAGCATTCAGTGGTTTTGTTCCTAAAGCTTCTTTACCGTTAGCCAGAACCAGATAATCTGGAATAGTTGTTCTTTGAATAGTTCCTCTACAACCGCTTAGAATAAAAAATAAAAATAATATTGCAATTTTACCAGTATTGATAAGGCTTAGCCTACTTCGTTCCACGTGAAACATAATTATCTCCCCATATAGATTAATAGTACCGAAATATCAGAAGGAGAAACTCCACTGATACGTGATGCCTGTGAAATAGTCACTGGTCTTATTTTACTAAGCTTTTGTTTTGCCTCAATCGACATCGATTTGATTTTTTCATAATCAAAGTTCTCCGGAATCTTTACATCTTCCAGTCTGGTCAATTTATCAGCATTATTTCTTTCCTTGTCTATATAGCCGGAATATTTGACCTGTATCTCGGCCTGCTCCATAATTTCCTGATCTAAGTCATTCGAAGCGATATATTCTTTTACGCTGTCAATCTTCATCATATCTTCAAGATCTATCTGAGGCCTGGAAAATATTTTGAACATCTTATCGGACTGATTAACCAAAGCACTTTCTTTGGATTCCAGGATCGGATTAACTTCGGCTGTCGTTACACTTGTTTCTTTAAAGAAATTGACCATGCGTTCAGATTCTTTCAACTTGTGCTCCATTCTTCTTAATCTCTTCTCGGAAGCCAAACCAATTTCGTGTGACATTGGTGTAAGGCGGAAATCGGCATTATCCTGACGTAATAGTGTCCTGTATTCCGCGCGTGAAGTAAACATCCTATATGGTTCTTCTGTTCCTTTTGTAATCAGGTCATCAATCAAAACCCCTATATATGCTTCATCCCTTTTTAATATTAAGGGATCTTTTTCATGAACTTTCAGGTGGGCATTAATTCCCGCCATCAAACCTTGGGAAGCTGCTTCCTCATATCCTGTAGTACCGTTTATTTGTCCGGCAAAATACAATCCTTCTACTAGTTTTGTCTCAAGCGTGTGTTTTAATTGCGTAGGTGGAAAATAATCATATTCGATAGCATATCCAGGACGGAAGAATTTTACATTCTCGAAACCAACTACCGACCGCAGGGCTTTGAATTGAATATCTTCTGGCAAGGAAGTAGAGAATCCGTTTACATATACTTCAACCGTATTCCATCCTTCCGGCTCTACAAACAACTGATGTCTTTCTTTATCTGCAAAACGATTTATCTTGTCTTCAATAGAAGGACAATATCTCGGCCCAAGACTTTTTATCCTTCCATTAAACATTGGAGAACGATCAAAACCTTCTCTCAGAATATCGTGTACATCGAGTGAAGTGTATGTCATATGACACGATTTTTGATGTATCAATGGTTTCGTCATATCAGAATACGAAAACTTATCCGGCTTAGCATCTCCTTTTTCTTCATTCATTTTGGAGTAGTCCAGCGAACGTCCATCCACACGTGGTGGAGTCCCTGTCTTCATTCTTCCTGCTTCGAAACCAGCATTCACAAGATCCTCTGTAATTCCGTATGCAGCACTCTCTCCTGCTCTGCCTCCTCCGAATTGTTTTTCTCCAATATGGATCAATCCATTCAGGAAAGTTCCGTTCGTCAGCACAACCGACTTAGACCGGATTTCCACACCCAGCGATGTCCTGATTCCTTTTATCTTTCCATTTTCAATGATCAGACCTTTCACCATTTCCTGATAAAAATCGAGATTTGGCGTACGTTCCAACATCAGTCTCCACTCCTCGGCAAACCTCATTCTATCACTCTGCACCCTTGGAGACCACATCGCAGGTCCTTTTGATTTATTCAGCATCTTGAACTGAATCGCGGTATTGTCAGAAACAATTCCTGAATACCCACCAAGCGCATCAATCTCCCGAACGATCTGTCCTTTTGCAATTCCACCCATGGCAGGATTACACGACATCTGTGCAATGTTTTGAAGGCTCATTGTAACCAATAAAGTTTTCGAGCCCATATTCGCGGCAGCGGCAGCGGCCTCAGATCCTGCATGCCCCGCGCCCACCACTATAACATCATATTCTTCTTGAAACATGTTCTTGTACTTTAATTTTTTGTGTTCCACGTGGAACACGTCTTCCGTTGTTTGAAATTTAATCTTACTGTTCCACGTGGAACATGGCGATTTTTTCATTCTCCTTAGAGCGCATTAATTGTTCATCAGCTTCTAATTTATCCTTGTATCCGCAGTAGTGCAGAATCCCGTGAACAAGAACTCTTTTTAGTTCCTCTTCAAAAGAAACATCAAAGTCCTGTGCGTTATCCTTAACCCTTTCAATGGACACAAATATATCCCCGTGAAGTTCGCTACCAACAGAGTAGTCAAAACTGATTATATCTGTAAGCGTATCGTGCTGTAGATATTCAAGGTTTATCTTGTGCAGGTAATCATCATCACAAAAGATGTAATTGATGTCCCCTTCTTTTTTGTTTTCAGATATGATAACGGCAGATAGCCAATCAGCAAATGCAGTTTCATTATCTAATTCAAAGTCTATTTCGTAATTAAAACTAATCATTTTTCTTAAAGTATTCCTGAACCTTCTGGTTAAAATTGGAGCGCAAAGGTAAGCTTTGTCTGTTTAATATCTCTACGCTGTTTAAATATTCTTGTAATGCCGGATTCAGAGCATTCGTTTGGTTATTGAAATCCTTCTTGTTTGTTTGGGATTGACGCTTCTTTTCTTCTCCCTGTTGTTGTATAGCTTTATCTAATTTTAGAAGCTCCTGCTTTACATTTAGTATCTTTTGTAATACTTCATTTTTAAAACCTTTATTCAATAATTGTTTCTCTATATCTTTCATTTGGTCGAGTGCATTTTGACCGTTACCTCCAAGTCCTTTCTTATTCAATTCCTTTTCTAAAGCTTCCCGCAATTGGCGCTGCTCTTTATAAATTTGCATTATTGCCTCTGCATTTCCTTCTCCATCCTGCCCTTCTCCTTGTGAATTGCTTTTACCATCCTTTCCCGTTTTACCTGGTTTCCCGTTTTGCCCAGAACTTCCTTCGCCACTTTTACCACCTTCTTTTCCACCCGGTTTTTCTCCAGGCTTATCGCCTGGTTTGTCACCAGGTTTATCCCCGGGCTTATCTCCTTTTTTCATTCCATCTTTCATCTTATCACCCAGCTTGTCCTGCTTCTTAATAATGTCAGGAAGTTGCATTCCTTCCCCTTGTCCTGGTTTAGGTTTACCTGCTCCCTGCATCCCCGACATCTGCATCTGCATTCCGTTCAATACATCACTGAGCATATCCGCCAACTTATTGGAAGATGAGACTGCGTATTGCTGATGAGAAACTCCTTTTGGAACTAAGGCATCCGCAAGTGATTCCAATGATTTATCCAGATTGTAGTGTACGTTACCAACTTCAGTATTGATTTCTTCACCTAATTGTGGGACACGTAGTGATAGTGCAAACAAACTATCATCTACATGTTTGAACTGTTGCTTTAAATCCTGCTGAATCTTTAGGTTTTTATTAAACGATGGCGAATTCCTTTTCAATCCTCTAAACTGTATCATCAGGTCTTCCTCAGAGAAAGAGAATGCAAGTAGATTGTCTAATATCTGACGCAATACTTTTACATCTTCTTCAATCTGTTCCTTATCGCCTGCTTCCATACTTTCAGACATCTTCATACTCATTTCCTTCATCTTCTTGGAAGCACTTTTCTGCTTTGGTTTTGCCTTGGCTTTATTCTCTTTCTTTAATTCATCAGAAGCTTTTTTAAGATCCTCGTCAATGTCTTTTTCTTTTTCCACATCTTTAGGGATGTCCATAGGTGCTTTTAATTCCTTATTTTCTTTATCAAGTTCTTTTAAATCTTCCTGTATTTTATCAAACTCCTTATTAATCTCTTCTTGCTTTTCGGCAGTATTCTCCTTGTCTTTATTCGATAATTCATCCTGCTTCTCTGAAAGCTTGTCTAATTTATCCGCCAACTGTTCCGCTTTCTTTTCAACATAGTAGCGTTTGGTAAGTTCTACCAGTTGCTCCAGACTTTTAGCCTGGCTTTTGGAATTCTGTTTGAACTTGTCCATTTTGTCCATCAGTTCCTCCTGCTTGATCTTATCATTAAGTTCCTTTAACTCGTCAAGTAGCTTTTGATTTTCATCTGAGTTTTTTTCCGTTTTTTCAAGTCTCTCAAGCAGTTTTTCTTTGAAGTCATCTTTCTTCTCCGATTTGAAATCCTTAAGATTCTCCTTCATCTTTTCAGAAAACTGTTTCATCATCTCATCCTGTTGCTTCTGCTTTTTGACAAAATCATTTACTTTCTGCTGGTCTTTAAAATCAAGGTTGTCTTTCTCTTTAGTCAGTTTTTGAAGTTTGTCCAGATCATCCATTTGTTTGTTCTGGTTCTTTATTGACTTTTCAAGACTGTTGATATTATTGTTTTGCTCCTGGAACATCTGGTCTTCTTTCTCCTCATCTGTAATTATCCTATCAGAAAACACAGAAGACTTTGTGCTCTTGAAACCATGCAATATATCATTATCAAAAACTTCAAAATAATACTCATATGAAACACCTTGTTCCACAGGAAGCGTGCCTGGAAAACTAAATATAAACTGGTCGAAGATATCGCGTTTTACAGCGATCATTCCCCTCTTTGCAGTCTCAGGTTTGCCTTTAGCGTAATATACAATTTGCAATTTTGACAATCCATGATCGTCAGAAACCTGCCCTATCACAACATTCTTCTGTACCTTCAAACTATCGGGAGCATTGTTTACAGATATGGTCGGAAACTGGTCCTTGATAACAGAAATCTGGTAATTAAGCTTTTCGTAGTGCTTTACCTTCTCGTTAGAAGTCAATATTTGGTAATCTATACTCTGATTAATACTTTTTGATAATACAAATGTATTTTCAGTAGCCAAAAATGGTGTAAATAACTTTAAATCAGACCATTCTACAGATTTAGTTGCTAAAGTGGCCACCTTCCAGGTAACTTTTGTTCCTTCCGGTACAATTGCATTACCTGTTCCCTTAACCACTTCTGTTTTCTTGTTTAAGTAGGAAGGAAAGTTTAGTATCATCTCGAAATTAGCTATCGTTGGAACAGCTACCACATCCAGTTTATACTCCTGTGAAGAAATAGTATTGGCCTCCACGTGGAACGCAACATTTTTTGAAGGTTTCGCAAAACGGTATTCAAATACACCCGGAGAAACACTTTCCATAAAATAACTCTCATCATTAATAAAGATCATAGCATTCTCAGGAACTACTTTGCCTTCCGATTTTACCTGTAGGACAAAATCATTTCCCTGTTCAGTCTGTAAACTCTTATTTAAGATTACAAAACGGAATGGCGCCGGTGGAAGATATTGCTGCTTGAAGTGCACAACCCTGTCAAAACTCTGGGAAATCATTTTGCTATTCCCTGAGATAAAGAAAAACATAAAAAACAATATCGGTATTATAGCCAATGGCAGGTACTTCCTGTTTTTGCTAAAATTGATTGCATTACCAAAAGGAACTGGCTGTAGGGAATTAGCCTTCTGCTCAATAGATGCTAAGAGTAATTCCGATTTATTTTCATCATTAGATAACTGAAGGAAGTTGGTCAGCTTATCACTTACTTCAGAAAAATGGTTCCCAATAATAGCTGATGCATCATTATAATCTATACCCTTCTGTATTTTGAACAACTTAGAAATAGGAAACAATATAAAACGAAACAGCAGGAAAAGTTCAACGATTATAAATATCCAGAACAAAACCGTCCTCGCTGTAGGTTTTAACCACAGGAAATATTCCACGAATAATGTGAACAGCAAATAGATCAGGCCAAGACCCGTGAAAACAATTACACCCTTTATGAGTTCATTGGTATAGTATTTCTTAATGAAAGCCTCTAACTTTTGATATATGAGTGATGTAGTTTCCAAATTCTTTGCTGTATTATTTATAACCGATAAAAGTAATAATTTATATATATAAAATGGCGTTAAATTAATTAGTGTTCAGTACTGAACACTCACGACCGCCTACTAAACACAATTGATTATCTTTGCGCCAAACTTTATTAAAATGTCTAAGCAAGTCAGAGTGCGTTTTGCACCAAGTCCTACCGGGGCTTTACATATTGGCGGTGTACGTACTGCCCTATTCAATTATTTGTTTGCCAAAAAACATGGCGGTGTATTCTACCTAAGGGTTGAGGATACAGATCAAACCCGTTTTGTTCCGGGAGCCGAGGAATATATACTTGAAGCTCTGGAATGGTTGGGAATTGCTCCTGAGGAGACTGTTGGCAAAAACGAAAAGTTTGGTCCTTACCGTCAGAGCGAAAGAAAACATTTGTATAAAGATTATGCAGAGCAGTTGATCGAATCAGGTTGGGCATATTATGCTTTTGATAAGGCAGCTGATCTTGATACTTTGAGAAAACAACATGAAGCAGAGGGTAAAACATTTATTTACAATCACCATAACCGCGAAAAACTCGATACTTCGCTTGTAATTTCGAAAGAAGAAACAGCTGCAAGAATCAGCAGTGGGTCTGAATATGTAATCCGTTTTAAGACTCCGGCAGATGAAACCCTGCATTTACAGGATATCATCCGTGGAGATATTAAATTTGAAACCGGATTACTTGATGATAAGGTATTGTTCAAAAGCGATGGAATGCCTACTTATCACCTTGCAAATATCGTTGATGATCATTTAATGGAAACATCACACGTCATCAGAGGGGAAGAATGGCTTCCTTCTATGCCTTTACATGTTATGCTTTATAGAGCTTTTGGATGGGAAGCACCTGAATTTGCACATTTACCATTGATTTTAAAACCTGTCGGAAATGGTAAGTTATCCAAAAGGGATGGTGACAAAATGGGATTTCCTGTATTTCCCCTGGAATGGAAAACCGAAGAAGGTATCTCATCCGGTTATAGGGAAAAAGGATATTACCCGGAAGCAGTTATCAATTTCCTTGCGTTATTAGGATGGAACGACGGAACTGAAAAAGAAATATTTTCTCTTGAAGAATTAGCTGAGTCTTTTGACCTGGGTCGTGTACATAAAGCCGGAGCTAAATTTGATCCGGAGAAAAACAAATGGTTTAATCATCATTATCTTTTACAGCAAACAGATGAAGACCTTGCAAAGGCCTTCGCTCCTATTCTTTATGAAAAAGGAATTTCTTCAGACTATGGTACATTAGTAAAAATAGTCGCTTCTATAAAAGAGAGAGCTAACTTCGTTTCAGAATTCTGGGAAATGGCCGATTTCTTTTTTGTAGCACCAACAGCTTATGATGAAAAAGCAAGCAAAAACTGGAAAGAAGAAACTCCAGCGTTAATGGAACAGTTGATTACAGTTATCAACAATATAGAAGATTTCAGTTCTGTAAACATTGAAACGATTGTAAAAGACTGGATGACGCAAAATGAGATAGGCATGGGCAAAGTAATGCAGCCATTCCGATTAAGCCTTGTAGGTACCTTAAAAGGGCCTCATTTGTTTGATATAGTTGAACTGATCGGTAAAGAAGAGACGGTCAAAAGAATACAGAAAGCTATTTATACTTTATAAAAAAAGCTCCCGGATATGGGAGCTTTTTTGTTTTTAATCTTTAAATAATGTTACTTTATAGTAATCATCGTTATCACTTTCCAGCAGCCATAGGCCTTTTGGGGAGATATAAGTATCAAACATTACATCTTTTTTCCCTGTGATACCATCAATGTATTTTTTTACTTTATCATTAAGTGTATAAGCTAATAGCGTTTTTTCACTACAGTATTTATTTTTTTCAAGTTTTGTAGTTTCAAATATGGAGTATTTAGAAATACTTGTAAGACCTCCTTTACCGGTATCAGTATAACTATCCATTGTTTTAGACAGGTCAAGGTTGCCATTATCTTTATTAATAATAAAGAAATGATTATATCTTTTGGTATAACTGTACTCACCATCAATAGAAATTGCTATCGTTTTAGTATCCATATATTCATATAGACTTATTGTGAGCATATTCCAAAGTTGATTATTTTGATTAAAACCTTTTGGATTGTCAATATCATAAAATTTTTCCCAGATTTTTACGCCTCCTTCATCAAATTTAAATAAATAAAAGCCCAGCGGCCCATTATCCCTACTGATGCCAAAAATATAGACATCTTTCGTTACTGGATCAACATAATGATCATTAATATCCAAATCTTTAGCTGGTACATTCATTGTCAAAATTGGAGTACTATAATACCTGTTTTGTAAGGTATGCGCATTATATACGCAAACAAGCTCTCCCTTGGGACTCAAAATATTAAATGCTATATCACTGAGTAGTTTACCTTCCAAATCGTATTTTGTCTTATATAATGTCATTGACTTATTATCCTTACTTACGGATTTAGTTATAAGTTCAAAACTTTTATCATCGTAAATATTCTTTTGAAAAGCTATCCTGGAAGGTATATCTAAATCCTTGGATTTTAATCTATTAATGTTTGGATATTTAATCGATATACTTTTTGTAGTATTAGTAATAAAATTATGTTTTTCTAAATACAGAATATCACTTTCAATTTTTATATTAAAATTTTTCTTTTGATTCATCAATTTAAGTTGATAAATATCTGTGAAAAAATCGGCAAAGGTTCCATGACAATTATTACAGTCTGTTATCTCTGTATAATCTTTTCCATTATTAAAGAACTTAAAATAAGGCTTAGAAAAGTAGCCGTTCTGATTAAACAATTTATAATTTTTTTCGCTTTTTGAAAATATTAGTTCAACAAAATTGTCTTTTTTAATAATAGAATCTCTTTTTCCCAATGCATCAAAAACAAGTGCATAATTAAATAATCCATTTTGGGAATTTCGATCATATGCTTCTTCAACTATAAGTCTATTTGTAATAGGCAAATAATCAAATTTTACAAGAGGTTTCTTCTTGTCTAATGTTCCTGATGTAATGGTAGTCTGTGAGAAAGATAACAAACCGATCATTAAAATTCCACTCAATAATATTTTTTTCATAAATTATGTTTAGAAGCCCAAATGTACCTTATTGGTAATAATAATAACTAATTTATAAGATCCAAATTTTCGTAATCCTGAAGCTAAGCAAAAGAAAAGCTCCATATTGGAGCTTTGCGATTAGAAGTAAACAATGATATTCCCATTAAGAATTCCAGGCTTACCTTTTAAGCTGACTGTTTCCACTTTATTCAATGTATTCACAAAACCATATTGATAAGAAATATTCAATCTTAAATTGCGGATCCCGGTAGTGACTCCAGCCGCAGCATAAACATTAAATCTTGATATGTCTTCAATATCATTGATTTTTAAAGTCGTTCCTGATATCGTATTAGTCTCTTTGTCGCTTTCGCTTTTGAGTTGGCCATTGAATTGCACTACCGGTCCAAATTCAAAGCTAAGATGATTCTCTATTAATTTATAACTCAACTGTAACGAGATCTGTACAGCTATCATCTTTAAATCAACATCTTCATTTCGCAGTAAATTATTCCTTGTCGCAACAGAGAAATTATTCTCACTGAACTGCATTCCATATACCATGTCCCAATCATCATAATAATTACCCCTCAAGGATAAACCGGCATTCCAGCCAGTCCCTGGTTTGGTATCAAAATCCTTGGTATTCAGTGTAAAGTAATTTACTCCTGCAGTCACTCCTATCATATTGGAATCCCTGTAACCATATTGTGCCTTAGCACCCATAAAAACCATAAAACACAGTGCAACAAAGTAGCTATTTTTCATATAATGGGATTATTAAAAGCAAACCTAAAGTTTTTTTGTAAATTAACCTGATTTTAAACCAAATATCTTAGTTATGAACAACATTCCTATTATTATCGTTATTGTAGTAATACTATTTATTTTCCTTTCCTCTTTCTTTACCGTAAAGCAACAGACAGCAATTATTGTGGAACGTTTTGGCAAATTCCTCAGTGTACGCAACTCAGGCCTACAGTTGAAAATACCGGTTTTTGACCGTATTGCAGGTCGCGTAAACCTCAAAATCCAACAATTGGACGTAATTATTGAAACCAAAACAAAGGATAATGTATTCGTTAAAATGAAAGTCTCAGTACAGTTTAAAGTAATCCAGGACAAAGTCTACGATGCTTTTTATAAATTGGAATATCCGCACGACCAGATTACCGCTTATGTATTTGATGTAGTGAGAGCCGAAGTCCCTAAACTTAAGCTTGATGATGTTTTTGAAAGAAAAGATGATATTGCCATTGCAGTAAAACGCGAACTGAACGAAGCCATGACTACTTATGGTTATGATATTATCAATACATTGGTAACCGATATCGATCCTGATATACAGGTTAAAAATGCAATGAACAGAATCAATGCCGCCGACAGGGAAAAGACTGCTGCCGAATTTGAAGCAGAAAGCTCAAGAATCCGGATCGTTGCCAAAGCTAAAGCTGAAGCTGAGAGCAAACGTTTACAAGGCCAGGGTATTGCTGACCAGAGAAGGGAAATAGCAAGAGGGCTTGTTGAAAGTGTCGAAGTTCTTAATAAAGTAGGTATCAATTCACAGGAAGCTTCTGCATTAATTGTTGTAACCCAGCATTATGATACCCTTCAGGCTATTGGCGCTGATGCTAATTCTAACCTGATATTATTACCAAATTCTCCACAGGCAGGTAGTGATATGCTAAATAATATGGTCGCTTCGTTTTCAGCATCAAACCAGGTTGGAGAAATGATGAAGAAAAACAATAAAAGAATTAAGCCTAAAGCTAATGATCAATATCATCCTCCTTATCAGGCACCTGAAGAACCTGAAGCTCCAGAAAATATGATATAGTTTAAAATTATATGCACAGATACAATAAAAAAGAGGCTAATTAAAGCCTCTTTTGTTTTTATAATCGGAATAGTTTCTTGAGAATGAATGATAATGCCATTCCTTTGATTGGACCGGCAAGCCCACTGATCACATTTACAGCAACCTTTGGCATACTGCCACTGATGATTTTTCCCGGTGAAAGACTGTCTTTGGTTCTTGTAAAACTTTGGGATAACCTTTCAAACTGTATCTCTTTTTCAAGACTCAGGATTTCAAGATCACGGTCTATCTGTTCGTATGAAGAATATTTTTTTGTCTGCATGGCTTTGGTTTTAATCGTTAAAAAAGAATTCTGAGAATTTCTCAAGTACAGGTCCTTCGACTATCTTATCTTTTATCTGGTAAACTAAAATCCCAAGAATTACATAGATACCACCGATAATCAGAAAACCGTAAGCAAAATTATCCAGCCCATACCCTATTGCTAGAGCGCCGGCTATTGAAAGAAATACCAAAACCATTACCAATACTATACCCAAAAGGAAGATCTTGAGTAACATAGTAGTTGATTTCATGGCAACTTTAAATAACCATAACTTGTAATAAGATACATTACTTTCCAGAAAAGCTTTTGCCTGTTCCTGTAAATCCTGTGAGTTTTCTTTTATTTCTTCAAATGCCATGAGCTCCTATTATTTTTTAGCTGCTGCAGCTGTTTTTTTCAATTCTGCCAGTTTTCTTTCCAAAGTAGCAATTACATCTTCAGTCTGATCATCAACATTTGCAACCAGATCATCAAAACTCGATTCAAGATCAGCTTTTGTTTTAGCAAACTTAGATTTTACCTTTTCGGTAAGATCACCAAACTTATCTTTGAGTTCATTAGTTTTATCATCAAAACCATCTTTTATTTTTTCTCTTGTTTTTGTTCCTTTATCCGGAGCAAATAAAATTCCTACTCCTGCTCCTATTGCTGCACCTGCTAAAAGTGCAATAAGCGTATTTCCTGTGTTATTGGCCATGACTTGTTTTTTTATAATTATTAATATTTTAAAGTTACAATTTTTACTCATAAAAATCAGTTTACTATATCTTAAATCTATGATAAGTTTTTTATGAGCTAAAAATGGTTAAAAAGAAAGTGAAAAATAGAATATTCAAAATTAGCGCTCCTGTTAGAATAAAATCGGCTGTGGGATATTAGTAGTATAAGAACATTTAAAAATGTCTTATATGTCTTTTATAGAAGTTAGTTTTTATTAGTAATAATAATCAAAATTAAAATAACGATAGCATTTATATATAATAGACAAATAATTGAAATATATTATTTATCATACTTAAAAACTATAGTATTAAAATTCACACATAGAAATACTACGATTATTAAATAATATGTATTTATTAAAAATGATAGTATTTATATATAATAGTAAAATACTTTCATAACATAAATTATCATATTAAAAAACTATATCAATAGTATGCAGTCTCCAGAATTATTTTTGTCTACCCAAAAAAATAGCTATTTCCAAAATAAAGCATTCTAATGAAATAAAACTGCTATAGCTATACTAATTATATTCAAATATTTTTAAATGCTTTAAAATAGATTTGTGAAGGTCACTTTTAATTGATAAAAAATATTAAAATAAAAATAATGATAGTATTTATAAATAATAAAAAAGCCTCCTATAAAAAGAGGCTTTTGATATATAAAATCTATAGTTTCGAATTATAGCACTTCATTCAGCAATTCTAAAACCTTCTCATTCTTTTCAGTATTTTTCAATTCCGAAAGCTGGCTTTGAAATTGCGAAAAATTAATAACATCAGCCTGAATATTTTTAATAGCCTGAAGTCTTACAAATGCAGATTCACTTTTCAACGACATTGAATATAATTTATGTAAAACTTCAGTATCAATATCAGCAGGCTTTATTGAAACTGAATATTTTAAAATCCAATTAGCAAACTGTAATGATGTTTTATTGTTATTAACATTCTTCTTAAAAGCATTTTGCAAAAGACTAAAATTAGTAATGGTTTTAATCCCCTCACCTATTGTATTTTCTATAGCTGTACGCTCTTCGTCAGTACTAACCTTGAAATATTTATTAATTTCCTTAAGACCATTGTTAATAACATTCTCTTCTTTTTTACCCTTTTCTTCCCACGCATCTTTAAGCCCTACAGTCCTGTTAAAAACCAATTTATCAGACGTAGAATCCTTATCTACAGTAAAATAACCCAATCTTTGGAACTGGAACTTATCTTCGTTATTGACATCCTTAAGGCTTGGTTCAAGGTAACCCGTAACTACTTTAAGCGAGTCAGGATTTACAAATTCAAGGAAGTCTTTTTCCTTATGTGTATCCGGTGCTTCATCTGTAAATAAACGGTCATAAAGACGTATTTCAGCTTCAATAGCATGCTTTATAGAAACCCAGTGCAGTGTTCCGGAAACTTTACGTTGACTTGCTTCTGTTCCACTTCCACTCAAACTATCAGTATCATAAATAGCATGGATCTCAGTTATATTTCCATCTGAATTTTTTACAACGCTTTCACCTTTAATAATATAAGCATTCTTAAGGCGTACTTCTTTACCGATACTTAAACGGAAAAACTTAGTCGGAGCATCTTCCATAAAATCTTCTCTTTCAATAAAAATCTCTCTTGAAAAAGGAACTTTTCTAAATCCTGCACTTTCATCTTCCTGGTTGTTTTCAGCATCCAGCCACTCTTCTTTTCCTTCCGGATAATTAGTGATTACCAACTTTACAGGATCAAGGACAGCCATAACCCTTGGAGCTGACTTATTTAAATCTTCACGAATATAGAACTCCAATAATGAAACATCTATCAGGTTATCACGCTTTGCAATACCTGTAGAATTAGCAAAATTGCGTAATGAAGATGCCGTATAACCACGTCTTCTAAGTCCTGAAATAGTAGACATTCTTGGGTCATCCCAACCATTTACAAAGTTTTCATTAACCAATTGAAGTAATTTTCTTTTGCTTACAACAGTATGGCTCAGGTTCCTTCTTGCAAATTCTCTTTGTTTGGGACGTACCTTATTTTCATCATAGATCTGGTCCAAAAACCAGTCGTATAATTCTCTGTGGGGAAGGAATTCAAGCGTACAGAACGAATGCGAGATCTGTTCCATATAATCACTCTCACCATGTGCCCAGTCATACATTGGATAGATACACCATTTGTCACCGGTACGGTGATGGTGTTTGTGTAAAATTCTGTACATGATAGGATCACGCATCAGCATATTAGTCGATTTCATGTCTATTTTAGCACGTAATATATGCGTCCCATCAGCAAATTCACCATTCTTCATTCTTTCAAACAAATCAAGGTTTTCTGCTACCGTACGGTTTCTGTAAGGACTGTCTGTTCCTGGTGTTGTAGGTGTCCCTTTTTGTTCTGCCATCTCTTCAGAAGTCTGGCTGTCAACATAAGCTTTGCCTTTTTTTATAAATTCTACTGTCCAGTCATATAACTGCTGGAAATAATCAGAAGCATACCGTTCTTCTGCCCATTCATAACCTAACCATTGTACATCCCGTTTAATGGCATCTACATACTCCTGCTCTTCTTTGGCAGGATTAGTATCGTCAAAACGAAGGTTAACAGGTGCTTTATAATCTATTCCCAAACCAAAATTAAGGGCAATAGAACTCGCATGCCCGATATGCAAATAACCGTTAGGTTCAGGCGGAAAACGGAAACGAAGCTTGTCTACAGACAACCCGTTTTTCAAATCTTCCTCAATTATCTGTTCGATAAAATTCAATGACTTTTCTTCAGTGGACATAATCAAAATTTTGAATCGCAAAGTTATTAGATTTTGACACGAATATCCCTAATCCGGACAGTTTTTATTGATTAATTAGTATTTTTGAAGCACTTAAAAAGTATTCATAACTGCTATCTGGGCTAAATACATATTCTAAACCTTAAATAATTCAATGGGAACTATCAAATTAAAAAATATCCGTACATTTTCATATCATGGCTGTCTTGTTGAAGAAAGCAAAATAGGTTCAGATTATACTGTAAATCTGGAAATTAAAACAGACCTCAGGAAATCTGCAGCATCTGATAAGCTAGCTGATACAGTTGATTATGTATTACTAAACCGTATTGTTGTTGAGGAAATGGCAATCCGTTCAGAGTTACTGGAACACGTAGCCCATCGTATTATTAAGAGGATCTTTGATGAGATTGCCGCTGTTTCCAGGATTGTATTGGCAGTATCTAAAATTAATCCTCCTATTGGTGGAGATGTTGAAGAGGTTACTATCGAAATGGAAGAATATAGGAATTAACTACCCCGGTTTCAGCCATCCCCCATAGGGCGGGGTGGTTAAAACGCATAAAAAAACCTCTCAATATTGAGAGGTTTTTTTGGAGGCATCGAGCGGATTCGAACCGCTGTAGGAGCTTTTGCAGAGCCCAGCCTAGCCACTCGGCCACGACGCCAGTATTTGTATTGGATGGCAAATGTAATTAAAAAGTTTAAAGTTCAAAAGTTTAAAGTTCAAAACTTAAATAAATTTTCTGCTATTCCTCAAGCTTGTGTGGTTCAATTTTTTCCAAAGCTCTCTTTACAAGTTTCTGGTCACTTGGAAACCAACCCTGTAACATAATAGAAATCCCAAAAACTACAAGCATAACACTGGTAATTTTTTTTATCTTTAAAATGTTTTTTGGAGTCATTTTGTTCTTAAGTTTCTTCGCAAGCAGCATTTTTGCTATATCTACAACCACATAGGTAGCAATTACAGAACCAAAAAATACCCATAAACGCGAGGTTTTTAATTGTAATGTAGGACCGAAGGTTATTAATATAAGAAACCAGAAGCCCAGTACACCTACATTAATAAAATTAAGCAAAAAACCTTTCAGGTATAAATTACCATAATTCTTTTTAAGCAACTCTTCCTCCTCTTCAAGTGTAATTATTTTCGGAGCTCTCTTTAATTTTATAAATGAGATTACCCCATAAGTTACCATGATAAGTCCGCCAAAAATGTACAATGCCGGCTCATCCTTAATACTATTTATCAATCTGTAGCTACTTAATAATGCTATTGCTATAAAAACAATATCAGCTGTAACTACACCCAGATCAAATACCATGGCAGCTCTTAAACCTTTTACAGCAGCAGTTTCTAATAATACAAAGAAAACTGGGCCAATCATAAAACACAATAAGATGCCTAACGGTATGGCTAATAAAATATCCTGGATCATTCAGAGTCTAAATTTGTTCGTTAAGCTATACACAATTGAAGTAAAAACGTATAGCTTAACACAAATATAATTTAAATATTACAAATAAAAATTTTATAATTATCTTTTGGATTCAGTGATCGTTCCACCAAGAACCGTTTTCTTATTAATTTGCTTCGGACTTCCATAAACTGTAACGGTCCCTCCAGCCCTTACTTTGGCATCTACAAGCTCCGTAGCCCTCACATCAGCTTCTCCCCCGGTAGTGATAGAAACAGTCGTCTGAGAGGTCTCTAAATTCATTGCTTCCAAAACTCCACCAGTTCCAAGAGTCGCATCCTGGTTTGTAGCTTTACCACTTATTTTTAGAATAGCTCCGGTAACCGACTTGATCTTAGCTTTTGATACATCCAGTTTCAGGTTGATCTCTGCTCCTTCTTTACCGGTTATTTCAATAGCAGTCTGTTTGAATGGTTCGTCACATATAATATAAGCTCCTTCACTTCCATCTATACTTTCCAGTTTCGTAAAATACAGTTTCGCAGTAATCTCCTCTCCTTTCATTAATTTTTTAAGTGACATCCTGATTTTCAGCTCCCCGTTGTTATTTACCACTTCCACTTCACTGCTACGGTCACCTTTAATTTCTATTTTGTTTTCTGTTGAAGGAATCAGCTCAACATTGATCTGGTCAAAAACTTTTAACTTATCAAAATCACCAAGGTTTTTTGTAACCTGTGCCATTGAAATCTGTGCTATAAAAAATATAGCTAGTAATGCTGTCTTTTTCATGTTTTTAAAATTTAATATTTGTAGGTTATATACTATTCTTCTTCATTTCTTCTTATAAAACTAAAATCCAGCTGTTTCTTAACCAGATCTGCATTCTTAACTTTTACATAAACTTCGTCACCCAGCTGTAACAGTCTTTTGGAAACTTCTCCAACCAGTGCATATTGTTTATCATCAAATGTGTAATAATCATCTTTAATTTCACGGATACGGCACATACCTTCACATTTATTATCAACAATCTCCACATAAATTCCCCATTCTGTAACACCTGAAATAACCCCAAGGAATTCTTCATCCTTATGATCCTGCATATATTTCACCTGCATGTATTTGATACTGTCACGTTCCGCGCTTGTGGCAAGATTTTCCATGTTCGATGAATGCTGGCATTTCTCTTCATACACCTCTTCGCTTACAGATTTACCACCGTCAAGATAGTACTGTAACAAACGGTGTACCATAACGTCAGGATACCTCCTGATCGGAGAAGTAAAATGGGAATAATAATCAAAAGCTAATCCATAATGGCCAATATTCTCAGTAGAATATTTTGCTTTACTCATAGTTCTGATAGTAAGCGTATCAACTAAATTCTGTTCTTTTTTACCTTGTACACTTTGCAGTAAATTGTTCAGTGACTGGGATATTTCCTGTTTGGATTTGAAATTGATACTGTATCCGAATTTAGAAATCACAGTCTGTAATCCTATCAGTTTGTCTTCATTAGGTTCGTCATGAATCCTGTAAACAAAGGTTTTCTTTTGTTTGCCTATATATTCCGCCACTTTTCTGTTAGCCAACAACATGAACTCTTCAATCAAATGATTGGCATCTTTACTCTGTTTGAAATACACACCAATTGGCTCTGCATTTTCATTCAGGTTGAACTTTACTTCAACTTTATCAAATGAAATGGCACCATTTTGCATCCTACCTCTTCGAAGTATTTTGGCCAACTCATCCAATTTTAAAGTCGCTGCTACTATTTCATCCCTTACAACATACGAAGCACCGGTAATTGATGTTTCTTCAGGTATGGTATTATCTTTGGTTTCAATGATATATTGGGCTTCTTCATAAGCAAAACGCTGATCGGAATAAATAACAGTTCTTCCAAACCATTGGTTTACAACCTGTGCTTTTTCAGTTACCTCAAATATAGCAGAAAAGGTATATTTCTCTTCTTCAGGCCGTAGCGAACAGGCAAAATTAGATAACACTTCTGGTAACATTGGTACTACCCTGTCTACCAGATATACCGAAGTTCCCCTTTGATAAGCCTCGTCATCAAGGATAGTCCCTTCTTCCAGATAGTAAGAAACATCGGCAATATGGATTCCAATTTCATAATTACCATTATCTAATCTTTTAAATGACAAAGCATCATCAAAGTCCTTTGCATCTTTGGGGTCAATCGTAAATGTAAGCGTATCACGCATATCACGTCTTTTGGCTATTTCATCCGGATGGATCGACGTATCTATTTTCTGAGCAAATACTTCCACCTCTATTGGAAAATCATAAGGAAGACCATATTCTGCCAGTATAGCGTGTATTTCCGTATCATGTTCTCCCGGTTTACCTAATACTTTTAATATGGAACCAAAAGGACTGTCTGCTTTCTTAGGCCAGTCTTCAATCTTGGCAATTACAACATCTCCCTGTTGGGCATCTCCTATTTTATCTTTAGGAATAAAAATGTCAGTATACATTTTTGCATTGGCAGTAGTTACAAAAGCGAAATTCTTTTGGATATCAATAACACCAACAAATTCCATTTTCTTCCTTTCTACAACTTCAATAACCTCGCCTTCAGGTCTTTTTCCTTTTCTTCTGTTGTATACATATACCTTTACAATATCTCCATCAAGAGCATGATTCAGGTTATTCGTAGGAATAAAAACATCTTCTTCAAACTCCTCGCATATAAAATAGGCCGTTTTACGGGTTGTCATATCTATCTTACCTTCATAATAATCTTTACTTATTGCCTTGATAAGGTACTTACCAGGTTCAGATTCTATAATCTTTTTCTGCGAAGCCAGTATCTTTAAATCTTTGATGATCTCATTTCGGCTTTTAGTATCATCCACATCAAGGATGGCACCGATTTGTTTGTAATTAAATGCTTTATTAGCGTGCTGTGATAATATTTTTACTATTTTCCCGGAGAAATCTTTCTCCTTTTTTCCAAACTTTTTTGGCGGTTGACTCATATATCTTTTCTTAAAAGCTGAAAATTACGAATAAGATTTAACATTTGAGAATCTGGTGGGAATTTTATAACAATTATAACGCGGGAAGAAGTATTCAGTTGGCAGTGTTCAGCTGGCAATCATCAGTTGACAGAGATCAGGGAAGCGAGAAGAAATAGAAAAACAATACTAATACTACGACAAACTATTTCCATAAAACAAATCACTGAACACTGATCGCTCCAAGAGAAGTTTTCAACATTTATTATATATTTAAAAAAGAAAAGATTAATTTAATTTAAATTTTTGGTTGTTATTATAGCGTGTTAATAGCTACAATAAGTTTATTTTTTTGATGGTGTTTTAGAGTTTATTAAATGTTATATAGAGTTATCAACATAGTATTTTGGGTTTAAAGTACTGGAATAGAAACTTTATTAAAATGTAATGAACAACTGTTAACAATCGAAAAACAATCCATTTTGTAAATAAGTCGTATTGTTGATTTCTGTTGAAAAACTATAATTTAGTATTGATAACTATTCTAAAAATTCACCTAATTAAATTTGTTTTATCCAAGTGGGTTTTGGATTACGGTTTTTATCCATACAAACAAGAAATAGTTCTAAAATTCTATCTTAACTTATTAACAGTTTTTGTTAATTTAAAGTTAACTGAATATCAGTTAATTGAAAAACACTATTAACAATCGTTATAGTTAACAATTTGGTTACATTAAAAAGACTATCTTAAAAGGGTATAAATCTTAAAATACTGACTGTCAATTAACAAATCTTCTTTGCTAAAAATTTTGGTAAATGCAAACGCTTACGGTAAATTTGTAGTCACAACTAAAATACATAAAGATGAAAATTTCGATCGGAAACGACCATGCAGGACCAGATTATAAAAAAGCAATTGT
>Ga0247742_10000972_pt1 | contig 21236 bp, 40 predicted proteins | sample UWRJL208509C2_FD_180944 | JGI IMG/M metagenome (GOLD analysis project Ga0247742, IMG submission 180944) | Plant litter microbial communities from Arlington Agricultural Research Station in Wisconsin, United States - UWRJ-L208-509C-2 | ecosystem: Environmental > Terrestrial > Plant litter >... | reverse complement strand
GCGTACTCATACACAATGCATAAGCTCTTCTCGGTGTCACCAATACGCCGACATTTAAAAACTACTAAACCGTATACTTTTGGATTTTTAACTACGTACATCCAGATATGAAAGAAATCAAGATCGGTAATACGAAATAACGCTTTCTTTCCGGTTTGCAGGTGCCAATAATTGAGGAAAAAATAGAAGACTCCTGTTACGTATAATTTTTCTCCATCAATCAAATACCATAGACCGTTTTTACGCCTATGGTATTCTTCTCTGATAAATGCTTCTTTCTCTTCTTGATTCCAGAACTTTAAATCATCTGGTATTAATGTTCTTCTGAAAATCTGGTCATTTCTTTTTAAACCAAAATTCACACAATCTTCATCGGCTGGTTCTTCTGGCATCCGAACTGGATACCCATAAACCATTCTTATTTTTCCATTCTCCCATTGTGGAGTGTAGGATTTTAGTTCCCGTAAGTCGATATATTCGCTATCTTTTGCCATATTTTTTATTCGGTTCCATTGGATTCTGCGAACATTTCGGCATATGTCCGAATCACTGTAAGTTTAGATTTAGCTATTGCCATTTTCATTTTTGAATCGGAGAATAGGTTAGCCTCAATGTTCAACAAATCATTTTTAATTGGCTCAGCTTGCTTTTGAATTTTAAGCTTCCTGTCTACATAGCGGGTAACATCCTCTTCCTTCCCTCGAGGTTTACCCATTTCATTCATCAAACTGTAGTAAAGCTGATTCGTGTTCCACCAGTAGGTAAAGTCATGGTTGTTTTGCATCTGCATGTAAACCGAACATATCGAGGTTATTGTTTCATTTGTGTAAGTGAACATTTCCTCGAAAAGAACTTTATCTTTCAATGAAAGGTACTCAAATATTGCCGTTAGCTTCTGTCTGAAATCTTTAATCTTCAAAAAAGGGCTGTTGATGTCGCAAAGGCAAATAGCAATTTTTATTTCTTCATCCCTAGTTGTATTTACAAATTCCTCATAAGCATTAAGCTCCGGATAAGTCTTTAGAAGACCACCAGGAGCTAACGTTGAGATATCATACATACATTTAGAAAAATCATAAGAGACTTTACTCAAGCCTCCTTTTTCCAATTCTATCATAGTAACTTCAATTTATCATTAGGATATTCTTTCTGTGAAGGCCCATAATCCTTCTGCCTTTAAAAAGCACCTGATGGAGTCCCCATTCAACGATGTGCGCTCCATGCGGTTTGTACATTACTATTTGTCCTTGCTTAACTTCATCCGTGTCTTTTGGAGCTGATAAGTCTTCAAGATATCCGTTGCATTTTTTACCGGTTAAAATTACCGACGCAAAAGCGAGCTTGTGAATCTTGTCCCTGTACTTATTCAAAGTTACGGTTTCTATTGTTGATTTTTTTTCTTCCTCTCCTAATGGCTCAATCAGGATCATTCCGTTCAGAGGTTTTAAGGTTTTTAAGTTGTTGAGTTTATGGCAGCAAATTAAGCTGTCGTATTTAATCAATAGCAAATCATGATCTTCCTGTTCAATGAACCGGCCTTCAATGTAACACTCGTAATGTTCCAAATAACTGAAAAATACGATATCTCCAACTTGAACTTCTATTGGAGTATCGTAAACCATGGATGGATCTTTTAGTGACTGAATTACATTTACCGATGACCGGTCGTTAGCGAAGTTCTTGCGTTCGTGCATTAGCTGCGGGCCAGAGTAGTATAATCTTTCAGGTAGCTTAATGACTGTCCCCCTAACTGAAAGTCTCTGACCGGCTGATTCACCGTCCAGAGCTGTAGCAATATTTGTATTTTTACCCTTAACCTGATACGTCCGGAAGTTTTCGTCCGGACGTATTAAGAGAAGATTAAATGGCGATTTTCCTTCCATAATTAAAAAATGTAGTAAACCTCTACCTCACGAAGTATCTTCTTTTGCTGACCATCGATTTTAACGTCTGTGCCAGCGTTTATGCCGAACATGATCGTGTCGCCAGCCTTTACATCAATCACATCTTTGCCGACCTGATCTACCGTTCCTCGGCTTGGCTTGTTACGATCATCACCTGATACGTAAAACGTATTGTGCTTTTCTTCTGGAATAGGAGTTATTAAAATCCTGTCTGCTAATACTTGTCCCATTATTCGTAATCTGAAATGTTTAAAATGATACAATCTGTTGTTAAAAACGTTCCTGCGATGGAAGCTGCGTTTTCAAGAGCTACACGGGAAACTTTAGCTGGATCAATGATTCCTGCTTTTAGCAAGTTTACATATTCACCTGTTTTGATGTCTACACCCATACCGTAGTCATCATCCCGAACGTTCTGCAGAAAATCTCCCCCATCAAGGCCTCCATTCTGTAAAATCTGCATAAAAGGAGTTTTGATTGCTTCAAGGATAATCCCAACACCAGTAGCTTCATCTTTATCGGTTAATTTTAAGTCTTCTAAGCAGCTTAAACATTTTACGAAGCCACAACCACCACCAGCGATATATCCTTCCTCTAATGAGCTGATAGTAGCGTTCAAAGCATCATCTATACGGTCAATCTTTTCTTTGACTTCAACTTCGGTAGATCCACCAACACGAATTGAGGCAACACCGTTCGTTAAGTTGGCTAGACGGTACTTCAAGAATGCAACGTCATTGTCTTTAGGATGCTTAATCATTTCCTTCAAGTCCTCGACTTTCACATCTAAAACTTCTTTCTGAATTGCGCCACCAGCAATGATCGTTTTATCTTTGTAGATGGTGATTTTTTGAGCGTGTCCTAAGTTACCCAAGTTCACATCTTCAAGACGGATACCTAAGTCTTCGGAAATGAACATACCGCCAGTGAGAACAGCAATGTCGTTCATTAGGTCGTAACGGTTAACTCCATACCCAGGCGTTTTAACGCAGCAAACCTGAATCGTTTTTTGAATGTTGTTTACGATAAGAGATTTCAAAGCTTCTCCTTCTACGTCCTCAGCGATAATCAATAACGATCTACGTTCGTTAGCTACCTGCTCCAATAAAGGAAGTACTTCGGCCATTTTGGTGATTTTTTTATCGTACATCAAAATGACAGGATTTAGTAACTCTACTTTTTCCTTTGCGCCAACTACGAAGTGTTTATCGATGTACCCTTGTCCAAATTTCAATCCATCGATTTTAGTTACGTATGTTTCCATAGTACCGCTTTCTTCGATGTTGATAATTCCGTTAACACCTACGTGCCCTACAGCCTCACCGATTAACTTTCCAATTACAGGATCGTTGTTCGCTGAAATTGAAGCTATGCTGATAAGTTGCTTATTCCCTTTTATCGGTTTTGAGATTTTAGCAAGGTTGGCCACTACAGCTTTTGTTGCTTTGTCAATTCCTGATTTTAACATCATTTGATTTGCACCACCATCAACGGCTTCAATTCCCATTTTAAGAATCGCTTGCGCCAATACTGAAGCCGAAGTGGTTCCGTCCCCTGCTACCTCGGCAGTTTTAGAAGCAACCTCTTTCACTAGTGCAGCACCCATGTTTTCCATTTCATCAGGAAGCATAATGCTTTTAGCGACCGTCACACCATCCTTTGTTATGATCGGCAAACCATAATCAGTTCCGATGATAACATTCTTTCCTTTTGCTCCTAATGTGGATTTTACTGCGTTTGCGAGCTGGTCTACACCAGACATAAGGATTTTACGTCCTTCTTCCCCAAACTTGATTGATTTTGTCATACTTTTTTATTGTTTCTTAGATTTTTGATAAAATTAGGTAAAATATCCATAATCAAGATATTTCTACTAAAACAGTTTTAATTGTTCGACTTCCGGCATCCTAAATCCAATCTTATCCCAGCGTTTCTGCATTTGTTTTTTAGTGTAGAGCTTGGAGATATACCATTCCCGCTCGAATATCTTGTCTTTTTCCTCTACAGGACGGCCAAGGTATTTTTCAAAGAGGGTCATTTTTTATCAAAACTATCTGTAGCGCAAAAAATACCGCATTCGAATCTTAAATCTTTTAATGGCGCTCCTTTTGATTTTGGATCAAGTTCATCAAGAAAAATCCTTTCTCCCTTTACCCGAACCAATTTAGCTCCAATTTCTCTACTTTGTTTCGCACGTTCATCAAAGTCTTTTGGATATATTTTCCTAACTAGATTCCAATAAGTTGGGGAGGTGGCTTTAATACAGCCTTTGCAATTTGCATTTGGCATTCCTAACAGATACGGTCTTGGTAATTTTATTCCAGCCTCTTGTAGAATAATAAAACAATCATACTTGGTTATATTTTGAAGTATGTATAAACTTGTCAACCTTTTTAACTGGAATCTTTCAAACCTGTGTTCCTCTTCCTTAGTGAAACCTAAAACAGTCCAGTCGGGCCTATTTTTCAATTCCCATTCAAATCTAGCTTTTTGTTTTAGTTCAAGTGTACAATACGCTAATCCACCAACGTTAGCCATGAAATTCTGATCTTCGAAAACATCAACTATTGAACATGATTTATATTTAGAGTTTATTGCTGAATGTATTTTTACTCCTAGCCATTTTTCAACATCTTTTAAAAACCTTTGGTTGTCATCATCTTCTTCTTTTATTGGATTGTTCACTATTATAACTTCATTCGTAGCTCCGTACATATCTAAAGTCATTTTTGCAGCTACCGCACTTGCTGCACCACAAGAAAACCAAACAACTATTTTTTCACCTGCCTTTGGTTGATGTTGTTCTCTCATAAATTCATATTTCTAAAATCTCCCCAGCACTCCAATACCTCGTATGAGATAATTCCTTTAATGCCGTAAATCCATCTTGTGAAGCCACCGGAATACATGCTTCTGGCCATACCAGCCCGACCCCAATGTGTGTGCTTAGCTTCCTTGCCAAATTTTAATTTTCTCTGTTTCATAATCTATTTGTTAGGTGCTTTTGGTAAAAAAATGCTCTGCCAATGTGTAAATTCTCTTTTTTCTCCACCGTATAAAAACTTTTGTAGTTCATAATTAAAATCTCCTTTCGATAATCCTAATCCATCATCGGCCCATAACCAAACTGTTTCGGATTCTGGCGGATAATAACCTTTGTTTAATTCATGCCAGATGGGAGCTAATGTGATTTTAGAAATATCAAATGGCACACGATTATCTAATCTTTTAATCATAAAATTGTGCCCAAAAGCTGAAAACTCAAACTCGACATCAGTAATACCATATTTCTGCTTAAACCAATCCTCTACAGGAAAGTAATATTCTCTAAAATGCTGTTCATAAAACCAAGGATTATTATCATAAATTACGATATGCTTGCCGTAGGAATCAAAATTAAGGTCATTTAATCTATACTCATGAAATGACTTGCTTATGGATTCTATAATCTTATAGGCCCACTCTTTGTGATTTATTGCTTTTGTATTTTCCATAATTTCTATTTTTTCTTTCTGTAACTGTATTTAGACTGCTCTTCCTTTTCTTTTTCCTTCTGGAGACTTGATCTTAATCTCACTGGATTCTATTTGAGTAATTTTCCCTTCAAAAGCGGCTTGATAAATTTGTCTCCTTGTTCTTGTGGAAAATACACCGTCCGAAGACCTAAATGTATCCTTCACATCCAATATCGTCTTGTAATTGTCCGGAACCTCTGTACCAACTATTTTAAAAACTTTATCATCCGCTTCAAAAGCGGTGTAATTATATTCTCCTGATGGTTCTATAAAAAATTTCATAATTAAAATGGTAAATCTCCGTCATCTTGAATGTTATTAACTTCTACTGGTAATTGGTGTGGCATAACCACATTGAATAAATCTTCAGGTTCATCAAAAATACTTTTTTGTCCGGCTTTTAATTTCGAGTCGTGCCATTGTCTAATTGGATTGTACCCAAATGAACCAGATAACTTGCTTGCATGATAATTAAATCCTGTCATTCCCAAATTACCCCTAAGCAAGACTGGTTTTAAAAGTGAAGTGACCCTACCGCCTGTTTCGATCTCCTTAACTTTACGAACGTGTATCTCTGTATACATAAATTCAGTTTCATGCTGAGTAACCCTGTGTATCGTCAAAAACTCGTCTGCTTTATTGGCGAACATAACTCCCATTTCGGTATCTTCTTTCTGCGGAGCAAGAGTAAATCCATTTTTATCTTTGTTCCTAGCGCCTGTTGTCCCTACGTGACAGTTAAGATAAATCGACAAATCATTATTCTTTCCGTAAAGCTGGATAACACTTGCTGCCTCATAGTGATACTCATACGTATTTTGCTTGTTTTTAGCCGGCACATCAACTTTTAACGAGTTGTATGGGTCAATCATCAAACCTTTGTATTTTTTCTTCTTAGAAGCCTTCGTGTGCATATTCAGGATGTCTTGGTAGTTGAATAGCTTATCAGAAACTTTGATTATATCAAAATGGTCCTTTACAAATTGCTTAGCTTCCCGAAATTGTTCATCTGTAATTTCAGATATCGGTTTGTCCCAATAAAATTCGATCAGCTTACGGACAATACCTCCAACTTTATTTTCAGAACTAAAAATTAACCACTTCCATCCATGGAGTATAGCTGCCAACATTGCCAGATACCAAATCACTGTTGATTTACCTACGTTGTCAATACCGTTGATGATAACCAAATCTCCATCCTTGAAAAGGAAATGTTTATCCAGGCCTTCCATTCCTGTAGATTTACCTTTCTCAAATGTTCCGTTTCTCCACTTGGCCAAATATTCATCATAATCTGCTTCAGTGGCCAAGAAAGACAAATCATCATCTGTCATGTCAACAATACTAGGAACGGTGATTTTAGAATCAGCTAATGTTTCTAGTTTATCACCATACCCTGCATCTGCGAGTACCTTAGTGACTTTTGAGTAGTCACCACCACATTTAAGCATTGTGTAGACTGCGTAAGGCTTATACGGTGTTTGAGCTTCAAATTCTGTGGAAGTAGTGAATACACTGAACCATTTCTTTTCAATGTCGTAATTACCCGAACTTTCTGCTTTTGTATCACCAGGCCTTTTCATTAAAATCTTAGAGCCTCGTTTACCCACCTGTTTCCAGCCATGCTCCATTAGCAATCCAACTACATCACCACGTTCGTTAAAATCTTCAGATGGTGTAAGTCCTTTGGTTTCTTTCTTTGGAAGTTTTTTCTCTTGGTAATTTTCCTTATAAACCTCATTAAAACTGTAGCAAATATTAAAAAGGGTTTCTCGTTCTTCAGGAGTTATAGTCTGTATTGAATCGAAATTTCCAAAAACAAGTTTATAACCGGGCGATGGTTCAACTAATATCTGTCCCTTTTCACCTCTTGTTTCCAGAAGAACTCTTACTTTGTCGTTGTCTCGTGACTTAACTGCAGCTAGTACTGATTTCTCGACACGTTCGGCTTCTGGTAAATTTTGAGGTCCAAGTTCATTGTAATTGTGTATGTAAGATTTTTTATAAGTTTCTTCACGCTCTGATTCGATAGTTGATCTTGATGCTAATTTTAAACTCCCGCTTATAGCGGCACATTTGTAAATAAAATGATACCCTCCGCTTTGAGTTTCCTGAACGACCATCTTTTTTAAGAGATTAGGATTAGCATCCTTGATAGCTAATTTTAAATTTTTAAAAAGAGTTTTTGAATTATCATATTTTAAATCTATATCTAAAACTTCTACATTACCGGATATGGAACCGCAAACTAAACCAATCGCTTCGGCCTTTGAAAAATCATAATCCCTCTTTGTATTTTGCCATCCATCATGAATTGGTTTCTTATTTGCCTTAACCGGCATGAATTGTAAACTAGAATCTGTTGAAATAGGCGTCAAGCTCATCTTGTTGTTCTTTGGTTAATACTGAATGTTCTTCTGCTTGTGTTGGTTGGACTGGTATCTCATCCTGCCATCTTTTTGCATTAAGATAAGATAATGGATCAGGATGAGAATACGTAGGAAATGGGTAATAATTCAAAAATGAAGTGAGTGTACTTTTTATTGCCTGTATTTCATTCGATTTAAGATTTTTAAATTTTGTTAGACATTTTTCCTTGGCTACTTTTTTTGGATATAACTGCCAGAAATCTTCAAAAGAAAAAATAGCTTCTTTATTATTAGTGTTAATACGTTTAGTATTAACCTTACTATTAGTAATTATTAGTTGGGGGTTTTCCGGCTCGGTAATTCCCGATTCGGTAAAACCCAGAATGCGAGAGTCATTTATTGTGTACTCATACTTAGAAAAAAGGTTTCCTGACTTTATTATTTTTGTTTCAATATAACCTAAAGCCTCTAATTCCTTCCATCCAGAAATCATAGATTCATATCCGTCTTTAGATCTTTTTACAAGCTCAGTTTTATAGAGTTCCCAATCTTCAGGAAGGCTTATTAGATATGACATAATTCCTTTTGCTTTCCAACTTAAATCAGTAGAATTAAGTATTTCATTATTTACCAAAGTATATTTTGGGCCTTTCCTATGTTTTATTTTACCTGACTCCATTCGATTACATTTTATTTCTTAAAGCTGTTAATTCACATATTAGATCGTCTATATCTTCCTTATCTAAGGATATAACTTCTTCTGTCTTTACTTGATGTAATTCGCATTGGATAGAGATATTAATTGTTTCGGAATCACGAGAAAGCCATGCTTTTAATTCGCACCCCCCGCCGTCATTTAATAGTAGTATTTTCATGTTTCAAATTTTAAGGTTACTTAATTTGGGAGATAGCAAAGCCGTACTATGCTATTTTAACGAATTTTACTCCGTCAATTAATACCAGTGTAATTAGTTTTGCTTTTGCTTGATCGTAAACCCAAGTAGTGCTTTTGTTTTTTTGACGGGCGAAGGTACTAACCTTCACAAGGTCTTTTCTTATTTCTGTTTGCATGGAACAAATATAGGGATTACTTTGAAGTTTCAAAGTGAATTGTTAAAATAAATAAAAAATGGATAAGGAAGTACCACCTCACCTTATCCACTAGCTTATGAAAGATTAACAAAAAGAATCCCGAGTGGGATGTGTTGGGTCAAAGGTACAAAAAAAGCCCTGACAATTACGAAAGGACTTTGGTTGCTCACACATACAGCTCGTGAATGAAGGAGGCTTTTTCAAATGTATGTAAATTTACATAACCATCAAAAATAAAAAAGCCCCACGTTTCACAACGGAGGGCTAACAAATAGAAAAGGCTAAGATTCTATCGACTCTTTAAGTGGGTTTATGCTTCTTCAAACATTGCTTGCTGTGCAACGCTGAGGGTTTCCCCTTTTTGGTGCCATGCAAGCAAAGCTGTATGTAGATCGTTGATTTGTTCGTCAAGTAAATGAACCAAGGGATAATGATTTTCTGCAGCGCGGTCCAAGTTGATAACCGGTGTCTCAAATTTAACTTTAAATCCTTTGTCTGTAAGCTGAGTCTCTCTGTACCCTTTCAACTTTACTGAATCGATCACGTCGTTGTTGCCTATAAATTCAATTCCAGTAACTTTAAGACCTTGGAACCTTTCTTCTGCCCTGAACTCAAAATTATCGAAGAATTTTTTTGCATCGATATCTTTACCCAGGATAATTGATGTATCGCAAAGTTCAGTTGAGTACAATAAATGCGGTTCTAATTTTTCAAGGACATCACTTAAAGACCGTGACATAAGCTGGTTACTTTTTTTGATGTATTTTTCATCGAACATCTGTTTGTCAGGACTCACGAGAATGTTGTCAAATTCAATTGCAATGTAGTCTCTTTTCTTTTTTGTGGTAATGGTGACTTTGTTAATCTTCATTTTTTTGTTTTTTAAATTGTGTTCAAATTTATAATAAATTATCTTAAAATATCTGCATCACGAAGTCTAACTTCTATAAATCTATCAATTGCTTCGGCAAAACATCTTCTTACTTCACTATAATTAGTTTTTTCTGATTCTTCATTGCCACTTGTGTATTTTTCTTTTAACCGCCAATATTCTTCGGCCCATATTACGAAATCCTGTCCAATGGTATTTCTTATTAATCTTCCTCCCAAGTTTGGGTCTTGTGCTGTTAATTCACTCATTTTATTTAAATTTTAAATTGGTTGTCCCATTAATTCTGTCCAATGAGTTACTCGCATAACATTATGCTGATCTCTAAATTCGTTGACTTCTTTGTCGTAGTAACAATTCCATTCGAAGTGAGATAAGCCTAATTCTCCAATTTCTTCCACGTAACACCAGTATCGTTTACTTTCCGCTGGTGGATCTGTTTTTGAATTTTTCCATGTCCTTTCCATTATTTTTAAAATTTATGAAACTCCATGTGAAAAATCTATAGCCATTTGCTTAGCATCTTCTAAGGTTTCAGCTTTCCATTCACCTCTACCCCATTTCTTAGGAGGATACATGAATTGCGGTCCTATTGTTCCATGTAAAGACTTATTAGAAACGTTTTCAGGAACGTACTCGTAAGTTATCTGAACTCCCTCAATGCCTTTATCATTAGTAGCTGCAATACCAGCTACATTTTTGACAGTTTCATCGCTCCAAAATTTAATTGAGCGTTCAATTAGGTCATTAATGTCAGTAGATACATAACCACAGTGACCTTTTTTAACTTCTGAACCAATACCGAAGCCATAAAAAGCCCTATGTGACCAACCGTACCATTTCTGTTCTACTGGATTGAAGCCGATGCAAGCAACTCTAGGGTCACTAGGATCATTAGACTGTATTTGTTCTGTAATCCCGTTAGCGATAAGCCAAGCTATGTCTGTAGAAATATTAGTGAAAGTAATATAACTTCCATCGACCTTAGAATACCATGCATCTATAATTTGACCATTACCTGCATCCCAAGGCTTAATTTCAGCTATTGTAGCTAAAAATTCATCGCATTGCTTTTTTGTAATCTGTTTTGTTTTCATAATTTTCTATTTTAATTCTTGACGTAAAGTTCAATATTGTTGATGTCACCTCCGGTTCTGTACTCACCAAAATTCTCTTCAAATTCTGACCATTCATCTTCTTCGCCTTCCGAAAGCATTTTTTGAAACTGTTCTACTTTTGAATGAGGTATTACGTACCAATGTCCGTCATCATCACTCTCTACCGATACTCTTGTGTATTCTTCCATGTTATTTTGTTTTTAAAGTTTAGATGCAATAAACGCATTACACACAGGACATACAATGTAACTTCCGTCTCTGTCATGCTGAACATCTGTCCTTGTGTATTTTAATTGTGTTCCGCACTTTTGACAAGTGCATTTTTTACTTTCTTCTGCTGGCTTATTGCCTTTTTTAATTATTTCTATTTTAATTTAAGTTTGAAATTTTTGTCTGATTTGTGGTTTGGATCAGGCTGCGGGAGCTGAAGGTTTAAAAAATCATTAGCCCACAACCATATTTTGTCAACGAATGATGCAAATTCTACAGTGTCCAGTTCACTTGTGCTTTTCACTCTTGTCATCACTTCGCCAGTTTCCGGATCTGCGACCACATTGCAGTTTTTATCTACTACTTCAACAGTCAAGTACTTCTTAGCCATTTGTTCCTTCACGGCTAACATTTCCATCCCCGTTTCCTGGGCTATTTCATCACAATAGAAATGTAGTAGGTTGTTTTGTGAAAGAGTCCGTTTGCGGTAATAACTTTCTAATTCGACCCATATTCTCGCTCCATCAGGAAAATCCTTCAAATCGCCCACAAAAGCCTTTATATTTGAAAATATAACCATAGGTTGATCCGGATTGCTCTTGTCTATCCTTGCCGGTTGTCTACGCTTCATTTGGAAAGGAAATAACGTAATTAACACCATGCAAAAGAAAGTGATAATGATTCCTAGTAAATTCAGGGACAACACAACCCACTTTAACATTTAAATTTGGATATTCATCCTTGATTTCTACCAGTAATTTTTTTGACTCTTCAATTGAAACTTTTATCACCACCTGTTTCTCGCCCTCAAAAAGCATGAGGCCTTGCGCCACGCTCTCGATTTTGTCTAGGATAGTCATGCTTTAACATGTGAATAGCTATTATCTGGATTCTTAGTCCATTTTCTAGCTTTGTTTACAACAAGTTTAGCTTCAAAAGCGGTGAAAATACACTCTACTGATATTCCATGCCTTCCTGCCGCATCAAATAAACACATTAGTGCATCAGCAAACTCTTCTGGCCTTTTTATGCCAGCGATAATATCCTCTTCAATCTCTTTTACTTCGCTTTCAAGTTTTCTAAGACTACTTATCGGTGTAGCTTCGTCAAAAGTTCTCATACTCCATTCTAGGCGCTCTGATTCAAGTTTAATAATATCCATAATCTATTTTTGTTTTTTAATTTCTCTTCTGACCCAATTCAACCGCAGCTCATAAAGCTCTTCATACCACTCCAAAGGAATTTCTTTACCGGCATTATCGAACCTCGCTATTGCATCTTCAATTTCTGCAGCCCTTTTCTCTTCTACAGCCCATTTAGGAAATATCCCGATAGGTGATTGCTGTTCACTCATTTCAATTCCTCCTTTAGCTTTAAAATTGATTGCTTGTCGATCCAAACCATTACATCACCATCACGGCCATCACCATAGTAACCTACAGCCAACATGTCATCTGTTATTTCAGTTGGACCATCAGGAAAGTTATCCTCATGCTCGTAATCCTTCAAGTGATCGCATACGGCATCAATAGCTTGCGCTGCATAAACCTTCATAGCCTCCAATTGCCAGTCCTCTGGTAACGTATAATTGTTCTCCCGAGGTAAAGCCTTTTCTTGTACCTCCATGTAAATCTCCTTCGCTGTTTTCATAATTATCTGGTTCTGGCTTTTACGTTTATTTTTAAATCATTCAAAGTTTGAAATATAAAATCATCTGTATATCTTTCTCTAGGAAAATTTGGATTGGAAAATTCCCCATGTAATTGAATAGACAAACAATCGTATATTGTACCCGCTAAGGCTTGATCTTTTGAATTTAAAAAAACTGAATGCGTAATATGGTCTTTTATACATGTAACAACTATTCCGTTACCCCTAATTGATAATCCTTTATATTTACAAATAGAATCTACTCGCTTACGCCTATTAAAAAGATTTTGAGATCTATTACATGTTCTTAAATTTGATTTTCTATTATCCAGAGGATTTCTATTTATGTGGTCTACGAATATATCTTTATCTTTTATGCCTAAAATAAATCTTCCTAAAGACTCTTCATAAGATATATAATTAACACAAAAACGATTAGATACCTCAACATATTCGGCTCTAATTCTAATTTTAATATTTTTTATTTTTTCTCCTTTATCGATTAATATCCGCTTACCTGATTTGGTATAATGAAAGATTGAGTTATCATCTATGAATTTATCCAACTCATTACTTAGTTCAACATATATCTTTTCTTGATCCTCTTTAGAAGTACTTGACCTTCTTTTTTTATTATAGTTTATTTTTGATTCCATTATTTTCTATCTCTAACTTTTAATAATCTAAAACTCGTATTCTCCGGTTTAAGCTTTATCTCTAAAATAATAGCATTTAACCTATCCTCTTCCTTACCTAAAAAGAAGAACTTCTTATTTACCTCAAACACTCCTTTACGCCTTGATATAATCAGCCCTGATGAACTTAACTCCGTAAAAGCAGACTTAACAGTAGGATCAGCATAAACTATCCCTGTAGGGCTTGTTTTTAAGCCGTAAGTAATCTTTGTTATAAAGCTTATGAATTTGGCCCGAACTCCAACATCACTTCTCACCTCGTTATCTTCATCCATTTCCTCTGTAAGGTAATCCATAAGATTTCTTGCACACGGACTTAATCCAGCAAGAAGATATAAGCAGTTGTAATAACGCTTCATGTAATTCATCCTAACAACCTCAGCACCCAATATACTCTTAGGTTCCCCATCAATCATATTGAACCCCTTTATATAATCAATTATCTTATCCTGTTTCTTATTCATAGTATATAACTCTTATCTCCTTTTAGTATACTACAAAGATACTACAAGATATGGTAAAAACAATACTATTAGAATATATTTATCTATATTATGCAATTCTTAGTATCCCTACTCTATACTTTCTGGTATCCTCTACGTATACTATCTTTTACTTAAATCAATCTTGTAGTATATTTAAACCCATAAATCAGCTTTTTAACTTACCTATAGAGACCTTATTTATTTTCTGGTATCGCTGAATGTTTATCCATTAATAGTTGCTTATATAGTTTGCCTATCGGTCTATCCCTGCATTTAGGCCGGCCTCTTTCCTGGTTTTTAATCCGTTTATAGCTAGGTGGGTGGGTCAACTTTCAATCGTAAATGTTTTGTGTTGCTGATATGCACTAATGAACAAGATAATCAAAGCCTAAATAGATTGTTATGTTGTTATGTATTGGCCTCTGCTCATGCTATGCGCTCATGCACCACCACACATACACATAAATCAATCTTCAATATTCCATATTAAAACCTCAATCACTACATTTGCATCAATGATTAACAAATACCACCAAAATACAATTAACTAAATAACTTGATTTAACAGCCTTACAGGGCACTATAATTTTAAACCTTATGAAAGTATCAACACAAATAAAAGAAGCTAACAGAGAGCCTAAAAAGGTGTTTAATGGGGATAATTCCAATTCAAAAGACAAACTGATTATAGATGCTAATAAAGTTTTATTAAGGTGTTATGATTTAAGTAGGGAATTGAATATTAGTATTTCATGTATTTACGCTTTATTGTGTTTAAATGAAAGTTGGCGTATTAGTGGTTTAGGTTTAACTCCATACGAGTTAATTAATAAGATGAATTATAGCATGGGTTTAAGGAGTCATTTATTTAAGCGGTTAGAGAAGATGCGTAAAATCGGTTATGTTGATATTGTCGGGAGTGGGAGGAATCAAAGTAGACAATTTGCGCCAACGTTGTCTATGCGTTTACGTCTTGATAATTTTTTAGAAGGTCTTAATAATTGATTGAATACAAAAATCGGACGATATAGGGTTTTGGAAGTAATAGAGGGGTTTTTGCTCCTCTTTTTTTATGGGTTTAATATTTATTTTATATGTAGTGTAAATAAAAAACTACATTCGTAGTGTATATTGAAATATTGTTTGTATATTTGTATCAGCGATAAGGGAAGTACCACATTAGAGCCTTACGCAGGGTTAACATGGAAAGATTAAATAGCACATTCGAGATTCGTCAAATAGCATACAAGCGATATCAGGTTTTAGATTCTGACGGCTTGGATTGCGTCGGGGAGTATGTTTCGTTGGCGGAGGCTAAGCGTATAGCTGGGGGAGATTTTGTTTTGGTTGGTCGGAAGTACTACGATAAGCACACGAATACAGTTAAGGAGTATAAATTAGTTTAAAAATTCACATATAAAAATTACCACCATGAATAAGATTGAAGGTTACAAAGGATTAGACAGAGCTTTAAAGGTAGCGTTGTTGTTATTGGTTCTATTATTTGGTTTGACTGTTAATGCAGTTTGGGCACAGGAACCAACGGTTAAGGATAGGGTGTTAAAAGACACCGTTATAAAGACGATAACGTACAAAATGTATATTGGGTCACGTGGCGGGAGATATGTCCTTAAAACGTCTAAAAATGGCGTCATTTACAAGATGTACTGCACTGATAAGAAAAAGTAAAGTTCCGCAAGCTCTTTGCGGTCTGCTTAGCGCAACGTTCTTCGGGACTTGCGCATAAGTCAGTAGAAGCGTACCACAATTTAAAGCTTCTGAAAGATTAACGAGTTGTTTTAACTCAAATCATATTGCAGAATGATAAACTTAAATTATCCGCATTACGGCCTTGCGTGACCGTACGTACTAGCCAACGAAATGACTTTATGTTATTTGACTTATGGGGATGAACACAGCGAGTAAATGAGACTTTGAAAGCTTTAGTAATCCCGAATTGTATTGACCTAATAAAGCGGTCAACTGATGAGCTACAGAATAGCGAAACAATTATTTTAACAGAAGTCAGACGCAGACTATAACAGGCGTGACACATTATGAGAACAGTAAGAACAAAATTATTCCAGTTCAATGAACTAAGCAAAGAAGCCCAAGAAAAAGCAATAAGTCAATTATCAGACATCAATGTTAATTATGATTGGTGGGATTTCACCTATAATGATGCAAAAGAAGTCGGTATAACTTTAGATGGTTTTGATATTGATAGCAATTCAATAATAATTAAAATAGATGATGCTGATTATACGGCACATGAAATAATTAAAAATCATGGTGAGGAATGCGCCACACATTTAACGGCAAAAGAATACAATCTAATGAAGGAGACAATCTTATATAACGCTCCAAAAGATAAGTTTGGCACATTTGAAGATGAGCACGAATTAGATGCAAAGTTGGATGATTTACAAGAGCAATTCACCAAACAAATAGGCTTTGACTATTTAGGTATTCTAAAACACGAATATGAGTATCAAACAAGCGATGAAGCTATAAAGGAAACTATCATTGTGAATGATTACGAATTTACACAAGACGGCAGACAATTCTAGAACTATGTTAGAAATGACTTTAAAAGACTTTATACACGGCCGTATAAACTTTATGCACTCGCTTAGCTTAACCCATCCCGATTTGTTCAATGAGTTACGCAGGGATAGCGGTAAGATAGCAACAATCAAAAACACAATTAAATCACTTAAATAATAAACACTTTAAAAGCTTGCAAAATGAAAACAGAAACAAACAACACCGGATTTATTGACCTACGTAAAAACAATGTAGAGGTTAGCGAATATCAGCAACAGGCATTAGATTTTTTAAATGCCACCAATACCACAATTAAAGTTTCCTTCTCCCACACTGGAAAACATTTCGACTCCGACAAAGAAGATAGAGACATTTACGATGTTACAATTTCGAGAGGCACCCGTAAATTCAGTTTTAAATTCGGTAATTCCATCAATGATAGTGGGTTTTACTACACCAAAGGCAGACAAAGATTTGAAATAGACAGGAAGGAATTAAATACACCGAACCTTGCTAACGTCATTAAACGTAGGGATTGGAGTTTTTTAAACAACGGAAAAAGTGATATTGTGCATTATCCTACAGCACCGGACGAATACAGTATTTTATGTTGCTTGCAAAAATATGATGTAGGCACATTTGAAGATTTTTGTTCTGAATACGGGTATGATGAAGATAGCAGAACGGCAGAGAAAACTTACAAGGCAGTTTGTAAAGAGTATGACAAAGTTTGTTCCTTATGGAATGATGCCGAAATTGAACAATTGCAAGAAATTAACTAATCCACATCCTAAATAAAAACGATATGAATACTTTAGAAAATAGCATTAAAGAACAAATTGAAAATATGTCCTCCTCTGATTTGATGGAGTTAAACAATGCTTATTGCGATGCAGCAAGTTACAACGATGACCGAATCTATGATAATGACGATTCATTTTTAGAGGAAAACTTTTCCAGTATCAGCGAAGCGGTAAGGGCAGCGACATACGGCGAGTATAGTTTTTCACATTCATACGTCAAGTTTGATGGGAATGCCAACCTAGAATCTTTAAACAGCATTGATATTGATGATTTGGTTGATGGTATTGATACGATTATAGATTATGCTATAGAAAATCAAAACTATTTTCCAATGTTAGATTTTGATTTTGAAGAAGAGGAAGAAGAAACAGAAGATTAACCTCCCTTTGGGAATAGATAAAAGAAAATGAAAAAACCAGAATTTAACCTTGATTTAGATTATGATTTCGAGGGTACAACAATTAATGTTTATGGTAGTGCTTATTGGGGTGCTGATAATGAATCCGATTATAAACGTCAGGAGAAATTGATAGACGATTACAGGAAACAATTGTCATGTGGTGATTTGCATGTATGGTGTGATATATCCGGATATAACTATTGGATGGTTCAGCAGGAAGAAGCAAATTATATCAGCATTACAGTTAACCTAAATGTTGATGACTTAACAGCAGATCAAATAACAGAGATAGAGAATGCAATTATAGAAGCAGATGGTTTTATGACTGAAAACCTAAATAGCTACCTGCCATTTAACAACAATTAATAAATGAAAACCATTAAACTAACCTGCCTTATCCTGCTGCTAAGTTTAGCGGGATTTGGCCAACGGTATAAAAGCCGATTAGTAGCGGACGAAACTACAATCAAACAATTACGGGAGTCATTCATAGTAAATACTTGCAATGACAGCATTTTTAAGCTAGTACAGGAGCGTTTTAATGTTCCTTCGACTGATTACTACAGAAACAAGAGAAAGTCTCTTAAAACGGCTTATTTTGATTACACGATTAGATTACGTCAGGAGCAATTAACAGAGGTAGAAACGTTTTTAAAACAATTGTAAATGACATACGCAGTATTAAGACCATCCGAACAGGAATGCGGAAGTATAAACCACAAACATTTGTACCAATTCAAATATGATGAAAAAGACAATTTTTTCATTTTAATAGAGGGGGAATGGGAAGAAGAAATAAGCACGGCCTTCAATTTTTTAAATGTTATGGAATAATGGACGATTTAATAAAACTATACAGAAGGGAGCTAATCAGATTAAGCGTTCTTCACTCTAAATTTAACGATGAAGGTTTATCCGCAGAAGAACGGGACGAATACATTTCCCTCGTTGACAAACTAAACCAGTTTTTACCTTTAACGGCTGATATATGACATACGCAAAATTACAAGACGAAGAAGAAGCAACAGGAAATGTTTTTCATGATGCTTTGTATCTATTCAAATACGACAAAAACGATAACTTTTATATTAGGTTTGGTGGGCAATGGCACGAAGATGTTAGTACAGCTTTTTATTTTTTAGATGTGATTGAATAATGGCAGTTTGGCACAACGCATACATAACCGACAAAAACAAAGCTAAGCGGTTCAACACCACCGCAACAGGGTTCGGTATTCAATCAGAACTAAAAAACTTGCAACGTCACATAGACAACGCAAAGAAATTCCCGCAGCATTACACGTTTTTAGACGCAGAGACGGCCTATATCATGTTAGACGGTGAAAAGTACGGACAGACATTAGATGACATCTTGGACGATGATTTGTTAAACGAATTAAATAAGTGAAAAAATGAATAAAGAAAATAGAATACTGGAATTATTAAAAACTGACGGTCTAAGCGAGGCCGAGAAAATAACAGGCGAATCATATAAAAATGATAAACTTACAGAAATGATAGGTTTTGGAATTATGATGAGAACAGGCGAGGAATTAAGAGAATTATTAACCGCACAAGATGATACTTTAAGCTCAAACAAAACACCAGATTATTTAAGAAAAATAACTGACTTTGGTTTTGTTAAGATATTTGAAGAACCATTTATTTACATTGCTGACTATGGGCAGCGGGAAGAATATAAAGAAACTCATTACATCTTCTTTCACTATGGACTAAGTATCCTGTTAAGCTTTGACACTTTCTTCAACGGAACATCAATAAATAGCGGTAATTTTTACTACAATTGGAAACCATTAGGTGAAAAAAATTGGTCGTATACTTCTAGTGGGGGTTATGTTTTTGAAGAGGGTAAAAACACAGGTATTTGGAGTGGTAACCACGATTGTCGGGAGGCTTTAAAAACAAATATCAAACAACTATCTGACCACGGAGAATTTTTAAAAGAATGGAAAGATTGCCCGCTTCATTGGCTTACAAACTTTTCAGATCATAAAAGCGGTGGTATTAGCATGGATTTTACACCATACTACGAAAAGACAAAACGCATAATATCAACTTTTCCAGATGAAGTAAAAAAAGCAATTGGAGAGTATCGAAAAGGGAAATAAAACCCAGCCTACTGACTGTATTGATTTACGGGGTAGGCTTGGTCAGTGAGAGCAATTTAGTTTGGTGCCGGTATGTTGGATGACTACCGGCACTTTTTAAACCTTAAAAAGAACACATGGAACTAACCAATAAAATTGCAATCCGTAAATGGATAAGCAACAACCCGCAGCTAAGTCAAGACCTTTCGATTAAGGCCGAGAAAAACGACATTGAACACTTTAACCATTCAGTGTATTTTCTTTCCTTGCAGACAGGCATAAGCCAGGAGTTTATCAAACAGAATATCGATCAAATTAGAAACTGGATATGAAAGAATTTATTTTATGTGCTGCCATTCATTATAAAAATGGGGGTAATTACTCGGAAATTAACGGTTTTTATCCACAGCCAGAAGGTATAGAATCAGGATTTATAATTTGTGGGCGTAGGCATTCAGATTGTTATAATTTGCTAAGAATAGCAGGATACGGTATTTTAACAGAGCATGAATGCGGAAGGGAGCAACAAGGATTTTTAACGAGTACTAACCGTTTTGTTAACCGTTCCGAAGCGTTTAGAATTGCCAAACAAAACAACCAGATTTATCACACACTTCATCAAGACGACGAAGAAGGAATTTTAATCAGTGAGGACTTATACTAATGAAAAAATTTGAAGTTGACTATCTCGGGACCATGACAGAGGACGAGATCAAAGCGCCAGGCAGTGGGTTTAGCTCCTTTGAGAAGGACGAAATTGACAAGATGGTTTTATTTGAAGAAGCAGAGTTTATTACACCTGTTATCGTCTTTAATGTAAGGAGAATTGAGTAATGCAGTTCACAAACAGAAACATCTTCATTGTTGCGGTAGTGGTTACGATCATATACGCAGCCATGTTGCTAATAACAGCTTACCTAACAAACAACGTAATTGAGATATGAAAGATAGAAATTTAACACCCGATGATAATTGGGCCACACCGAAATGGTTTTATGATTTGCTTGATAGCGAGTTTAAATTTGATTTTGACCCTTGCCCGTATTTTGAAGGTGAAATAACTAAAGAAAACGATGGTTTATTAATAGAATGGGGGCGAAGTAATTTTGTAAATCCTCCTTACAGTAGATTATTAAAACAAAGTTTTGTAGTTAAAGCGTTGCATGAATTGAGTAAAGGCAAAAAATCGGTCTTATTGTTGCCCGTATCAACATCTACAGTATTATTTCATGAGTGGATTAAACCTTCAGCAAAAGAAATAAGATTTATACAGGGGCGAATCAAGTTCCAGAAAAAAGATCCCGAGTCAGGCGAGTTTTATACTCCTAAAAATGGAGGCATGCACGATTCAATGCTGGTTATATTTGATAATACAATCTATTAGCAACATGAGAAACTATAAACATTTGAATTGGCCGCTGATTAAGGCGATTGTAGGGCTTATAATAGCG
>Ga0247742_10000970_pt1 | contig 21241 bp, 26 predicted proteins | sample UWRJL208509C2_FD_180944 | JGI IMG/M metagenome (GOLD analysis project Ga0247742, IMG submission 180944) | Plant litter microbial communities from Arlington Agricultural Research Station in Wisconsin, United States - UWRJ-L208-509C-2 | ecosystem: Environmental > Terrestrial > Plant litter >... | reverse complement strand
GTAAATTAAAAACCAATAAAATGATAAAGATTACTCAAAAATTAAAAGATCAACTGTGGTGGCTTATTATATCTGTTGATTATGATTACAGCCGCATAGCTATTGCCGATCATGACTTCACCGACGATTTATTAACGCTTTGGCTGGAAGATAAACATGATTTTAAAAACTCGCTTGATGAGTGCCTGCAGCTTGATATTAAAGGCCGCGAGTTTGCTAAAATAATAAAAACTGAGAATTTGAATAGTTATGAGGGGAGTAAAATGCACCCAACAAAAAACTTTGTATACAAGGCCAGAATTGAAATAAACGCTCCATTAAAATGGTATCAGAATGATGCCGCCATTATTGAACAGCAATGGGCGCGTGAAGCGGTATTAAGAGCAATACTTACCCAGCTTGTTGAAACAGAAGCTGCCGGCATATATGAATAGCTTTTTATAAGTTTAATTATGCCAATTGGCACTTAATTCATTTTTGAGATTATTGAATATTTGGTTAATGAATTTGTTATGTATTGAAATATAGGGTTTTGTATTTGAGTATTCCCAGTATTGTAGTATATAGAAAATGGAAACAGAATACTATTGAAGCTGTTTTTATTTACCATATGCTAATCAATAAGGAAGGTGGCTGCTATACCAAGCACAATTTATTTTACCCTTACCTGTTGCTTTTCCTCGTGTTCAACTTCAACCAGCTCATCAACCTCACTGATAGCCTCGGCGGGTTGGCTTGCATAGTTTAGTTTACGGAAACGCCATTGGGCAAATGCAGGTTCCTGAAAGCGGTTAATCAGTTTGAAAAATTTGGGAAAATTATGTACTTCTTCCAGTAATACACCGGTTACAATGCCGTTATTGTCTAATATTTCGCGGATAGTATATTCTTTATCTTTGGTTATCCAGATCTCAAAATCCCGTCTTATCTCTTCGCTTTTTTCAGGGTCAATCTTGTCATTTACGCAAATTACTTTATCTCCTGGTTTCATAATACTATAAGCTGTAAAGCTGCCTTGCTTATATGCAGCCTTTATATATTGCAAAGTACCGGTTTTTTAACCGTAAATTAAAAATCATCCATTCAAAAAAAAGCATTTAAACACTTTAAAAGGAGTATTTTTTATTGAACAATGGTATTTGCTGCTTGTGTTAAATTATTCTTAAAAAAAATCAGTCTACAAATTATGTGATAAAATTGCCGTAGTTACTATATAGATAAAAAGCGAGTACCGGCTACCAAGCAACCTGCTTACGAGGGTAGAGGCGGAGTAGTATTGTATTCCTTGTCACCAAAAATTGGGTATATGCGGCTTACGCGCCCAAAAAGCAAATAAATATTTGCCAAATGAACAAATTGTTTATTATTGCAGTCATATATGTCTGACGAAGCAATAATAAAACGGTTAAAGGTGATTGTAAAAGAACACGGTGGGCAATTAGGCCTTGCCGGTGCAATTGGCGTTGATCAGGGTTTCATCAGCAAAGTGATCAATCAAAAACAGGATATCAGTTATTACCTTATCCGCAAGCTTTGTTTTCAGCTTAAATATTCGCCCGAGTGGTTAATTTTAGGAACCGGCGAAAAAAAGATAGATAAGCCGGAATCGGCCAAGTTGATTACCGAAATACAAATGATGCGCACCGAGGTTGATATTTTACATGCGCGAATGCGTGCCTATGAAATGGAGATCAAAGAATTACGAGATCAACTACACCTGGAGAAAAAGGCAGGCTAAATATTAAACAAAAGAGCCATCCTTATAAGGATGGCTCTTTTGTTTATATGCACTCTGTTTAGTTTATTTATAATAACTGGCGGCTATAGCGGCTTGCCTCCCGCCAGGCCATATGTTTTAACAATGTTGTGCCAAGTTATTTGATGGAATAAAAACTCAATGGAACCGACTTAATAAAAAAGAAGCTCCATTAGTTTTACTAACATGATTTTGATGGCGCTTTTTGTAAGCAATAACAGCTGTACAAATAAGTATGCAAAAGCCAAGTGCTACTTCAATAATAAAGTGAATCATTGGAATGTCTCCCTGATTTTTTGAAAGAAAAATACCTGCATCCGGCACTAAAAAGCCAAATAAGGGAAAACAAAAAAACATTCTTAGTATTGTTAATTTTTCCATAATTATTAGCATTTAGTATGATAATGGTAGGGCATGCATAAATTTATTGCTATTTAAACAAATTTCTCCCTAATGGTTACTACAAATGGTATAATTAATTGTTTTAATTTTTAATTTGATTTTCAAGGGAGCCGGTGCTGGTAAGCCAAATTGAATGTGATTATAAGTTAACATACAGGTGTAACAATCGGCTAAACCTAAAATCAAAACATAAATTATTTTATGTCATGATTAACGAATCTGCTTATAAACACCCCCATCACGTAATGCTGTTTTTTGAAGAAAAAGAAAATATTAATGATCACCAGCAGTGTATTTCAGCGCATATGAGTTATTACGAAAATCTTAAAAGCGATGGCAAAGTGTTAATAAACGGGAGTTTTTGGAACCAACCCCGGAATTTTGTGATTTTACATGTAACATCAGCTGCTGAATTAGAGCAAATTATAGCCGAGGATCCGGCCATTCGGAGCAATGTATTAGAACTGGTTAGCGCTATGCCTTTTTAATAGCGTTGTTGTAACTATTTGACATATAGTTATTTATAAATTACATTGCTAAAACGTTTTATATTTGGAGGGGATGGTAGTCAATCGTTGGATTTAAATATTTTCGTTATATCTTAATATAATTAACCTTGTTGAAATATTATTTTACTTTTTAAGCAATAAATACTTGCATTGTATTCCTAAAAGGTGTAGCTTAGACTTATAATTTATTAGCGACATGGAAGAATTAGTAATTTTTAGAATTTTTTCGAGTTTCCCATTATTTGGTCTTCTGTTACCGGATGTTTCAACTCTCTTAATATATTCGGCAAAGAGCATTTCTCCTACACATATATATATTGAATGTTTTTTGTTCATAGCAATAGCTATTTGCACCGGAGGCATCTGGTATCTGCAAAAGCAAGAGAAAAACCACGCCGGTATACAAATGGCGGGTACTAATTAAGCTTTAGCAGCCCTCCGTTATTTTTCATTAACCAATTATACACCTATATATTTAATACCCCTATGCCTGGTTTGCTAAAACCAGGTTTTTTTTTGTCCTGGTTTTAATTGAAAAAAGGCGAATTACTGATTGGCCTATATTATTTTAATACTTAGTTGCGAGTTAAGGTTTTTTTATATTTTTACTGCAATGAACCTTGGTCAATTTAATCCCGGTAACTTAATTGCTATCTCAACTAAAGCCTGTTTTTCTAAAAAGCTTTATATAAAAATTATTTTTATTTTAGCATTTGCCTGCTTTTTTAGCACAGCAATGGCTCAACACCGATCACGTGCTGCATTAACCTATGGCGGGGGAAGTAACGGGACTGAAGGTTTTGATTCGGGCTATGGTATTACATTTGGAGTTGGTTATGATGCTCCGCTTGGCTATTTAAAAGATATTTACAAGCCAGCAGTAGCTTATAATTTAGGTGTGTTACGGTTTTTAGGCAACTTTACTGTAGGCCTTAATTTAGGATACCATGCTTACAAACCTAAGGATGGTTTAATAACGGTAGAGGTTGACGGCTCAGGTGCTGACCCGCAGGTAACCGATTATACTTCCATTTTTAGTAAGCTCAAAGTTTATGAAGGTTATGCGAGTGCTGTTTATAATGTTGAAGTAGCAGATGGTGTAAAACTTAACGGAGGCGTAAATTTAGGCGGATACTACACAGAAAATATTATCCCTTACTTTACTTCTGATGAAACGGTGGTTCCGCTTGAGCAGCATTTAAGGAACTTTTACGTGGCGCCACGTCTTGGAGTGCTTTTTTTAGTGACCGACCAGGTCGGTATAAGTTTAGATGCTTCGTATAACTTTTTTGCTCCTTTATCCAATTCAAAGTATGATACAGGTAGTGGTACATTCTATACATCGGCCACAGTGAAGGCGGGTGTAGTAATTAAACTCTAAGGAAGTATTATTTTTTACGAAAAGACTGTTCAAAAAAGTCGTTCACTTTTCTATTAAACTCATCACTGTACTCAATCAGGGTTTCGTGACCGGAGTTAGGAACTATCCATAAATATGCTGCGGCAATGTTTTGCGATATAAGCACTGTATGCGGGGTAGGGATGAGGTCATGGTCGCCTCCTATGATAAGCGATGGGCATTTAATGGCCTTTAATTCCGATAGTTTAATATTGGGCTGAAGCCAGTCGAGCAGGAAAATCTTCCAGTCGTTTTTCTCTTTCGCGGTTTTAAATACGGTATTCTTTTTGGCGTTGTACTCTTTTTGCTCTTCTTTCCAGTACGAGGGGATGAGCCCTGTTGAATCGGGCCATAAGTTGGCTCCTGTTGAAGCCAGCTTAATTACCTTTTCGGGATGGCGCATAGCCAGCTCGAGCGCGTTGATACCGCCATCGCTCCAGCCAATAACATATGCCGAATCGATGTGCATGGTATCAAGCAGGGCGGCAAAGTCATCGGCCATCATTTCAAAACTCAATGAATCGCGGTCGTCCCGCGATTTGCCGTGTGCGCGGCTGTCCACAGCAATAACCTTATATTTTTCAGAAAAATAGGGGATGTTATGGCTAAACGCGCTCATATTGCCGCCATTACCGTGTATCAGCAGCAAGGGTTTGCCTTTTCCGTAAACCTCTGTATATAATTTAATACCACGCACATTATAATATTTACCGGCCGCTGGGTTATTACCATAATTAACCTTTAACTGCCTGTTGCATGAGGTTGCTATAATGCCCATAAGTATGATAATAGGTATACACAGTAGTTTTTGAAATTGCATAAAGGTTAAGCGTGTTGATATATAATTAAAAGCTAATATATACTTTTAGTAATATAAGGGGATGGCTGTATAAAAATCGGAGGACTATTAAAAATAGGCGTATTTTAAAAATCTTATGCTAACACGCTAACTAATATTACCTTTGCAATTATTAACTTAAACATTTTTAACTACATACGTAAAACAATATTGCCGTAAAAAGATTTAGATAATATGTTTTGCTATCAGTATCAATATAATTTTCATGCCTGCTATTTGCCTAAAAAGTAATTACATTATCGCACTTCTTTTTTTTATTGCAGGCTTATTTAGCACTACTATTTCCATTGCACAGCAGGATGCTGCAGGCAAAACCATTTCAAGTACTTTTAAGTTTAAAACCGTAATTATAGATGCCGGGCATGGCGGTAAAGATCCGGGGGCCCATGGTGCTTACTCTAATGAAAAAGGTGTGGCCCTGGGAGTAGCTAAAAAACTACGCGACCTCATTAATGATCAAATGAGCAGCATTAAAGTGGTGATGACCCGTAGCACCGATGTTTTTGTAGAGCTGCATAAGCGTGCCGATATAGCTAATGATAATCATGGTAACCTGTTTATCTCTATCCATTGCAACTCTTCGCCGCAGCGGCGGGGTACCGAGCGTGGCCCTTTATTGCTGGTATATGGTTTTCACCGCAGCCAGGAACAACGGGAGGCCCTACGGGAGAATGCTTCCATCTATATAGAAAAGGATTATAAGGACAAATATAACGGCTATGGTGATGATGCTGTTGTAAACACAATTGTGCTGAATGCCTTTCAACAAAAATACCGTAAACAAAGTATACAGTTTGGCGATCTGGTTGCTAATGAATTTAAAAAGACCGATGGCCGCCGCAGCCACGGCGTAAAAGAGCAGGGTGTACTTGTATTGGCCCAAAGCGGCATGCCCGCGGTACTGGTTGAAACAGGTTTTATCAACAACGCGGCTGACGAGGAATACCTGAATTCCAGTGCGGGTCAAAATGAAATAGCAAGGTCAATACTAAGGGCCTTAAAGCAATACCGGGATAATTTAGAAGGGAGATAAATAGTTTTATTACTGCTGCTGAAATTTAAATCGGAGTATATTATTTGGCTACCAATTATGCTAACATTTGCTTAGCTTAGTATAAAAAAAATTACCGTGGAACCTTTTACCGTAACCATTAACGAAGTAGATTACCAGGTAAGCCTTCATTCAGGATTTCCCAGGCTGTTTGATATTTATAACCTTAATATCAATTACACTATAGGCAAAACAGATGCCGGTAACTGGGTTTATATTAAACATGAGCCATCATCGGCAGTGATACCCCTTGAACAAATAGGGGCGGAGATCGATGATCGTTTAGCCGGAGATCAGTGATTTTTGTGTTCTTATCTTATTAAAGTCCAGTAAAATAGTCGTATTTTGTCATGCTATTTCAATAAAAAGATGTTTAAACATGTATTTATTGAAAAGATCAAAATCATTTATCTACTTTTGACCTATAAACAAAAAGAAATTTAAAATTTTAAACACAATGAAAAAGATTTTTATCCTGTTAGCATCGGCATTTTTGTACACGGCCGCATCAGCACAAACTACCTGGACTGTTGACAAAGCTCACTCAAATGTTAAATTTACTGCAACCCACTTAATGGTGTCTGATGTTGACGGTACTTTTAAAAACTATGATGCAACTATCGTGGCTTCAAAACCTGATTTTAGCGATGCTAAATTCCAGATCAGCATTCAAACTGCATCAGTAACTACTGATCAGGAACAACGCGACAATCACCTTAAAAGTGATGCCTTTTTTGATGTGGCAAAATTCGGAACACTTACTTTCACCAGCACTGGTATCACCAAAACATCTGATAAACACTACAAACTTACAGGTAACCTTACTTTACATGGTGTAACTAAACCAGCTACTTTTGATTTATGGTACCGTGGTACAATTGTTAACCCAATGAGCAAAGCTGATGATGCTGGCTTCCAGTTAACAGGTGTTATCAAACGTTCTGATTTTACTTTCGGTTCATCAATCCCTTCTGCTGTAGTTAGCGACGAGATCACTATCAAAGCTAACGGCGAGTTTGGTAAAGCTAAATAATTACAATTAACATATAACGCAAAACGGCGTGCTCATGAAAATGGGCACGCCGTTTGTTTTTTATGAAGAATATTGCTTATTCGTCAGAGAGGAGCTGTTTAATGGTATCAAACCATAGCTGATTATTGGTGCCAAAAAATTTATGATCAACAATGAGATAGATGGTGTTGGTACCTTCTTTGGTTTTATAACGCAGCCTTAAGGGCTGGCAAAACATCCCGTTATTTTTTACGAATGATCGTTTATATACATCGTCAAAACCAAGATACACCTGTTCAAGCTGATCAAGGGGAATATGCAGGTAGTTATATCCATCAATAACCAGGCTGTCACTTGTAAGTATAATTTCGCCTTCGCGGTGATGTGGTGGCGGAGTGAGCGAAAATAGGGTACCCGTTCCGTCAGCTAATGTATAGCCTGCAATTTCATAATCGTAGCTCCAGAGCGCTTTACCTATTTGTAAAATTTGCATCGTTTAAATTTCGCTAATATAATTGATAACTGCAACCTTGCAGGTTATAGTATTATACACACTAAGTAATTTAGCTATATTTGGTCAGCGGAACTATTTTTTCGCAATATTTTACATTATGGCTACAGAAGTTAAGTGCCCAAGTTGTGGTTTCGGTTTTCCGATAGAGGAGGTGATGGCCGAGGAGTATAAGAAGGAACTCCGGGTTAAAATGCAGGATTATACCCGGCAAAAAGAGGAGGAGTACCGTAAAAAGGACGAAGATTTTTTAACTAAAGAACGTCAGCAAAAGGAAGCTTTTGAACAACGCCTTACCGACGAGAAAAAACAACTGCAGTTGGCCATGGAGCAAAACCTGCGTAAATCTATCAGCGAAGATTACGAGAACCAATTGCTCATGCTCAAAACATCGGCACAGGAAACAGAAGAGAAACTAAAACTTTCGCGCCAGAAAGAACTCGAGTTTTTACAGCGCGAAAAGCTGATAAAGCAGCGGGAAGAAGAAATGGAGCTTGATATTCAGCGTAAACTACAGGAACAGCGCAATGAACTAAGCGAGCAAATCCGCAAGCAGGAAAATGAGCGCCACAGCATAAAAGATACCGAATACCAGCTAAAAGTTAAAGAACTTGAAAAGCAGCTTGATGATCAGAAAAAACTGGCCGAAGAAATGAAGCGGAAAGCCGAGCAAGGCTCAATGCAGTTGCAAGGCGAGGCACAGGAACTGATACTGGAAGAACTGCTGCGTAATTATTTTCCGTTTGATGTGATCAGCGAGGTAGGGAAGGGCGTGCGCGGGGCCGATTGTATACAAACCGTGCGTAACCAGTTTGGCCAGGAATGCGGCCGTATTATATATGAAAGCAAGCGTACTGCAACCTTTGGTGCCGACTGGATTGAAAAGCTCAAGAAAGACATGCGTGGTGTTGGGGTAGACGTAGCGGTGATTGTTACCCAATGTTACCCTAAAGGAATGGATTGCTTTGGCGAAAAGGATGGCGTGTGGATATGCAGCTTTGACGAGGTAAAGGCAGTATCATACATTCTGCGCGATGGGGTGATCAAGCTATCAAACCAGGCTCGCTCTCAGGAAAATAAAGGTGATAAAATGCACCTGCTGTATGATTATTTAACCAGCAGCGAATTTTCTGAGCAATGGAAAGCTATCCGGGAGGGATATATGAGTATGCGCCTCTCTATCCAAAAGGAACGTGATGCCATGGAAAAAATGTGGAAGGCCCGCGAAAAACAACTGGAAAAAGTATTATTGAATGCGGCCCATATTAAAGGCAGTATTGAAGGCATTGCCGGTAATGATACCATACAGTTAAGCCTAACTGATGATGAAGATGCTTTGCTGCTGGAGTAAGCACTATACGGATTAAGAAGAAGCAAAAAGGGTGTCATTTCTCCTCACTTTACGCTCAATCCCACCTGATTCGTCGAAATGACAACGCTTTTTTGCAAATCTATTCTTCTGAACAGCTATGGAATAAATTAGCACCATTGTATAATTTTTAATACAAAAGGCTGGTTCCTAAATAACCGGCCTTTTGTATTTTGGAAATTTATTATATTAACCTCCAGAATACTTGCCTCTCAAGTAATTCCAAAACATAATCCTGAAATTATTTAAAACGTATGAAAAAAGTCACTGCCCTTTATTTGTGTATGTTTTTATTGGCTATGGTTTCGTTACGGGCCAATGCGCAATCGTCAAATAAACTTCCTGAATTGCTCATCAGGCTTGATGATATCGGGATGAACCATTCTGTAAACATGGCGGCTCAAAAAGTAGCCGAAACCGGGATGCCGTTTTCAGTATCACTGCAATTTGCCTGCCCATGGTACCAGGAAGCTGTAGAGATATTGAAAAAATATCCTCAGGTAAGTGTAGGTGTGCATTTAACCCTAACTTCTGAATGGAAAAATTATCGCTGGGGGCCGGTGTTAGGCCGTACTGCAGTGCCAAGTTTGGTTGATAATAACGGGTACTTTCCGCAGTCAACCCGGGCGTTTGCCAAAAGTGGGTACAAGCTTGATGAGGTTGAAAAAGAACTATCGGCACAAATTGAGCGTGCTTTAGCTTCGGGTTTAAAAATTAGCTATATAGATCCGCACATGGGCATCGCCCTGTCTACCCCCGAACTGCGGGCACTGACCGAAAAACTGGCTCACAAGTATAAATTAGGCATATCTATATTAAGCAGCGTTAATTACTTTGGCGAAACCTATAAAGAAATGTGGGGCGAGCCTATCGCCACCAAAAAATCGGCGTTTTTAAATTACCTGAATACAAAACTTGATGCCAGCCGTCCCAACCTCATGGTGCTGCATGTAGCCACGCCAAGCCCCGAAATGGATGTGCTGGTTGATATGAATAGTAACATGATGAACAGTAAGGAGGGCAAACCGCTAACCAGCCTGCATCGCCAAACCGAATTGGGTGCACTGCTGTCGCCAGAGTTTAAAAGCATGATTGGTAAAAAGTTCAGGCTTATTAATTATCAACAGCTATTGGCAACTAAAGATATCAGCGTGCTTAAAACTTCAGATAAGTAGGCAGGGATTGAGTAGTAAGTAAAAGCTTATACAATACTTACGAAGTTTTTAAAACTTCGTAAGTATTCACTTTACAAAAAGTATAGTCAGTTGGGGGTATAAGCTTAATATTTAGGAGGAAGTTACTCTGCCGTAGCCAAAGCCATTTTAGCTTGTCTTTCCTTACGGTATTTGCTGAGGTTTATCAGGAGTACACTGCCAAGTATCACCACCAGGCCCACTACCTGTAAAAGGGTAATGTTTTCATTGGCAAACAATACACCTAATATAACCGCTATAACCGGGTTTACGTAAGCGTAAGTGCTTACCTGCGTTGCCGGGCGTACCTGTAAAAGCCATACATATGCACTAAAAGCGGCTATTGATCCAAAAAATATTAAATAAAGCAAGGCATACCAGCTGCTGGCCGGAATATTTTGCCATTCTAAATGTTGTACTTCGTGGTGTAAAAAGCTCGATGGCAGAAATACCAAGCCGGCTGTGAGCATTTGCCAGGTGGTATTTACCGATGCAGAACCCTGTGTGTTAAAGTATTTAGAGTATAAAGACCCACCGGCCCATGATACAGAACCTGCAAGCAACAACAACATGCCCGGCAATTTTGAACTGCCCGTTGCTGGGCCGAACAGGCTTTCTAATTGTTCGCTGAATAATAGTATTACGCCTGCAAAACCAATTATTAAACCAACCACTGTTGATGTGCTTTTAAGGTTTACACTCCAGTTTTGCCTGTCGAGCAGAACAAACCATATAGGGGGCGATGATACCATAATGGCCACCATGGCGCTTGGCAATGTTTGTTCGGCCCAGATCACTGCGCCGTTACCTATAACCAGTAATAAAAAGCCACTAACTGCGGCATGGATCATGTTACGCTTAACAAAAATCTTTTCGCCTTTAATAATACACCATACCAATAGTAATATGCCGGCCGAAATAAAGCGAAGGGCTCCCAGTAAAAGCGGTGGAAAGCCTACCACAGCTATTTTTATAAAAAAGTAGGTAGAGCCCCAAACCAGGTAAACAGTGGCAAAAGCTATGATAACTAACAGGGGCGATGCGGATTTTTGAGGTGTTAAGGTCATGATGATATTTATTTTTCGGGTATAACCAATTGTTGTTGTTCTTTCACGGTTTCAAGCACAATGGTGGTGCGTGTGCTTAAAATATTGGGTATTTTACTAAACTGTGTACGCATAATGTGCATTAATGAGGCCGAATCATAGGTGCGTACCTTTACCAGGTAACAATCATCGCCGGCCACATGATGTACCTCCTGTACTTCGGGTATCTTAGCCAGTTCGAGCGTGGCATTGCTGCTTCCTGGTCCGTCAGACGCCTTCATGAATACAAAAGCCAGTAATTTTTGCTGCAGGGCAACCGGGTTTATTCGTGTAGTGTATTGTTGTATAACTTTTTTCTGTTCCAGTTTTTTTACGCGTTCCAGTATGCCCGAGGGGGCCATGCCAAGTTCACGGGCCAGATCGGCATTTGATATCCGGGCATTCTCCTGCATCAGGCGTAAAATATGCAGGTCTATCTTATCTAAAATTATTTCTGCTTCATTTATCATACTGTAATATTAAGTTTTTTATGAATTAAATTCAAAAAGTATTTAAATAAATGAATTTAATTCGACAAAACTATATAATTTGTGTTTGAACGTGTATTTTGAAAAGCTAAAGAATTGGTAGTGTAGAGATATGAAAACAAGATTAGCCGTATGTAATAAAGAACGAACAAAGCGCAGGCATTACTTATAAATAAGGATTGATTTGGTTGGGGATTCTCAATAGTAACAGTACAGGGCAGAAATTGATGTACTGAACAGTTCCTGTTAGTTCCTGTTTTTATAAAGAGGTTATAAAAAACAAACACCCATCAAAAAATGATAGGTGTCAGCAGATAAGGTTTCGGTTTCTTAAATTATCCTATTACCAAAAGGTTCAATAATTTATCGGGTTTTGTTTCGTCAAAAGCGGTTTTAACGTATTTATAGCCGTTTTTGGTGATTGCGGTAAGTAATTTGGCTTTGTTTCCTTCTTCGTCTAAAACGTAGGCTGTGCCATTGTCATTTATCCAATCAAAAAGCACATCCCTGGTGGTAATTCCACGATTTTGGGTATAGTCGTCAATCCATACCAATGAGTTAATGGCCAGGTACGGGTTATCGTATTCGCCATTATTACTGTTTACTCCTGTTATTCGTAAGGGCATAGTTAATACATCAGGGATTCAATACCTAAAATCTGCATTATATATCAATGCGTCAATCCGTGAAAACACCGTTTTTTGATGTGTTAAAAACGGTGTTTTCACGGATTGACTTTGCCAATACTATTGGCTCATAACGTACTTATATATTTATGATTTTATCATTTTTACGGCTGTGCGTACTTTTAGTTTCGAACCTGGGGATGTTTTTGATAATAGTAACCAATGCGCCGGCTATCATGCCGGTTGCTTTTATTCCGAAATGTACAAATGGTTTCATTACCTCCCAGGCATTGCTATGCGTGTTTTGAACTTTAGGATTGGGCTTGCCTGCTTTTTTTATTTCATGAGTTGCCATATCTTGATATTTGAGGTTAATGTATTGGCCTTTCGGGCCCAATACCTATCAGGAATAAAAATCCTGCCAAAAATCAATATCCAGCAAATATACCTTGCTATGCTTTTTTCCGGAGGGTAATTACAGTAATCTCCGGCCATATACCCAAACGGCCCGAAAACGCCAGGAAGCCAAACCCACGGTTTACATACAGGTAGCGGTTTTTTTCGTTAACAAGACCCGCCCAATCCAGGTACCGGTATTTTACAGGGCTCCATTTGAATCCGGCAACCTCTACACCAAATTGGGCTCCGTGAGTATGGCCAGAAAGGGTAACGTGAATAGTAGTATCATGGTAACGCACCTGTTCTTCCCAGTGCGTAGGATCATGTGACAGGAGTATTTTAAAGGCGTCTTTAGGTACGCCCTGCAACGCTTTATTTAAATTACCCACCTGTATAAAGCCGCGCCCCCAATTTTGTACGCCGATGAGTGATATTTTTTGACCGTTTTTTTCAATAGTTACATTTTCGTCAAGCAGCAGGCGATAGTCGAGGGCCTTGTGGTGTTGTTTTAAGAGGTCAAGGTTGGCGGCTTTTTCCTGCTCGCTGTTCCATTGTATATAGTCGCCGTAGTCATGGTTACCCAATATAGAGAACTGGCCATAAGGTGCTTTGATCTGTTTAAAGCGGTCAATATAAGGTTCAATTTCTGACGCTACGTTGTTTACCAGATCGCCTGTGAAAACAAACAAATCGCTTTTTTGAGCTTTAGCCATATCTATACCGCGTTGCATAGCCTCGGTATTGTCAAAACTACCGGAGTGTATATCTGAAAGCTGGGTGATGGTAAAGCCGTCAAAAGCATCGGGCAGATCATTAAAATAGAGTGTTTTAGTGTGCAGTTTGTAGGCATATTTGCCTTTGATCATGGCATAAAACATGGACGTGAACGGAACCGAAGCTACCAGTACCGCAATTTCGGCAATAAACTTACGGCGTGCCGGAAATGCCGGCTGGCTTTTGTTGCCGCTGGCTATATTAAACATACCCACTACAAACCTGCCCAGGTCGCCCAGTGATAAAATGATTACAAAAAATAGCTTGGTAATAAAAAAGGTAAGAAAGATGCTTAAAACCCATTCATGAAAAGGCCGCATGCCGGTGGAGGTACTAAAACTACCGAAACCGATTAAGAATAAAGCTACTATACCTATGGATACCAGTAAATATCCAAACAGCATCAGGTTGCGCCATAGTTGCGATGGCCAGTCGGCACTCAGGGTTTTTAGTCCCGAAAATATATACCAGTCAAATAATAAACTAATTGCCGATATAATTAAGAATACCCTGAAAAAACCGCTGTTGTGCATATAATTCTGTATAAGTCTGCAATTTATAAAAGCTATAGTAATATATGTGTAAAAATTAAAGGACGAAAATCTATTAAATGTAAATCGTTATTTTAGTAACCTATTATCAAACCTATGAAACCATATTTCCTTTTATTGCCGGTAGCATTACTAATTGCCGGGCAGGCAAATGCACAGCATCACCCTAAAACCGATACTGTATTTTTTGAAGATTTTAATGAGCAAAAGCTCGACCGGAGTAAGTGGAATGTAGAAGTAACAGGGAACACGGTAAATGACGAACAACAGGCCTATGTTGATTCGGCAGCTACCATATATATGGTAAAAGGCAAAGCCGCAGAGGGAGCAAAAAACGGAGCATTGGTTTTAAAAGCACTGTATAAGCCTGGCTTTACCAGTAAGGAGCAAAAGAAATACGATTTTGTATCGGGCAGGATAAATACCCGCGCTAAAATGGAGTTTACCTATGGTACTGCGTCTGCACGTATGAAAATGGCGGCAGGTGCTGGTTTGTGGCCTGCGTTTTGGGCGCTTGGCAATGGCAATTGGCCCGATTGCGGCGAAATAGATATGATGGAAACCATTGGCGATTCGAGCTGGGTAAGTCATGCCCTGCATGGTCCGAAATATTTTGGCGATACACCGCTTGCTTACCGGGCGCATTTTGGGGAACGTACGGATGTTACTAAATGGCATATTTATTCGGTTGACTGGAGCCCCACCAGCCTGATCTTTAAAGTTGACGGTAAGGTAACCTATACCGTAACCAAGCCTATGGTTGAAAAATATGGCCGCTGGGCTTTTGATAATAAAAAGTTCATTATCCTGAACTTTGCCTTAGGCGGCGGGTACCCGGGCGGGTATAATAAGATCAGTAAACCCTACTTCGGAATTTCAGAAAGCACAGTGAATAAAATAAAGGCGGGCAACGCTAAAGTATTTGTTGATTGGGTATTGGTAACTAAAGCGAATAAGTAGCATTAACTGTTAAAGTTTGTTAAAGAAATGTAACAACTAAGCACACCTAATAATACATGTTGCATATAGGGCGTTTAAGATTTATAAATGCAAAAAACGCAAAAATATAATGTTTCATTAGTCCAAATTTTACTTTTTTAAAACATTGTACTAATCATAATTGCATATTTTTGAATATCATCATTATTAATCATCTACCATTATGGCAATATTAACAATTCAGATCCCGGACAGCGAAGTACACACCTTATCAAGCATAATTGAACAGGTAGCAGGCAGCGTAATAAAAGTAAACGCAGACGAAGACATCCATACCAATGAGTGCCTTCAAAAAGAAGATTTCTTCATAAAAAATAAATTGGCTCAATCACTTCATAATAATTACTTATGGAATGATTAAGCATTAACATCATCAATTAAAAACTGTTAATACACCATAAAAAAGGGAAAGCCCTGCCTAAAAAGCAGGGCTTTCCCTTTTTTATATCCGGAGTACAGGTTAAGAGGTTTTTGAACTTAGTTTTCTGGTAATGAATATAAGCAGCAAGCCCAGTAACAGAAAAACCACCAGCAACACTACCGAATTGATCATGATTTTGTTATAGCCAAATTTACCGGCATCTATAAAAGGATAGGGGTAAAGATTTGTTAGCGCACCGCGGATAAGTGCATATATTACATATATAAAAGGATACCAAAGCCAGTTGAGCGCCTGTGCCCATTTTAGTTTTTGTTGCGGAATACAAATTAGCCAGTAAGCAACAAAAAGCAAGGGATTAACCAGGTGTAATAACTCATCGGCCAATCTGAACAAGCCGGTAGGGCGCCATATGCCGCGCAGTATGGTATTGTAAATTAAACCTACAATAATGATGTAAAATACTATTCCCGTGAATACATATCCCCTCGAAAAAAAACTATTGAGCCAGTTTTGAGGTTTTAATAATAAGCCGATCAGGCTTAAACCCACCAAAATATTAACCTGGATAGTGAAGTAGCTAAAGAATTGCACCAATGCACTGGTCAGGCTCAGCCCATCGTGAAGATAAGCCTGCATGGAAATACAAAATTGCAGGATCAAGCCGAACCATACCAGTAACATTAAAAAAAATGTGATGGTAACCGATGATTTTTCAGCGGTTTGAATTGATGCTTTCGGCATATGGCATTTTTAATAAAGATAATAATATCAGATATTAAATGAATAAAATGCTTTGAGCAAATCAATATATATTTATTAAATTACAATATTGAGTAACCACATCAGGAATTTAACCGTATAAAACCCTTTATGAACGGTTCTTTAACCATACCTAAAACCATATTTTGCAAGTTTTGCAAAATATGTGGAGCACGGCCTGTTATTGAAGCAGATAGGGCAGGGCTGTATGTGGTTAAATGCCCCAATGATAATGGTCATTATCAAACCCGGCCAGGTTTAATTGATATTGACGACTGGAACCGGAACAATACCATTAGGTTTGGCGCTGATCAGGGTATCAATCCACGCATTTTTGCCAAATAATAATTTATCTCTTTCCTTAAAGCATTCTTGCTGATTTTTAAACCTCATCCTAAGGTTTAATACTTCAACTCCTGGCAATGGATGCCGGCTTTTCCCAACAGCGTTTCAATATATTGGGGCGAAAGGCCCTTGCTCACTATGCGCAGTATATTGTCGCAATCTTCCAGGTCAAAGTTCCATTGTGCAATAGCCGGAACTTTGGTAAGCAAGGCAGTTACCTTGCTTACCTGTCGCGGTTCCTTAACGCTTGTTGAAAATACCAGCACTTCCATATTTATATCTTTTATAGGTTATTTGTCTTTATCTTCCTGTTCGGTTTTAAAGTCGTTTTCCCACTGGCGGCCAAATTTGCCAAAGCCGCCACGGTTTTCCCAGTTGCACATTCGATCGCGCATTTTAGCTTTGAATTTTTCCTGTTCTTCAGGGCTCAGGTTTTTAAAGCGCTCTTCCATATGCTTGCGCATCCATGGTGCACCACCTCCACCCCAGCCGGGCCTGCCGCCTTTGCCAAAGCCAAATAGTATTTTACACAAAATAAATAAGCCTGCTGCCTGCCAGAAGGTAATGGTACCTACGTGCAAAATATCGGGCAATAAATTGTTCCAAAGCTGCATCACCACAAAACTCACGAGTGAAAGTACAGCTACGGCTATTACAGGGATGAATATGAACCTGTACGGCCTCTCAAAAAATATCCTTCTCATTTTTTTAATTTTTTAATATGCCGGCCCCGGTTTTAAGCAGGGTCAACTTTTAATATTCTGTTATTTCTTTATACAATTGTTGTAATCGTTTACGCAGGTGCAGCACTGCGTACCTTTTGCGCGATACCAGCGTTTGCATCTTTTCGCCGGTCAGATCTGCTATTTCCTGGAACGACAGATCGTCCAGCTCATGCCATACAAATACATCCTTTTGTTCACAGGGTAGCTCATCAAGGGCAACAAATAACTGGTCCCAAAACAGGTTGCGCACATATTCAGTTTCGGGCGTACTGGTTTCGGTGAACAGCAGGTCTTTAAAATCTGTTGTGTCGTCCTCATCAGTATCTGCGGCAAGCATATCATCAAGCAGGGTTTCTTTCTTTTTTTTATGCTTATCGGTTATTTTATTGCGGGCCACGCGGTAAAGCCAGGCGCTGGTTTGCTCAATAGGCTCCGAGTTGATCACCGAGCTAAACTGGTACCAAACATCCTGCAGTATGTCTTCGGCATCGGCATCGCTTTTTACCCGCCGCCTAATAAAACCCAACAGGCTTTTACCATACGCTTTAATAGTATGTATAATGTGGCTGTTCTTATCTTCGGGCATTAGTGCGGTGATCAATTTTTTGCTTCTTATAAAGATATAGACGATTGTGCTTTTAAAACATTTTAAATTATTTTGAGATTTTTTTGGGACGGACTATGAGACTGTTGGACTTTAGGACTGTTAGACTTTAGGATAAAGGACGGAAGGAGTAAAGACAAAAGATAACGAAGTTTCTTACACCTGAGCAGAACTTTTTTAGTCTTTTGTCCATTATCTTTTCATCCTTTATCCATTATCTTTTCGTCATTTGTCCAAAAGTCCCAAGTCCCGTAGTCCCAAAGTCCAATAGTCCCAAAGTCCAAAAGTCCAAAAGCCTCATAGTCCGCCAGTCCTAAAGTCCTTTGTCTTTTAATCCAAATTATACTTATTTTGAGCCCTTAATGAACAAGTACCCCTTTGTTAATAAAACGCTGAAAAAACTGCTGTTACCGGCACTACTGCTAACCGCTGGTATAGCCAAAGGGCAGGAGTTTGGGGGTAACCCGCCATCGTTAAAATGGAAACAGGTAAATACACCACCGGCACGTATTATATTTCCTGCCGGTATGGATTCGGCCGGTATCAGGGTAGCCAACATTGTGCAGCAAATGAACGGTTTAATAAAACCAACTATTGGTTTAAAGCAAAGGCAGGTGAACATTGTTCTGCAAAATCAAACCACTGTTGCTAATGGCTATGTGGGGCTGGCCCCCTTCAGAAGCGAGTTTTTTTTAACACCAGAGCAAAACAGTTTTGACATAGGTAGCCTGCCCTGGCCGCAACAGCTGGCCATTCACGAGTTCAGGCACGTGCAACAGTATAATAACTTTAATGTAGGCCTGTCGCGCGCTTTACGCATTTTGTTTGGCGAAGGCGGGCAGGCACTGGGTAATGATTTATCAGTACCCAACTGGTTTTTTGAGGGTGATGCTGTGTTTAACGAAACGCATGTAAGCGAACAGGGCCGGGGTCGATTGCCTTATTTTTTCAATGGTTACAGGGCCTTGTGGGCGGCCGACAGAAATTATAGCTATATGAAGCTGCGTAACGGATCATACGTTGATTTTACGCCCGATCATTACCCGCTGGGTTATATGTTAGTTGCTTATGGCCGGCAACAGTATGGCGATGATTTCTGGAAAAAAGTAACACAGGACGCGGCTGCTTTTAAAGGTGGTTTTTATCCCTTTCAGCGGGCGATAAAAAAATATGCCGGTACCGATTTTAATACGTTCAGAAACGAGGGGTTCGATCACTTTAAAGACCAGTTTAGCGGTACCGACGCTAATGTAAAAGCCTCGCCCAAAACAGCTAAGCATTTTGAGGCCGATAGAGAGTACCCCGAGTATATAAATGATAGTACGCTTATTTATATGAAGAGTACCTATGATCATATCCCGGCCTTTGTAATAAAAACTGGTAATCACGAACGCCGCATCAGCACGCGTTCATCATCGCTTGATAATTATTTTAACTACAATAACGGCAAAGTGGTTTATGCTGCTTACCGGCCCGACCTGCGGTGGAGCTACCGCAACTACAGCGAACTGATGTTGCTTGACGTAAACACCGGGCAGGAGCACCGCATTACCCGCAAAACCAAGTATTTTTCGCCCGCTTTTAGTGCCGATGGTAAAAGCATTGTAGTGGCACAGGTGGCTGCCTCGGGGTCAAGCCAGCTGCATATATTAGACTTAGATGGTAAGCCTGATAAAATGCTGCCTAACCCGCTAAAACTGTTTTACACTTACCCGCAGTTTTACGGCGATGATAAGCTGGTGGCAGCCGTGCGCAATCCCGAAGGTAAAATGACACTGGCGCTGATTGATATGGAAACGGGCAGCATTAAATATTTAATGCCTTTCAGTTTTAGGCCAATTGGTTTTACTAAAGTTAAAAACCAGGACATTTACTTTGCCCAGGCCGAGGATGTTAACGACAGACTGTTTGTACTCAAGCACAGTGATAACCGTTTTTACGAATTACTGCCCACCGGTAACGATGTAGGCATAGGCCACTACGAACCCGCCATAACCGATAATAAGCTGGCCTGGGTTGGTTTTACCGCGTTTGGCTACCAGGTAACTGAGGCCGATAAAAAAGACCTGAAATGGATAGATGCTAAAGAAGAGTACCCGCATGGTTTGCCGGATATGAAAATATCGGCACTGGCGCGTGATTCATCGGCTAATATGCTGGCCGGGGTGGTTGACAAGCCGCTGCCTGTTGCCCCTTATTCCAAAGCGCACGGGCTTTTTAATTTCCACAGCATTATCCCCAACATTAGCGATCCTAACTACTCCTTTGCCATTACCGGCGAAAACGTGCTGAATACCTTTCAGTCGCAGTTATCATTTGATTATAATACCAATGAGCGGTATAAGCAGTTTAGCTTTGATGCCATTTATGGTGCCCTGTTCCCCTACATATCTGCCGGGGCCGATTATACCGTAGATCGCCGGCAGTTTTATAGAGGCAGTTATGTGTACTGGAATGAAACTTCGGTACATGGTGGTTTGCAGGTGCCCCTCAGCTTTAGTGCAGGTAAACATTTAACCGGACTTACTTTTGGGTCCGATGTATATTTTAACAGTACCAGTTTTCAGCAAAGGAATGCGCTAAAAATTGCCGACCGCAGCTATACTTATCTTAATAACTACATTTTGTTCAGTAACCAAACGCAGGCTGCTAAACAAAATATATATCCGCAGCTGGCACAAAGCATCAGTTTAAATTATAAATCGTCCATTACCGGCGTAGGCTCAACGCAATTGCTGGCATCCGGTACTTTTTATTTCCCGGGGCTGGTGACCAACCATAGTCTGGTGATCAATGTGGCGCATCAGGAAAAGGGAAAAAACAATGTGATCAGTTTCTCCAATAACTTTCCGTTCAGTAAAGGTTATACCGCCGAAAATTTGGATGATATGAATAAGGTTGGTGTAAACTATCATTTTCCGTTTGCCTATCCAGATGCAGGCTTCGGTAACCTGATTTATTTGCTGCGTTTAAGAGGAAATTTGTTTTTTGATTATACCCACGCCACGGCCGATAACTTTTTTACCAACGGCAGCAGTTTTAAGCAAAACTTCCGTTCAACCGGGGCAGCAGTGTTTTTTGATACCAAATTTTTTAATCAAAACAGCATTTCCTTCGGTATAAGATACAGCCGCCTGTTGGATAACGACTTCTTCGGCGGCACCGGCCGCAACCGGATAGAGCTGGTTTTGCCGGTTACTATTTTTTAAGGCGATAAAAGACGTGAAGTATAGCCGAATTTGTCATTGCGAGCGAAGCGTGGCAATCGCAGACTTTACAGGGCGAATTGTACAGTTCGCGATTGCTTCGTCGTTCCTCCTCGATTTCTATGATCTATGCAAGTAATTGGAGATAATTTTTTTGATATTTTCTATTTTGATTAACGCAGGAGAAGATACGTTGTACAAGTTTATTCCGTACGGCATTTATCACACTCATTTTGT
>Ga0247742_10000969_pt1 | contig 21241 bp, 21 predicted proteins | sample UWRJL208509C2_FD_180944 | JGI IMG/M metagenome (GOLD analysis project Ga0247742, IMG submission 180944) | Plant litter microbial communities from Arlington Agricultural Research Station in Wisconsin, United States - UWRJ-L208-509C-2 | ecosystem: Environmental > Terrestrial > Plant litter >... | reverse complement strand
GGCGCGGGAAGCGGCGACAGCGTGCCGTCGGGCGCGCGGTCGAACTGCATGAACACCAGGTTCCAGATCTCGATGTAGCGGTCACCGTCTTCGTCGGGCGAACCCGGCGGGCCACCGGCCACGTCAGAACCATGGTCGAAGAAGATTTCCGTACACGGACCGCAGGGACCGGTGTCGGCCATCTGCCAGAAGTTGTCGGAAGCGAACGGCGCGCCCTTGTTGTCACCGATGCGGACGATACGGTACGCCGGCACGCCGACTTCCTTGTTCCAGATGTCGTAAGCCTCGTCGTCCGTGTGGTAGACGGTGACCCACAGGCGCTCGGCCGGCAGTTTGTAAACCGCGGTGAGCAGTTCCCAGGCGTAACGGATGGCATCGCGCTTGAAATAGTCGCCGAACGACCAGTTGCCCAGCATCTCGAAGAAGGTGTGGTGGCGGGCGGTATAGCCCACGGCATCGAGGTCGTTGTGCTTGCCGCCCGCGCGCAGGCAGCGCTGGACGTCGGCCGCACGAACGTAACCCGGCTTTTCGCTGCCGAGGAAGACGTTCTTGAAGGGAACCATGCCCGAGTTGGTGAACAACAGGGTGGGATCGTTCGACGGCACCAGCGATGCCGAGGGCACGATGGTGTGGTCCTTGGAACGGAAGAAGTCGAGGAAGGTCGAACGGATTTCGGCGGTTTTCATGAGCTATCGTGGCTTGGGAGCTGCGAGACATGTCGCGGAGACGCTCCGTCCAGAATCAAGGCTCGGTGCCTTCAATCGTCGTCGGTGTCTTCCGCATCGGCGTGGGTTAGAACACGTACTGTGGCGGCGGCGAAGCCTCGACGCAAGAGGAATTGCGCCCGTCGCACCCGCTCCGCGGGGTCAGCGGAGGGCCCTCCGTAACGGCGACGTAGCTGACTCGAGGCCAGATCCTGCCAATCCACGTCGGCGGACTCGATCAGCTGGCGGATCACGGCGTCAGCGATGCCCTGGCTCCGGAGCTCGGCGCGGATGCGGGCGGGCCCGTAGCCCTGCCCGATCCGGCTGCGCATGAGGGAGGCTGCGAAACGGTCGTCGTCCTGGTAGCCCTGGTCACCGAGCCGGGAGACGGCGTCCGTGGTCTCCTCACGAGCAAAACCGCCGCGATCAAGCTTCTGCTTGAGTTCGCGGCGGGAGTGCTCGCGCCGGGCCAATAGCCCGAGCGCCTTGTCGTACGCGGTACGGGTGGGGCGATCGGCCTTGCCGTCACCCTGCCCCGTGCCTTTATCAGACTTCCTCAAGCTCGTCGGCCTCGGTCGAGGCTTCGGCCTTCGGACCTGCCTTGACCAGCAAGCGCGAACGCAGCTCGGCGTCCACTTCGTTCGCGATGGCCGGGTTGTCGCGCAGGAACTGGCGGACGTTTTCCTTGCCCTGGCCGATGCGATCGCCCTTGTAGCTGTACCAGGCGCCCGACTTGTCGATCAGGTTCTCGCGCACGCCCAACTCGATGATCTCGCCTTCGCGCGAGGTGCCTTCGCCGTAGAGGATCTCGAATTCGGCCTGGCGGAACGGCGGCGCCACCTTGTTCTTCACGACCTTGACGCGGGTCTCGGAACCGATGACTTCGTCGCCCTTCTTGACCGCGCCGATACGGCGGATGTCGAGGCGGACCGAGGCGTAGAACTTCAGCGCGTTACCACCGGTGGTGGTTTCCGGGCTGCCGAACATGACGCCGATCTTCATGCGGATCTGGTTGATGAAGATGACCAGGCAGTTCGTCTTCTTGATGTTGGCGGTGAGCTTGCGCAGTGCCTGGCTCATCAGGCGGGCATGCAAGCCGACGTGGGAGTCGCCCATTTCGCCTTCGATTTCCGCCTTGGGGGTAAGTGCGGCGACCGAGTCGACGACGACCATGTCCACGGCGCCCGAGCGCACCAGCATGTCGGCGATCTCGAGGGCCTGCTCACCGGTATCCGGCTGGCTGACCAGCAGGTCAGCTACGTTCACGCCGAGCTTTTCGGCGTAGCTCGGGTCCAGTGCGTGCTCGGCGTCGACGAAGGCCGCCGTGCCGCCCGCGCGCTGGCAGGACGCAATGGCCTGCAGGGTCAGCGTGGTCTTACCCGAGGATTCCGGACCGTAGATTTCGACGACGCGACCACGCGGCAGGCCGCCGATACCGAGAGCGATATCCAGCCCGAGCGAACCGGTCGAGACGGTATCGATCGTATCGTCGGCGCGATCGCCAAGACGCATGACGGCACCCTTGCCGAACTGCTTTTCAATCTGGCCGAGGGCACTCGCCAGCGCCTTGCGCTTATTGTCGTCCATCGTCATATCCGGGTCTCGTGTGTAGGTAAGTATCTTGCCCGACCGTGGTCTCAAGGACTGCGATCCGCAATCACCAAGTGTGCCACAGGGGACGCAGCTCAGCCCCTGAGCTCGGAAGCCATTCCAGCAAGTGCGCGGGCCACCGTCTGTCGGCGAACTGCCTCGCGATCACCCGAAAAGTGGAAGAGTTCGGCACGGGCGTACTCACCCCGGCGCTTCCAGCCGATCCAGACCGTACCGACCGGTTTGTCGGGGGTGCCACCGGACGGCCCAGCGATACCGGTGACCGCCACGGCTACGCCGGCGCCGTACCTGGCCAGCGCGCCCGAGACCATCTCAAGGACGGTCTCCTCGCTGACCGCACCGGTCCGCTCGAGGGTGCGCGGATTGACACCGAGCAGGGACTCCTTCGCGCTGTAGCTATAAGTAACGACTCCCGCCTCGAACCACGCCGAGCTCCCAGCCAGATCGGTGAGCGTCTTGGCGATCCAGCCACCGGTGCACGATTCGGCCGTCGCCACCATGACCCGGCGCTCCTGGGCAGCGGTGGCGACGTCCTGGGCGAGCGCCATGAGGTCGGCGTCGGAGGGGATGGTTGCGGAATCCATTAGGGGGGCCTGTGGGGAAAGGGAGAGGTTCTACTCCCGACGATTTGCGATGTCGATGCGATAGCGATCGTGGCGGAGGATTTTTGAGAAAACTTCTATGCATGACTGCGTTGTTGCAGCTGTTCCGCACCGCTATCATGCCAACCCATTAATGACGTATTTTCGACCCTCAAAGTTGTCGTTGATAGCCATTACTTCGCTTATCCCAAAAGTCGCCTTTCGGTTCGCGTCAAGGCACGCGGGCGAAGTCACGCACCACTGGCGACAAGCCCCTACACCCAGGAACAGGCGAGAGCGACTCATCCGTTGGGGTTCGTTCAGTCACCATCTCACCACTCGCGGTCCTCGCGTGCCGGGCAATGGTCGATCGTGGGCCGCAACACACTGAAAACATCGAGGTGTCGCACGCCTGACACGGAGGAATGACAACTTACGGACAGTGGAGACACGGCAGAAAATGGTTTCAACGGCAACATTCACGAGCCTTACACATTTCCGGCATTTGAGTGCGCCAATGCACACTTGTGCAGTGACGCACGTCGCGCCACAGCCCGTTTCACGCATGTTACATGCCAGAAATGTGTGACAAAGGCCTCAGAAACACGCACATGCGCCACTAGGCAGAAAATGGTTGTTGCGTTATGTTTACGTTGCGGACAGAGTTCCGCCAAAAGGGGTGGGGATACATAGTCGGTAAGACGCAACTATAAGTGGGCGATGTGCTTATCGCTCCTGAGGCGCACGACCATTCTTCGCTGGCACGTTATGCAAGGGCGCATCTGCGCTCGTACAGGATGTTGTATGGATGATTTGCATGTCGCTCGGGGCCGGTTGGCCCGCCGTTCCGGTCAGTTCCAGGGGTATCGCTCAAGCCGCGCTTATCACGCGGTGGCACGTCGACAGGTCGCGGCCGATCCGTTCCCCCGGCTTAGCGTCCCTGCCCATTTCGTAGCGCCGTAAACGCTTTTCGGCTTCGCCCTCGGCGATAAGCCGCGATGTCTGCTGCCTGCGTTTTCACTTTGCCTTTCGATGACTTACGAGCCAAGCGTGAATAGAACCCTGAATCCCCTCGCCTTCGGCCTTGTTTCCGCACTCGCCATGCTCCTTTCCGCCTGCGGCACGCCCGCCGCGAAGGACTTCGGTGGCCGCTGGAAGCCGGTCAATCGCTATGACGACAAGACCGTCGAGATTCCGCTCGCCGTTCCGTACACGTATTACGCCGCGCCCATGGACGCCACGCTGAAGACGATGCTGACGCGGTGGACCAACGACACCGGCCTGAAGCTTTCCTATCGGCTGCGGTCGGATTTCACCCTTTCGAAGTCCACGGCACAGATTCATACCTCGGAACTTCGCGACGCGGCCGCCCAGCTCAGCAAGATCTACGCACCGCAAGGCGTGGCTGTGATTGTCGACGGACCAACACTCGTCATCGAAGAAGTGAGTACGGTCACGACTGCCGCGCCTGTCGCCAACACCGCGCCAGTGCCCGATCCCGCCGCGCCCGCACCTGCTCCGGCTAACAAACCAGCCGCGAGTCCGGATACGAAGTAACAACCGCACATTCGCGCCGCGACGACCAAGGCAGCCTTTCGCACATGCTCAAGAAGAAACAGTCACCAAAGATCGATGGCGCTGTCGCGCAGTCGGTGAGTTTCGAGATAACGGTCACGGACCAGGCGCGCCTCAGCGCGCGCAGGGCGTGGATCGTCACGTACTGCTCGATCGCGTTGACGACCATGCTTGGCGGCGTCATTTTTTACATGATGCCGCTGAAGGAGAAGGTTCCTTACGTCATCATCGCTGACCCTTACTCCGGCACCAGCTCGATTTCGCGTCTCCGCGATGACGTCATCGATCAGCGTGTCACGTCCAGCGAAGCCGTCAACCGGAGCAACATCGCTCACTTCGTCCTGGCGCGCGAATCCTACGATCTCGCCATCACGAACATGCGCGACTGGCCGACGGTCATGACCATGGCAGCGCCGGATGTCGCCGGGCCCTATATGCGACTGCATTCCGCGGGTAACGAGAACAGCCCGTTCAAGACCTACGGCAAGACGAAAGCCATCCGTACAAAGATCCTCAGCATCGTGCTCATCGGTGGCGGCCAGAACGTCACGCCCAAGGGTGCGACGGTGCGTTTCCAACGCACCGTTTACGACAAGAGCACCGGCGGCTCGGTACCCCTGGACAGCAAGATCGCCACGATGGAATTCGTCTACAAGCCGAACCTACGGATGGACGATCAGAGCCGTGTGGAGAATCCGCTTGGCTTCCAGGTAACGAGCTACCGTGTCGACAACGATTTTGGCTCCGCCCCTCCGCTGGAAACGCCCGTGAGCGCCGACCCGGCTGCCGCTCCGACGGCGGCGGCGCCGACGACGCCAGCTCTCGACCCCGACGACATGCCTGATGCGCCTGGCAACGGCCAGGCAAACGGCGCCGTGCAACCGCTTTCAGGCGGAGCAAGGGCATCGGCGCCGGGCGAAATCATCCAAAGCTCAGCCTTGCCGGCCTCGCCGATTCCCCTGGAATCCGCGTATCAGACAAGACAACCCGCGGGCGCCCCTGCACCTGCGCCCACCAGTGCCGCGCCTGCGGCCCGCTCCACCCGAAGCGCCGCCAATGGAGGGCGCCGTTGATGAACCGCTCAAGCAAGCTGAAGTTCCTGACCTCGATCAGTGCGGCCGCCTTCCTTACTGCACCGTATGTGGTAGCCGAGACTGTCCAGACATCGTCGCCACCGCCCGGCATCCAGGCGGCGCAAACCACGGTGCAACCCTACGAATACCAGCCTGACCGTATCTATCAGGTGCGTACGGGACTGGGCATTACCACGCAGATCGAACTGAGTCCCAACGAAAAGATCCTGGACTACAGCACGGGCTTCAGCTCGGGCTGGGATCTCACGCGCCGGGACAACGTGTTCTACGTCAAGCCTAAAAACGTCGACGTGGATACGAACATGATGATTCGTACCGCGACGCACTCGTATATCTTCGAACTGAAGGTTGTCGCAACGGACTGGAAGACACTGGACCAGGCTCGCCGTGCAGGCGTGCAGTACAAGGTCACCTTCACTTATCCGTCCGACACGAGCTTCATGGCCGAGACCAAGAAGGTCGAGGAAACACCGGCGCTGGATACCGACCTCGTCAAGGGTCGCGATTACAACTTCGACTACGACTACGCCAAGCAACGCAAGACAGCGCCATGGCTGGTGCCGATCAATGTCTACGATGACGGTCGATTCACGTACATCAAGATGCCGGACCTGAAGCAGTTCCCGACGGGCAACTTCCCGACGGTATACATGCGCGAAAAGGAACACGGCGAGGATTCGGTCGTGAACACGACGGTCGAGGGCAACACGATCATCGTCCACGGTACGTACGCCTACCTGGTAATTCGTCACGACAACAATGTCGTGGGTCTGCGAAGGAACACCAAGAAGTGAGCCCGAACACTCCTCATCACCCGGACGACGAGTCCGCCGGCGACCACATCCCGCCGCAGGATTACCGCGCCGACCAGCACGATCCGCTGGCGGGGAATCCCTATGCTTCGCAAGCGCGCCAACCGCAGCCCGATCTCGACCGGTCTGCACCGCAGCTGAGCTCGAGCGACATGCGGCGCATGAATCGCCGCGCCCTCGGCCTGCTCGCTAGCATCGCCCTATTGCTGGTCGTCATCGGCGTGTGGGCGTTCAGCGGCCTTGGAAGCGAGAAGCCGAAGCCGAAGGTGCGCGAGGAAACGGTCACCGTTCCCGATGCCCCGATGACGCAGCCGACACCGCCTCCGCCGATGCCGACTCCGCAGCAGCAGGTGGCAGCTATTCCACTGGCACCGCCACCGGTTCCGCGTGACAACACGCGCGCGCCTGAAGAACCGACCCGTCCGCAAGGCCCGACGCTTCTGGAGCGCCGTATTGCGGCGTCAGGCCAGGGCGCGACTGGCGTGGCCAATGGCGGCACCGGGGCACCAACGAATCCCCTGGGCGGCTACATGCTTCCTATGGATCCGAACGCCCCGATTCCTCAGCAGCCGCGGATGAGCAATAACAACAACCTCGCCTATACCGCTGGTGCTCTTCCGGACGTGTCGAATGCCTCCCCGCTCACGCATCCCGACACATTGATGCTGCGCGGCACGTTCATTCGCTGCGTGCTTGAAACTCGCATCATTACCGACATCCCGGGTTTCACCTCGTGCGTGGTAACCGAACCGGTCTACTCGTTCACCGGCAAGCGCCTTCTGCTCCCGAAGGGCTCGAAGGTCATGGGCAAGTACGAGATGGAACCGGATGGCCCACGCGTTGCCGTGATCTGGGATCGCATCGTGACGCCCACGGGTATCGACGTGAACATGGCCAGCCCCGGTATCGATACGCTCGGCGGCGCCGGTCATCCGGGTCATTACAACGCGCACTGGGGCAGCCGGATCGGCTCGGCCCTGCTGATCAGTCTGCTCAGCGACGCCTTCAAGTACGAAGCGGCCGAGCATGGCCCAAAATCCACCACTATCAGCAACGGTGTCGTGACCCAGACCCCGTTCGAAAGCAACACGGCGCAGACGGTTCAACAGCTGGCCAACCAGGCTGTGCAGCGGGCAGCAAACCGTCCGGCCACCGTCACGATCAACCAGGGCACGGTCCTGGCGATCTACGTCGCCAAGGACGTCGACTTCTCCGGCGTCGTGGCGAGGTACTGAGAACGCCATGAGCGAGAGCGCACTGGCCGCCGTCGGCAATGACTTCCTCGAGTACCAGTACGAAGTGCTGGGCGTGAAGGATTTCCTTGCGGCGCCGGACGTCACGGAAATCTGCATCAACCGCCCCGGTGAGCTCTACCTCGAGCGCCGCGGCGGCTGGCAGCGCGTGGAAGTGCCCTCACTCACCTTCGAGCGGGCCCGCCAGTTCTGCACGGCCGTCGTCAACGAGAGCAATACGGGCCAGCGCATCACGGATACGGATCCCGCCGTGTCGCTGACCTTTCCGACCGGCCAGCGTGCCCAGTTCGTCATTCCCCCGGCATGCGAGGCAGGTCGTGTTTCCATCACGATTCGCCTTCCCTCGAAGGAAACCCGAACCCTCGCGCAGTACAGCGAGGATGGCTTCTTCAACGAAATCCTCGAGGGCGCCCACAGCATCTCGCAAGCAGACAAGGAACTTCTCGAACTTCGTGCCGAGCGTCGCTACGCGGATTTTTTCCGTCATGCGGTCCTCAACAAGAAGAACATCGTCGTCTCGGGCGCGACCGGCAGCGGCAAGACCACGTTCATGAAGTCGCTGGTCCACCACATCCCTGATAACGAGCGCCTGGTCACCATCGAGGACGCGCGCGAGCTGTTCATCGATCAACCGAATGTCGTCCACCTGCTCTATTCCAAGGGCGGACAGAGCATGAGTAACGTCACGGCCAAAAGTTGCATGGAAGCCTGCCTGCGCATGAAGCCCGACCGGATCATCCTGGCCGAGCTGCGCGGCGACGAGTCGTTCTACTTCATCCGTAATTGCGCATCCGGACACCCCGGCTCGATCACAAGCTGCCATGCAGGCAGCGTCGAGCAGACCTGGGACCAGCTCGCGCTCATGGTCAAGGCATCCACGGAAGGTGCCGGACTGGAGTTCGCAACCATCAAGCGCTTGTTGATGCTGACGATAGACATCCTCGTACACATCAAGTCGCACGCGGGCAGGCGCTATATCACCGGCATCGATTTCGATCCCGCCCGTGTCTTGAAAGCGAGCGGCGGGTAACACGGAAACACGTAGGTCATCAGACAGGAGTTGTAAGGTGCTACCAGGACTGGAAATGATGGGCTGTCAGAACCTTGCCGTCCCGGCAGAGGTGATGCAGCACGTCGTCAATGTCGAGTCGAGCCGCAATCCCTACGCCATCGGCGTCGTGGGCGGCCAGCTTGTGCGCCAGCCACAGAACCTGCCTGAAGCCGTGGCCACCGTGCACATGCTCGAAGACCAGGGCTACAACTACTCTTTGGGCGTCGCACAGGTCAATCGATCGAATTTCGGCCGTTACGGCCTCGATACGTTCGAGAAAGCCTTCGACTACTGTCCCAACGTGGTCGCGGGTTCGAAGATCCTCGCCCAGTGCTACGCGAGTGCCGCCAAGGACTGGGGCAAGGCCTTCAGTTGCTACTACTCCGGGAACTTCACCACCGGCTATCAACACGGTTACGTGCAGCGCGTCTTTGACTCGATGACGCGAAGCGGAGCGACCGCAGCCGTACGCGCCATCCCACTGATGTCGCGCACACCCGTCATGGTTGCGCGCGCGGGCAAAGGCGGCACAGGCATCACGCCGGACAGCCCGGCAGGACGCGTCGCGATGCGCAGCGTCCTCGATGCCGCCGCAGGCGCCGTGGTCACACCCGCCGTCGCTGCGGCGACAGGCACTGCGGGCGCCTCTCGCGACACGCTACTCGCCATGCAGGATTCGCAAACACCGAACCCCTACACCCAGGGATATATACCGGGCGCGGTGCCCATCACGAATCCGGCGCTGTCGAACACACCCCAACCGCTGCCCGGCCCGATCCCGACAGATCCGGCTACGGCCGCCGTGATGCGACAGGTCGGTGCCCAACTGCCCCAAGGCGCATCGCCACAGCCGGGACAGATCCGTACGGACCCCGGCACCGCGGCAGTGATGTCGCAAATCGGTGTATCTGCGTCCTCCGCTGCGGGAGACCAGCCTGCACCCCAGGGCGCGACGACCAACGACATCTTCGTTCCGCAGGTTCGCGGCCCGAACGACGCGGCGCCAACTGCCGTTCCTCAGCCGAATGCTGTCCCACAGAGACCCGCGACGGACAACGCGGACTTACGCAACGGAGGTACCGACGGTGCCTTCGTATTCTGACCTGCGGGCGCGTGCCGGAAGGATACCGGGCGATGCCGTAGCACCGTTGGCTGCGCGGACCGCAGCCTCCCCGTCATGGACGGCACCTGACAGCCGTCTGTTTCCGATTCAACCGTAACGAAGGAACCGAAAGATGTCCCTGTCCACCCTGAGCAACACCATCGCCAAGTCCAGGCACCCGCTGCTGAACACGGTCGCCCTCTTTGCGGTAATCGCCATGTTCCTCATGCCCGAGCTTGCCTTCGCGCAGAACACGCAGGACAAAGTCTGCGGGTTCTTCACGAACATCAAGGGCATCCTCAATGCCGCATCCATCGTCGTCGTCACCGTAGCGGTCATTTTCTCCGGCTACCAGATCGCCTTTGCCCACAAGCGCATCTCCGAAGTGACGCCGGCCCTGATCGGTGGCGTGCTGATCGGCGCAGCCGCGCAGATTGCCAAGACGGTTGTCAGCGGCGACTCCGCGCAGAATACGGGTTCGTGCCCGGACACAGGCGGCACTGGCGTTAGCATGGCGATCGACGCTATCCATATGGCAGTGCAGTTCCTGCATCTCCATGCATAAGAATGCATTGTTCCGCGGTTGCACGCGCCCGCCCATGTTCATGGGCGTGCCCTACGTTCCGTTCTTCATGGGTGCGGGCTCGTGCCTTCTGCTGGCGATGTATTTCAACTACTTCTTCCTGCTCTTGATCCCCGTGGTTGTTTTTATCATGCGCATGATGGCCAAGCGCGACGAGATGATCTTCCGTCTCCTCGGGCTTCGCTTCCAGTTCAAGACACGGGTCCGAAACGTGCAGGATCACGACGGCATGTGGGCGTTCACGCCCAATAACTATCGCGACCGCTCCAAAGAAAAGCGCAAGAAATAGGCATCCCGCCCTGGCATCCGTGCCAGGGCCTTTCGAGCTCCCTACGGTATCGCCAACATGTTCACGCCCGACGCACCCATCTCTGCCCACATCACGCTTTCGAGCCACGTCTCCCCAACGGTCGTCAAGACGACCGGCGGCGACTACCTTGTCGTGTGGCGACTGGACGGCCTGCCCTTCGTCGGGCGCGAAGAGTGGGAGATCGAACACCGGCACAACAGCTTCAACCGCATGTTGCAGACGCTGCGCGCCCCGGATTACACCAACGTGGCATTCTGGGTGCACGACATTCGCCGGCGCCGACCCATCCGCGACAGCTCGAAGTTCGGACAGGCCTTCAACCAGAGCCTGTCCGACGACTACTACACGTCGCTGTCGGGCCAGAAGCTCATGCAGAACGAGCTCTACCTGACGATGATCTATCGCCCGGTGGTCGAGGGTAAGCGCTGGGTGGAGAAAAGCGACAACATCGAGCGCCTCGAGCAGGAGCAGGCACAGGCCATCGCCAAGGCGCTCGAGCTTGCCGGCAACATCGAAGCGGTGTTGAAGGACTATGCCCCCTATCGTCTTGGGCTGTACGAAGCATCGAACGGCGTCGTCTTTTCCGAGATCCTCGAGGTATTCGGCTATGTGCTGAATCGCGTCGACGAGCCCGTGCCCGCCCTCAGCGCGCCGATCTACGACTACCTGCCCGTGAGTCGGCAGCGCTTCTCAGCGAAGACGGGCGACTTTGTACTGACGACACCCGACGGCCACAATCACTTCGGCGCCATCCTGAATCTCAAGGAGTACGTCGAGGGCACTTACCCCGGCATTCTGAACGGACTCAAGTACCTGGACTTCGAGTACGTCATCACGCACTCCTTCACCCCGATGGGAAGACAGAACGCGTTGTCTGCGCTGGATCGCACCAAGGGCATGATGATTTCGTCCGGCGACAAGGCCGTGAGCCAGATTATCGAGCTCGACCACGCCATGGACCAGCTGGCGTCGGGAAACTTCGTCCTTGGTGAGTATCACTTCACGATCGCCATTTACGCCACGACCCAGGACGCACTCTCGCAGCAGATCGCCGCCACCCGGGCCGAACTGTCCAATGCCGGCTTCGTCACGGTAAAGGAAGACCTTGCCGTCACCTCGGCGTTCTACGCCCAGTTTCCGTGTAACTGGAAGTACCGCACGCGCCTTGCGAACGTCAGCTCACTGAACTTCCTCGGCCTCAGCCCGCTGCACAATTTCGCCACGGGAAAGAAGGAAAACAATCCGTGGGGCAGCTGTGTCACCACACTGCAGACGACCAACGGCCAGCCGTATTACTTCAATTTCCACGCCACGCACCCGGCCGAGAACTCCCTCGGCGAGAAGGCCATCGCCAACACCATGGTGATCGGCAAGTCAGGCACCGGCAAGACGGCACTGATCAACTTCCTGCTGAGCCAGGTGCAGAAGCTCGACCCGTCGCCAACCATCTTCTTCTTCGACAAGGATCGCGGCGCCGAGATCTTCGTTCGCGCCTGCGGCGGTAACTACCTTGCGCTGGAGAACGGCAAGCCTACCGGCTTCAACCCGTTCCAGTGTGAGCGTAACGAGGAGAACGTCCAGTTCCTCGGCAACCTCATCAAGGTGCTTGCGGGAAAGAGCGTCTACAGCTCGCGCGAGGAAGAAGACATTTTCCGGGCCGTCGAGAACATGCTCGATACCCCGATGCACCTGCGCAGCATGACGAACTTCCAGAAGGGCCTGCCCAACCTCGGTGACGACGGCCTTTTCATTCGCATGCGGAAGTGGACTGCCGGCAACTCGCTGGGGTGGGTCTTCGACAATCCACGGGACACCGTGGACCTCACGAAGGCCAACATCATCGGCTTCGACTACACGGACATCATCGACAACCCGGAAGTCCGCGCGCCGGTCATCAACTATCTCCTGCATCGCCTCGAGTACCTGATCGACGGCCGCCGCCTCATCTACGTCATGGATGAGTTCTGGAAGATCCTCGATGGCAAGGGTGGCCTCAAGGAATTCGCCAAGAACAAGCAGAAGACCATCCGTAAACAGAACGGCATGGGCATCTTTGCGACGCAGAGCCCGGAAGACGCGCTGGCAAGCGATATCTCCGCTTCGCTCATCGAGCAGACGGCGACCATGATCCTGCTGCCCAACCCGAATGCCAGCCGCGAAGACTACGTCGACGGCCTGAAACTGACCGAGGCGGAGTACCAGGTGGTCGTCAGCCTCGACGAGCGCTCCCGGTGCTTCCTGGTCAAACAGGGCCACGCGTCAGCCGTGTGCCAGCTCAACCTGCGCGGCCTCGACAACGCCCTGGCTGTCATTTCGGCATCGACGGACAACATAGAGATCATGCACGAGGTACTCCAGGCACGTGCCGAGAGCGAGGGCGTCTCACCCGACGATCTCACCCCCGAGCAGTGGCTCGAAACCTTCTATGAAAACCGGAAAGGTAGCGGCAAGGGGAAACCCTCCCCCCGCCCCACCCCTTCATCGTCCAAGCGCGTCGCGTAAGCCGCCCGTCACCGACTTAGGACAGGAATTCGCCATGACCAACACAGTGCGCCTAAAGCACATCCGCCAACGCTTCCTCAAGACGGTGGCCGTCGCCACCCTCGTCGTCGCTTGCGGAATGCACACCGAGCCCGCGCGCGCGGGCCTCCCCGTGTTCGATTACAGCGCCTTCGCCAATGCGATCAAGGACTTCTTCGCACAGGCTGAGCGCTGGACGGCAACGACCGAACAGTTTGGGAAGGTGCTCGACCACTATGGCAAGCAAGTCGCATTCTGGGAGCAGCAGCTGAACAAGCTACGCTCGTTGAATCTCCAGCTGTTCCAGCTCGAACAGGACTTTCAGCCCGTCGACGCCGACTACGGCATCGACGTCATGTGCCCCGGCGCTCAGCCATCCAGCATTATCGACAGCGTCACATCCGCACTTACGTCTGCCGTAAACGCAGATGGCGATGTCATTGGCGAGCAGCAGAAGCTTTGTATCAAGATCGTTCGCACGAAGAACCGGAAGTACAACGACACCGTCGCCTACCTCGCTTCGCTTCACGCGAGCACGGATAGCTTCATCGATCTGACAACCATGCGACTGACTGAAATAGGTAACTCGCCGGGCAACACCGAAGGCCTGGGCGTCGAGACCGAGCGTTATGCGGCTAACCTTTCGCTCTCCAGGAACAAGTGGCAAACGGCCATGGAACAGTACGACATTCAGCTCGGCCTCCTGACGGAACAGCAGACTGTCCTCAGCAAGCGTGCCATGAGCGGAAAGCCAAGCATCTGGGGAACCCTGGTCAATACTGCAGCCCTCCAGGGCGCGCTCACCATCAACAAATGATTACCAACCGATTCACGAGCGCGTGTGCCATCGCGCATTGCCAGGACGCGGCCCCCATGCGTCAACGGGATAAGGGAACATGCAGGACGTAAGCGCGTATCTTTACTATCGACTTATCTACAACTTCCTCAGCGATAAGATCGAGAGATTCGGCCTGGACATGATGCAGCGCGTCGCCGCGTGGGCGACTGCCGTTGCCCTGGTGCTGGTGACCATCTGGATCCTCATCCAGGGCTATCGCGTGCTCACGGGGCAGATGCGCGAACCGCTCATGGGTCTCGTCATCAGCATGGGGCGCATCGTTGTCATCGTCGGTGCCGCCACGACGATGGGATTCGCAGGCACCGACCTGCATACCTTCCTGACAAGCACAGTCGACAAGCAGGTGCACCAGTTCTTCACCGGGCAGGAAGACGAAACGACATCTGCTGCCATCGACAAGAACCTGGCATGGACCCAGCTTGCGCTGGGCGCGATAGATGCAGTGCAGGTTGTGCCCGGCGACCAGGCATCGCAGGATGCCAAGTCGCACGCCTCCATGCTCGCCGCATTCGGTACGGCCAGCCCGCCCATGGCTGCTGGCGCGATGCTGTTGCTCTATCAGTTCGCCATCGCGTTGTTCATCGGCCTCGGACCCTTCTTCATCCTGTGCCTGATCTTCGACCAGACCAAGAGCCTGTTCACTCGATGGCTCATGTATGGCCTGGGCACCATATTCTCCATGGCCTTGCTGAGCGTCGTGGCGAGCATGGTGCTCGACCTGACGATCGCAGTTAACGAGGCCATCTGGGGCGCGAAGATCGCCAACAAGTTGCTCGGTACCGATGCAGAAGGCCTGAGCACACTGGCGCTTCAGCAGGGTGGCATCGGCCTCTTGCTGACCACGTTGATCATCTCGGTGCCCCCGATGGCCGCGATGTTCTTCCAGGGCACGCTGGGCAGCTTCTCGCCGTACTCGGTGTTCTCTGGTGGCGCTCAGCGGCCTGGGCCGCAGGGGCAGCCGCCTGGGTCTTGGGGTGGTGGATGGTCCCCGCCCGTTACGGCGACTCATAGCGGCAGGGAGCAGAACGCATCCAGCGGTGCTCTCGGTGCTCGGACTTCGTCGAGCGCTTACGTACCTCAGCGCGATGAACTGAAACAAAAATAATCTTTCATCGGAAACATGCAATGCCCCCTTTGATCAGGCTTCTACTCGTTCTAGCTATCTGTATAGGATCGTGTACAGCGTCGGCTCAAGGTTGTCCCCCAGGGCAATATCCGGTAGCTGGTCAAGGGTGGAATTACTGCGCTCCGGTACCGGGGGCTGCGCAGGAAGAAGCACAGCCAGCACAGCAGAGCCAGTTCAAGTGGAGGAATCACTGGCAGGCTATCGCTACCGACAATGACGCCGGCGTGCTGGGTACCTCCGTCGGACAGAGCTCAGCAGATGCCGCAGAGAAAAAGGCGTTTAGCGATTGTCAGAGTAAGGGCGGACAGAAGTGCGAGATCGAGATCTCGTACGTGAACGGTTGCGTTGCGATGGCCGTCGGTGAAAAGCAAGCGGCCACAAATGGGGGGCCGGCGAAGGACGAGGCGATAAGAAGAGCTCTTGCGATTTGCGGCAAGGGGGACAGTACCTGCCAGCCCTATTATTCATCGTGTGATCTACCCGACCGTGCGCCGGCTTCGCTGTAAAGGGGTCTACATGGGCCACACGTTACGAATGACCTTCCTGGTCTTGTTCATCATCGCGTCCTCCGTCGCACACGCTCAGGGATGTTGTCCGCCCGGACAACATCCTGTAGCGGGACAGGGATGGAACTATTGTGCACCGAACCCTGGTTATGACGCCGCAAGCGCTGCTTCAACGCCAAGTGTTCAAAACAAATGGCTCTCACTCGCGCTCGATCCGGCGAAAGGAGTCCTCGGCGCAGCCGTAAGCACCATATCGCAGGATGAAGCGGAAAATGCCGCTGTTAAGGAGTGCCGTAGACAAGGAGATGATGCTTGTGCAGTTAACATTACGCAGGCAAATGGATGTGTTGCCATGGTGACTGGGAAGGCGTTCTTCAATACTCGCGGGGGCGCCACCAAGAGCGAGGCCGTTCAGAAGTCGATGGACTATTGCGAAGCGAATGACGGCCAATGCACCGTCTAGTACTCAGCGTGCGAGTTGCCCGCGCAGGGCTCCTGAGTGCAACAAATGTTCCTAGTCGATGAAGCTCACAGCGGCAGGGAGCAGAATGCGTGCAGTGATGCTCTCGGTGCACGGACTCCGCCGAGCGCCTACGTGCCTCAGCGCGATGAACTCAAACAGAAATAATCTTTCATCGGAAACATGCAATGTCTGCTTTGATCAAGCTTCTACTCGTTCTAACTATCTGCGTAGGCTCGTATGCAGCGTCTGCGCAAGGGTGTCCCCCAGGGCAATATCCGGTAGCTGGTCAAGGGTGGAATTACTGCGCGCCCGTCCCAGGCGCGGCCGCGGACAGTGCGCCGCCGCAGCCAACCGGCCCTAGGTGGAAGGACCAATGGCAGGCGATCGCTGTCGACACAGGCACGGGCTCGCTCGGATCCTCGAAGGGGAAAAACACCGCAGACGACGCGGAGAACAGTGCGATCCTTGACTGTCAAAGGAAGGGCGGCGTGAAATGTGAAGTCGAGATTTCGCTCGTCAACGGATGTGCCGCCATGGCGGTCGGTGAGAAGGTCATGAACACGAAGGGCGCCCCGACCGAGGAGGAGGCAGTAAGGAAGGCGATGACCGCGTGCAGTTCCGAAGACAGCACCTGCAAGGTTTACTACACGCAATGCAGTATGCCGTTTCGCATCCAATGACTGGTCCTGAAATCGGTCAGGGGCTGGATACGGATACTGATGGCGGGATCGGCAAGCAAGAGGAAAAGCCGCCGTACGTCGCTTGCCCAAGCCACTGATCCATGGTTGAAGGCTTCCGCCACGGAATGGCGAATTTGCCAAGCCGAGGACGCGTCACGGCAAGGGAGTCAACCAGGAGCTACACATGGCGATAGACCGCGAAACCCAGCTACTGACCGACGCTACGGCGGCGGGTATCACCAGCCCGAGAGAACTGGCCAACTTCATGGCCCAGGTCACTCACGAATCCAACGGGCTCAACCGGCTCGAGGAGAGTTTTCGCTATACGCGACATATCTCTCAGATTCCCGCGCCGTCGGCGTGGCGCGACGGTCCCGAGGCGCTGGACGCGGCGCGCAAGCAGGCCCTCATGGGCAGGCCCGAGCCACTGGCGGAACTCATGCATGGCGGGCGCAACGGCAACGACGAACCGGGCGATGGCTGGAAGTACCACGGCCGCGGTTACATCCAGCTCATCGGCAAGGAAAACTACCGTGCGGCTGGAGCGGCGCTGGCGCTCGACCTGGTGAGGCGTCCCGAACTCGCCGCCGATCCGCAGAACGCGTCGAAGATAGCCGTCTGGTATTGGGAAAACCGCGTGCCTGAGAACGTCCGGGATGACGTACGCGCCGCAACCAAGGCCGTAAACGGCAAATACAACGGTCTGGAGGACCGCGAGCACCGGTTCGATGACTGGAAACAGCGCCTCACTCCCGAAGTGATGCATCGCCTCGCTGGGGGGCACGTCGGCCAGCCGCAACCTGCGCACCCCGCGCACTCCGGACGACTCGACAGCCGCATGCACCCGGACCATGCAATGTACGAGCAGACGCGAACCGTCGTGCAAGGCGAAGTCGCCTCCCCTCTCAAGCGCACAGCCGAGGTGGATAGGGCGAAAGCCGTGAGAACGCCGATCGAGCAGAGCGAGGCTGAGATCGCGAAGCTGGCACCTCCCTCCCCCGCCCCTGCTGGAGAAGGCCGACGGCAGACCCAGGAAGCCGCTCCTCGACCGCGCGCGCCCGATATACCCTCGCACGGACGCTGACGCCATGAGCACAACGACATCTCGCTATACGCCGCGCCGCCTGGCGCTCCTCGATGGAGACACCGTATGAGCCGCGACATCTACACCGAAGCCAACGAGCATTTCCTCAAGTCCGGCCGCCAGTACGAGTATGGCCGCCCGGACATGTCGCTGCGCAACCATGGCGGCAATGGCCACACCGACAGCAGCCGCAACGAGCAGGACAGTGACCACGACGGCCGTCTCGGGGTCGACTGCTCGTCCTTCGTCTGGCGCGGCATGCATGATGCCGGCTATGGTGTTCCCGTCGCGCCCTTCGGTACCCACGACCTGTTCCAGGGCAACACGCCGACGGATTACGCGCGCAAACATTTCGACGTTATCCCAGGTGCTGATGCCCACAAGGCGAACGGTTCGCTGCAGCCGGGCGATGTACTGATGTTCCGGGATAAGCACGGCTCGGGCCAGCACGTCGCCATCTTCAAAGGCTACGACGCCGAGGGCCATATCCATTTCATCGGCTCGCAGGTCGGCTCGGGACCCGCCGAAGTCAATGTCGCACCCGGCGGTTACTGGGATGGCAAGAACATGGAAATCGTCGGTGCACTGCGTGCGAAGCCGGAGTTCCGCGTGCGAGAGCCGTTACATGGACAGGCTGCAGATGCCCCGGCCGCGACGCGCGCAAGCGCCCCGGCACACGCGCCCGATCACGCGACGCCCACGCGCCCTACTCCTACGCACGCCACTCCCGCTCACGATGCCACACTCCGTCACGGTGACAAGGGCGACGCTGTCCGCGACCTGCAGACATCACTGCAGCGACTCGGCTATCAGGACGAGAAAGGCCACAAGATCCAGCCAGACGGTGATTTCGGCGTCCACACCACGGCCGCGGTCGAACGCTTCCAGCGCGCCCATGGGTTGAAGCCCGACGGCGTCGTGGGGCCCGCGACCAAGGAAGCCTTACACGCGGCCACGCCTCGGCTTGACGGCACAGGCCATCCGCACAACGCGCTTTACCAGCAAAGCCGCGACGCCGTGCATCGCCTGGACGCACAGCACCAGCGTATCCCGGACCTGCGTAGCGACCAGATCGCCGGCGTGCTGACCACGAAAGCGGTTGGCGAGGGCATGACCCGTGTCGATCACGCCGTGCTGAACGATGACGCCAGCAAGGTCTACGCGGTACAAGGCGAACTCAACTCGCCCTTCAAGAAGGTCGCGGAAGCGTCCACACAGGAGGCCGCAAACACATCACTGGAAGAAAGCGGTCGACAGTCGCTGCAAGTCGCGGCCCAACAGGCGGGCCAGCGTGCGGTCAACGCGCCGACGGTCGTACCGCCCTCGCAGGCGACGGGCCCGACCGTCTGATGCCTTCCCCGAAACTGGATGTGGATCAACCGATGAATACCGCCAAGAAAAGCTCCTCTTACTGGCCGGCCGCCGCACAAGGCCTGATCGCCATGCTTCATCTCACCTCAGTACCCGCCTTCGCGGCGACGCCGGATGCTCGTGTCTATCAGTCCTTGCTGCAAACCTCATCACCGGGCTCCAAGGTCACGTGCGGGAAGGACAAATACGGAAATGTCGTCTGCACCATCGACAACGCTGCGGTGGACGTCAACGACGACTGCACGTCGAACATGGCTTTCGGCGGCGTCACCGGCGCCAAGGGTGCGACGCTTGTAGACAATTTCCAGGCTGCCGCGGCTAAACCCGTCGCCCATGTCGGCGAGCACCAGTTGCTTTGCATCCAGGCGACGCAGCGCGAGGAAGGCGTGCTGGTTCGCGCCTTGGTCAAGGCGGTTCCCACCAAAACGGTGAAGAACTGCAAGGCGAACGAAATCTGCAAAGGCGCCGACGCACCTGTCGAATGGAAACGCCCCGCCACCGGCAGCGCCTGCGTGCTCAAACCCGATGGCCACTACGCCGGCGACTGCGCTACCGGCTGGGTCGATGGCAAGGATATCGAGGAATACTCGATGGGCCTGAATACCGAGGACACCGGCGCCTGACGCGCCTTAGCCTCAATGAACACCAATCGCTTCAAACCTGTCGCGCGATTCGTCCCTAGCGCCTCTTTTCGGAAAGCCGGCTCGGCTGGCATCCGGAAGATCGTGCAGGTCGCCGTCCCCGGCCTGTGTCTCTTACTGACTGCATGTGGTGGAAACATGGAAGACCCAAAGATCGAGCTCAATCCGCATCCGAAAATGCGTTATGCGGTTACCGTCACCTTCGAGAACGCCCCCGGGCCCTTCGACAGCATCGAAGCGTCAGTCGACTACAGCGTCACGGACTACTCGTGCGTTCCCGAGCAGCCGATGTCCGGTGCCCGCATCCTCCCCGGCAAACACCTCGACCTGGAGTTGCGACAGGTCAACGCAACGACTTATGAGACTGAGGTGTATGTCGATCGTCTGAAGGACGACGACTTCTTTTCAAAAGGCATCTGTCATTGGTCCGAGGTCAGCTTTAGCGCCATCGCGAGACGCGGACGCATGACTTTCATGACGCCACTACCCAATTTCAAGTATCCGGCCGCCAGCACCGAGGTTCGTTACTTCTCCTTCTCCGCCTATCAAAGAAGCACGACTGATATGCTGAATACAGGAAACAGGGATAGAAACGCGTATCCAGATTCGTCCAAGACATTCTCAATTCGCGTTGATGCGAAGGAGATGCACTGATGAACGAAGCGACCAGCGGCTACGCCTTTCTCGCGAACCGAGCCTACAGGTACGACTATCCAAAACGGCGCATCACCGATGGACCCCGCGAGTATGTTCTCGACGACCAAGCGATGGATCCGATCTCTGGATTCTACGCTGCGTCCTATCGCGACATTAAAAGTGATCGCTTTATCATCGCTTACCGCGGAACGGATGACCTTGCAGATGGAGCTGTCGATCTTGGTATGGCGGCGACGCGTTTCGACTTGCAGCAACGGGAGTCGGAAATGTTCACACGAAGCGTTCTTGCGCGCGCGAAGGACTTTTCGGAGACCACCGGACGCCCTATGGACGTCAGCGTCACGGGTCATTCGCTCGGTGGCGGACTGGCGGAGGCAAATGCAGCAAAGTTCGGTCTACGTGGCGAGACGTTCAATTCTTACGGCGCGGTGGGCCTCATTCGCGGCACGCCAGAGGGCGGGAGTCAGGTTATCAATCACATTCGCGCAGGAGATCCCGTCAGCGCAGCGAATCGCCACTTTGGCGAGGTGGGAATCTACGCGACTCAGGACGACATCACGACGTTGAAGCACGCGGGCTACGGTGGCAACAGGCAGATCACATTTGGAACGACCGTCCATGCGATCACGCTCAGTTCTCATTCGATGAGCAATTTCAT
>Ga0247742_10000968_pt1 | contig 21270 bp, 20 predicted proteins | sample UWRJL208509C2_FD_180944 | JGI IMG/M metagenome (GOLD analysis project Ga0247742, IMG submission 180944) | Plant litter microbial communities from Arlington Agricultural Research Station in Wisconsin, United States - UWRJ-L208-509C-2 | ecosystem: Environmental > Terrestrial > Plant litter >... | reverse complement strand
GGCCAACCGGCGACGAAGGCGATCACGCCGGCGACGCCCGCTGCGATCGCCGGCCACATGCCGCGCGCGGCAAGCGTACCGACCAGGGCGGCGCAGACGAGCAGCGACGAACCGAGCAGGCTGCATGCCACGAGCCGGCGCATGCGGCGCGCGTCGTCCCGGGCGACGGCAAGCGCGAGCGGATCGGCGACCTGGTGCTGCTGGCCGCTGGCGACCTGACGCAACGCATCTCGCACGAGCTCGGGCACGCGAGGCGCCGTCTGGATCCATTGCGGCAGCCGGCGGCGCACGTCGCGCAGCGTGGCGCGCACGCTGTAGCGCTCACGGAGAATGCGGCGCAGCACGGGATGGGCAACGGCCCAGATATCGATCTCGGGATCGAGCATGCGCCCGACCCCTTCGATGTTGAGCAGAGTCTTCTGCAGCAGAATCAATTGCGGTTGCAGCGTGAGCTCATATTTCCGCGCAGTCTGGAACAGCTTCACCACCAGCTCGGCGATGGAAATCTGCGCGAGAGGACGCGTGAAGTAGGGTTCGCACACCGTGCGTACGGCAGCCTCGAGTTCGTCGAGGCGGACGGTCGATGGCATCCAGCCCGCCGCGACATGCAGCTGCGCGATGCGCGCATAGTCGCGTTCGAACAGCGCGATGAAGTTCTCGGCGAGCCAGTACTGATCGGCTTCCGGAAGGGAACCCATGATGCCGAAATCGAGCGCGATGAAGCGCGGCTCGTCGACGCGCGACAGGTCGACCCAGATGTTGCCGGGATGCGCGTCGGCGTGGAAGAAGTTGTCGCGGAACACCTGCTCGTAGAACAGGCGCACGCCTTTCTCGGCGAGGTGCTTGCGATCGAGGCCGGCGGCGTCGATGGCAGCGATGTCGTCGGCGCTGACGCCGTACACGCGTTCCAGCGTCAGCACGCCTTGGGTGCTGAAGTCCCAATGCACTTCCGGCACGTAAAGGTCGACGCCGCTGGCGAAGTTGCGCCGGAGCAGGCTGGCGCTTGCGCCTTCGCGCTGCAGGTCGAGCTCGTTCGAGAGCATCTTCTCGACTTCGGCGACGACTTCGAGCGGGCGGATCTTGTCGGCATTCGGGTGCCAGCGCTGGGCGAGTTCCCCAAGCGTGTGCAGCAGATCGACATCGCGCGCGATGCGCTTGTCGATGCCAGGGCGAAGCACCTTGACCACGACGGCGCGTCCGTCATGCAGCGTGGCGGCATGCACCTGGGCGATCGACGCGGAGGCAAGCGCGGTTTCGTCGAAGCTGGCATACAGCGTCGTCACCGGCGCCTTGAGTTCGCGCTCGACGATAGCGCGGGCCTCCGCACCGGGGAAGGGCGGGACCTGGTCCTGCAGGAGGGCCAATTCGTCGGCGATGTCGGCGGGCACGAGATCGCGTCGCGTCGACAGCACCTGGCCGGCCTTGACGAAGATCGGGCCGAGGTCGGTCAGCGCAAGGCGCAGGCGCGCGCCGCGTGGCAGGGCGCGGACATCGGCAGGTGCGCTGGGAAACAGCGGTCGAATGAGTTTCAGCGGCCGGAACAGGTGCGCGCCCTCGACGAGGTCGTCGAGGTCGTACTTGAGCAGGATGGCGGCGACGCGCATCAGGCGCGGCAGCAGACGCAGCGGCGTCATGCGTGACGCCCCTTCAGTGCGCGCTCCAGGCGAGCCAGTCGGGCTTCGGCCCGTTCGGTGCGTTCGCGCACGTCATCGACGCCGTCGAGGAAAGCATCGGCTTCACCGGGAGCGACCGCGACACGGCCCTCGTCACGAAGCCAGTCGGCACCGTCTTCGGTGAGGTGCGAGACGGTCTCGCGGGCATGGGCGAAGGCGTCGCGAAACGCCTTCGCCAGGGGCACCCCGATGGTGTCGCCGAAGGTCTTCGCGAACGCCTCTTCAACGTCCGGTGCGTAGTGGCGCGTCAGCTTCTCGAGGCGGCGAGCCAGTTCGGCGTCACCTGCGATGTCCACCTTGCCCGGTGCCACGCCGTCGTCGTCGCGACGGATCGCCATGGCCAACAGGCTGGCCGGCGATGCCGTAACGCGCAGGCTGCCACCTTCCTCCGGCGGACCGACGCGAAGGCGACCCTTCTGCACCGAGACCCGCAGTGCCAGCTCGGGACCGCTCAGGTGCACCTGCACGCTGCGGCCGTCGAGCGCGTCCAGGCGGGACCGGGTGTCCGGGTCCAGGTCGACGGCGCGGTTGAGTGCCGCTTCCATCGCGCGTCCGGCAAGGACGCGAAGCGGGCGGGGCAGGAATCGATTGGGGCCGGCCTCGGCCGAGGGACGATCGGAAGTCATGCCGCGATTGTAGCCCGCCGACCAGGGCGGGGCGGCATCCACGCGCTCAGGACGCCCCGTCGAACCCCGATTGCCGCCACGCCTCGAACACGGCGACGGCCACGGCATTGGACAGGTTGAGGCTGCGGTTGCCTGGCCGCATGGGCAGGCGCACGCGCTGTGCCTCGGGAATCGCGTCGAGCACATCGTCGGGCAGCCCCGCGGTCTCGCAGCCAAAAAGCAGCGCATCGCCCTCGGCGAATGAGACGTCGGTGTGCAGGTGCTGGCCGCGGGTCGAGAAGGCGAACACCCGTGGATGGCCGATCGCGGCGAGGCAGGCGTTCAGGTCGTCGTGAACGGCGACGCTGGCGAACTCGTGGTAATCCAGGCCGGCGCGGCGGAGACGGGCGTCGTCCAGCTCGAAACCGAGCGGTCGCACCAGGTGCAGGGACGCGCCTGTATTGGCACAGAGGCGGATGACGTTGCCCGTGTTGGGCGGGATTTCGGGTCGGAAGAGGATGACATGGGGCATACCCCCATTATGAGGCGATGCGGGGGCAGACGATGCCATCCGGCGGTACGCCGCAGCCGTTGATCGCGGCGTGGGCCGTCGTGCCGACCGCAGCCAGTTGGACCGGGTTGCCGGTGTAGGCAAGCATGTTGCCCAGGATGAGGCCGCAAACGACGAGCGAGGCGACCAGGAGACTGCGGAGCATCAGGAGTTCGTGGTTCATGGTTTTGATTCCGTAAGAAAATACGTGGCGGGTGGTCAGAACATCTGGCCGAGGGTCATGCCGCAGATCAGCATCGAGGTGACGAGCAGGCTGCGCAGCATCAGCATTTCGTACTTCATGGCGTTCTCCGGATCGGTGCCGGGTAAGGAGGCCACCCGGCTTGGCAGGACTAGTAACGCAAACGCCGTGCCAGCTTTTAAGGGCATGCAATCAGCTGATTCGTATGAGGTTTGTCAGGTGGCCTCGCGGGACGCCGCTGTCCGCGGACACTGACCACGCATAAGCGGACACCGTCCGGACCATGCATGACGGCTGATTGCGTCCGATGGACCACGCGGGCTAGCCTCGGAGGAATCGAACCATCGAGGTTCACTGGAGCTGTTATGAAGCATCGATTCGCCCTGCTTGTTGCCGGGCTGATGTCCGTCGGGGTCGCCGGAGCGGCCACGACCTCCCCCGACGCCATCCCGGACATCCCCTTCACGCGGTTCCAGTTGTCCAACGGCCTGACCGTCGTCGTCCACGAGGATCACAAGGCGCCCGTGGTCGCGGTCAGCATCTGGTATCACGTCGGCTCGGCCGACGAACCGGCGGGCAAGACCGGCTTCGCGCACCTTTTCGAGCACCTGATGTTCTCGGGCTCGGAGAATCGCAAGGGCACCTATTTCCAGCCCTTCGAGCTGGCCGGTGCCACCGATATGAACGGCACGACCTGGTTCGATCGCACCAATTATTTCGAGACGGTGCCGACCACGGCGCTGGACATGGCCTTGTGGATGGAATCCGACCGCATGGGCCACCTGCTGGGTGCCATCGGCCAGAAGGAACTCGATACGCAGCGTGGCGTCGTGCAGAACGAAAAGCGCCAGGATGAAAACCGTCCCTACGGCCGCGTCGACGAAAACATCCTGGTCAACACCTACCCCGCCAACCACCCTTACCACCACGACACGATCGGATCGATGACCGATCTCGATGCGGCCTCGCTCGCCGACGTGAAGCACTGGTTCAACAGCTACTACGGCGCAGCCAACACCACGCTGGTGCTCGCCGGCGATATCACCGTGGCGCAGGCCAGGGCCAAGGCCGAGACCTACTTCGGCGACATTCCCGCCGGCCCGCCGGTGCCGCGCCAGCAGCCCTGGATCACGCCCGTGGCGACGTCCACGCGGGGTACGCAGCACGACCAGGTCGCCCAGATCCGCATCGTTCGCACCTGGGTCGTGCCCCAGCTCGGTAGCGACGACTCGATCCAGCTCGACCTCGCCACCACGGTACTCGGTGGCGGCAAGACCTCGCGTCTCTACCAGCGCCTGGTGTACCAGGACAAACTCGCCGACGACGTGAGCCTGGGCATCGCGCCGTTCGCTCTCGCCAGCCAGGTGCAGCTCACCATCGACGTCAAGAACGGCGTCGATCCGGCGAAGGTCGAAGCCGCCGTGGCCGATGTGTGGAAGGACTACATGGCGACGGGCCCCACCGAGGACGAGCTGGCGCGTGCCAAGGTCAGCAATCGCGCCGGTTTCGTGCGCGGCCTGGAGAAGGTCGGCGGGTCCGGCGGCAAGGCCGTGATCCTCGCCGAAGGCCAGGTCTACCGTAACGATCCCGAGGCGTACAAGAAGGATCTCCAGCGCGCACAGGACGCCACGATCGCCTCCGTGCTCGCCTCGTCGAAGACCTGGCTGTCGAAGGGCGATTACACGCTCACCGTGCTGCCTGCCGCACCGGGATTCGATCCCGCCGCCGAGGACAAGGCCGTGGCCGGCCTCAAGGACGCCGCGGGCCGCCCCGCCGCCGTGTTGCCGACCGCGAAGACCTACACCGTCGGCAAGTCGACCGTGGATCGCAGCAAGGGCGTGCCGTCGGTCGACAGCTTCCCCGACCTCTCGTTTCCGAAACTGCAGCGCGGCAAGCTGAAAAACGGCATCGAAGTGGTGCTTGCCGAACGCCACACCGTGCCGGTCACCCAGATCAGCCTGTTATTCAATGCCGGCTACGCGGCGGACCAGGGCCGCAAGCTCGGCACCGCCAGTTTCACCTCGGCCCTGCTCGACGAAAGCACCAAGACACTGGACTCGGTCGAAGTGGCCCGTCGCAAGGAGCGGCTCGGCGCGATCATCGGTTCGGGATGCTCGCTCGATACATGCTCGGTCGGCCTTAACGCGCTGAACTCCGAGCTCACGCCTTCGCTGGCGTTGTTTGCCGATATCGTCCGCAATCCGGCCTTCAAGTCGGACGACATCGAGCGGGTTCGTGGCCAGTGGGTAGCCGGTATCGCGCAGGAAAAAACCGAGCCCACCGGCCTGGCCCTGCGCACCTTGCCGCCCCTGCTTTACGGCAAGAACCATGCGTACGGGATTCCGTTCACGGGTAGCGGCACCGAGAAAGCGATCGCGTCGCTCACCGCGGCGGACCTGGCCAACTTCCAGCGCGACTACCTGCGTCCGGACAACGTTCGCATCCTCGTCGCCGGTGACACCACGCTGGCGCAGATCCTGCCGCAGCTCGATGCCGCCTTCGGTGACTGGGCGGCACCCGCAAGCGCCATGCCGACGAAGAACGTCGGCCAGGTCGCCGAGCAGCCCAAGCCTCGCGTCTTCCTGATCAATCGCACGGACGCGTCGCAGTCGCTGATTCTGGCCGGTCTGCTCGCACCGTCGACCAAGGCGAAGAACGCGCTGGACCTCGGCATCGCCAACGGCGCGTTTGGTGGCACGTTCACGTCTCGCCTCAACATGAATCTGCGCGAAGAAAAACGTTGGGCCTACGGTGCGGGCAGCATGCTGTCCGACGCCCAGAACCAGCGCCCGATGCTCTTCTACGCCCCGGTGCAGACCGACAAGACGGCCGATTCCGCCGCGGAAATTCTCAAGGAAGCGCGTGCCGTCATCGGTACGAAGCCGTTGACCGACGACGAGATCGCGAAGATTCGCGCTCAGAAAGTTCGTGCGCTTCCGGGGAGCTTCGAAACCACATCGGCCGTACTCGGCGCGATGACCGGCATCGTCATCTACGACCGTCCGGACGACTACGTGCAGACCCTCAAGGGCCGGATCGAGGGCGTCGACCGAAAGGCCGCAGAGGATGCCTTGACTGCCGTCATTCGTCCGGACGCGCTGACCTGGGTGATCGTGGGCGACCTGAGCAAGATCGAGGCCCCCGTTCGTGCGCTGAACCTGGGTGAGGTGCATGTGATCGATGCCGACGGCAACCCCGCCAAGGACGTGCCGCATGCCAAGGCGACGAAAGCGACCAAGGCGAAGTGAGTGCTTGTGAGGGCGTGATCGAAGAAGATCGCGCCCTCACGGTTGTCCGGCTAGCATAAGCAGCGATCGATTCCACGGAGTTACACATGCGCAAGGCTCTCGTCCTCCTCATTCCTCTCGCCCTTTCCGCCTGTTCGTGGGGCATCAAGCTCGACGACGGTGCGCGTAACGTCCGCACCGCCTGGAACGGCGATGTCTCCAGTTGCAAGGAGCAGGGCAAGGTCACCGTCTCTGTCATGAACCGCGTCGGCCCGGTGGATCGCAACGACCTGAAGGTTCGTGACGAACTGGAAGTGCTCGCGCGTAACGAGGCCGCCAAGATGGGCGCCGACACGGTGAAGCCGCTGGCCGATCCGAGCGAAGGCTCGCAGCCTTGGGGTGCCTACACCTGCGGCAGCCGCAACGTCGGTCCGTCCCGCAGCAGCACGCCTCCGCCGCCCCCGCAGGGCGACAGCAACCCGAAGGCGGGTTTCGAAACGGTTCCGCTGAAGAACAACTGATCCGACGTCACCGTCACTTCGCTCAGAGCGAAGTGACGCCGTCGCGCGCCCGCGCGGCAAACGTCGCCGTCACCCAGTCGATGAACACACGTACGCGCGGCGACAACTGCCGATTGTGCGGATACAGCAGCGAGACCGGCGAGGGCGTGGGCGGGTAGTCGGGCAACACCGGCACCAGTCGCCCCGCAGCCAGGTCGTCCGCCAGGTGGTAGCGGGGCACCTGGATCAACCCCAGGCCCATACGGGCGAGATCGATATTGGTATCCGAGCCGGTCACCGTAACGACGGAGGGCAGGTTGATCAGGCGGACTTCGCCGTTCTGGACGAATTCCAGCGGAAGCGTATTTCCCGTGGCGGTCGATAGAAACCCGATCGCGATATGGCCTTCGAGGTCGTCCGGAGTTTGCGGTACGCCGTGGCGTTCGAGATACGCCGGACTGGCGCAGGTCACCTCTTCCAGCATCGCAATACGGCGGCCGACCATGCTGCTGTCCGCCAGGTCGCCTACGCGCAGGACGCAGTCCACGCCTTCGCGCACCAGATCCACCCAGCGATCTCCCTCGCCCAGATGCACGCGCAGACCGGGATAGCGGGCAAGAAAGTCGGGCAAGTCGGGCAGGACGAAGGTGCGGGCGAGCGTGCCGTGCATGTCCACGCGCAGCAGCCCGGTCGGTCGCGCGTCGAGGAAGGCGCCCTCGGCATCCTCTACCTCGCCCAGGATCGTGACGCATCGCCGGTGGTAGGCCTCGCCGTCCAGCGTGGGACTGACATGACGCGTCGTTCGCTGGAGTAGCCGCACGCCGAGCCGGGTCTCCAGGCGTTTGATGGCCTGGGTGACGGTCGATCGGGGCAGGTCCAGGTCGGACGCTGCCAGGGTGAAGCTGCGCCGTTCAACGATGCGGACGAAGAGGCGCATGGTGTCGAAGCGGTCCACGGCTTTGTTCCACCAGATGGAATAGTGAAGTCATATCCTGCGGGATTATCCGGACGCTGACAACGTCCATGCTGTTCTCGCCCGGCAATGTCGCCGGTACCGGAGAACCGAGATGAACCAGAACACCCAGAAAGTCGCCATCGTGACGGGCGCCTCGCGTGGTATCGGCGCCGCCGTGGCCAAGCGCCTCGCTCGTGACGGCTTCACCGTCGTCGTCAATTACGCCGGCAGCGCCAAGGCGGCGGAGGCGGTGATCGCGGAGATCGAAACGGCGGGCGGCACGGCGATCAGTGCCCAGGCCGATGTCTCGAAGTCCGCCGATGTGCGTCGCCTCTTCGATACCGTGCAGGAGGTCTACGGTGGGGTGGACGTGCTCGTGAATAACGCCGGCGTCATGGCCCTGGCCAACGTGGCCGACCTGAAGGACGAAGATTTCGATCGGCTCTTCGCGATCAACGTGAAGGGCAGTTACAACACGATGCGCGAGGCTGCCACCCGCATTCGCGAAGGTGGTCGCATCGTCAACTTTTCCTCGAGCGTGGTCGGCCTGCTGCAGCCGGGCTATGCCGCCTATGCGGCGACGAAGGCGGCCATCGAAGCGACCACCATGGTGCTCGCCCGTGAACTGCGCGGCCGCCAGGTAACGGTGAATGCCATCGCCCCGGGCCCGACCGCCACCGACCTGTTCCTCGACGGCAAGTCGCCCGAGCTCGTCGATCGTCTCGCCAAGCTGGCGCCGCTCGAACGCCTGGGCACGCCCGACGACATCGCCGCCGCCGTGGCCTTCCTCGCTGGCGTCGATGGTGGCTGGGTCAACGGCCAGGTCCTCCGCGCCAATGGCGGCATCGTTTGATCCCGGCCGTACCAGGAGACTTCTCATGAAACAGATCATCCTGATTACCGGTGCCTCGAGCGGCTTCGGCCTTTTGACGGCGCGGGCCCTGGCCGAAGCAGGACACACCGTCTACGCCAGCATGCGCGATATAGCCGGTCGTAACGCGGCCAACGCCGATGCGGTGCGACAGGAAGCGAAGGATCGTCACATCGACCTTCGCGTGGTCGAACTCGATGTCACCTCGGAGGCTTCCGCGGAAGCCGCGGTGAAGACGATCGTCGAACGCGACGGCCACCTCGACGTGCTCGTGCACAACGCCGGCCACATGGTTTTCGGTCCTGCCGAGGCATTCACGGCGGAGCAGTACGCGCAGCTCTACGACGTCAACGTGCTGGGCACGCAGCGGGTCAACCGTGCTGCTTTGCCGGTCATGCGCAGGCAGAAAAAAGGGCTGGTGCTGTGGGTGTCGAGCAGCAGTGTCCGCGGTGGTACGCCGCCCTTCCTTGCCCCGTATTTCGCGGCGAAGGCGGCCATGGATTCGCTGGCCGTGAGTTATGCCGGTGAGCTGGCGCGCTGGGGCATCGAGACCTCGATCATGGTGCCCGGCGCCTTTACCAAGGGTACCAACCACTTCGCCCATGCCGGGAAACCTGCGGATGAAGCGCGAGCCGCCGAATACATGGACGGCCCGTACGCCGGCATGCCCGACCGCATCCTGCGCGGCTTGGCCGCACTCGAGCCGTCAGATGCCGACGCTGGCGAGGTCGCCACGAAGATCGTCGAGGTGGTGGGTCTACCGTTTGGCAAACGGCCTTTCCGGGTTCACGTCGATCCTTCCCAGGACGGCGCCGAGGTTGTGAACGGCGTGGCCGACCGGGTGAGGCGGGAGCTGTTCTGGCGGGTTGGGATCGATGATCTGTTGTCTCCCATCGCCTGATGGGGATGGAGGAACCCGCCGCGCGTGACGGCGGGTCCTTCGCAAGAAACGGGAAATGGATCAGGTATTGATAATACAGAAATGAACTATATACTTATGAGGCAATCCGCCGACAGGACGCCCTCATGAGTGATTTCGCCCCTACCGAAGCCCGGCTACAGGTCACGCGCTCGAAATATCCGGGTTTCCCGCGCGACCCGGCAGCGCTCGTCCGGCTGATCAAGCATCTCTACAAGGAGGTCCACGACGAAGCCAATGCGGTGATGAAGCCTTACGGTCTCAACCACCCTGAATACAACATCCTGATGATGATGTACGGCTCGCCGGATAACGCCCTCAACCCCTCGCAACTGGCCGATGCCGCCGGCGAAAAGTCGGCCAACGTGACCCGGCTGACCACGCAGCTGTGCGAGAAGGGCTACATCGCGCGCGCCTCCAGCGAAGACGATAGGCGCAAGGTCACGCTGACGCTGACCCCCGAAGGTATCGCGCTGATCGAAAGCTTCCTTCCCGACATCGTCAGCCTGCTTTTCCGGCAGACCCGCAAGCTGGATGCCACCGAACAGGCCCAGCTCGAGGTCCTGCTGAAGAAGATGCTCGCCGGGTACGGCGAGTAAGAAGCACCCCTCATGTCCGTCTCCGAACTCGCCATCACACCACCCGCCACCCGCCAGGTCGTCGTCGAGACGCTGCGCGAGGAGGCCTCCGTGTGGCTGTTCGTCGTGAAGACGCTGATCGCGTTCTTCCTGACTGGGTGGCTGGCCATGCGTTTCGCTTTGCCGGCGCCGTCGACCGCCATGCTGACCACCGTCATCGTGGCCAACCGGCAGTCGGGCATGGTGTTGGCGAAGAGCTTTTACCGGGCCATCGGAACACTGGCTGGCGCCACTGCCGCGATCGCCATCGTCGCGTCGTTCCCCCAGGAACGCGATCTCTTCCTCGTCGCCCTGTCCCTGTGGATCGGCCTGTGCGCAGGCGGCGCTACGTTGTACCGCAATTTCAAATCGTACGCCTTCGTCCTGGGTGGCTATACCGCGGCGATCGTCGCCATTCCCGTGATCGACAACCCGCCCGGTGTCTTCGATTCCTCGTGGGCGCGCATCAGCGAGGTGTTGCTCGGCCTCGCCGTCAGTGGCGTCGTCAACGACGTAGTCTTCCCCAGTCGTATGCGCGACGTGTTGCGCCGCGCCGCGCGTGAGCAGTTCGCTCATTTCGTCGCCTTCGTGCGTGACAGCACGCGGGGCCGCATGGCGCGCGAGGCCATGGAGAACGCACACCTTCGCTTTGTCCGTGACGCGGTGACGTTCGAAGACCTGCGCAGCTCGGTGATCTTCGAAGATGCCGAGGCGCGCGCCCGTAGCGGTCACCTGCGCCTCTTCAACCAGCGCTTCATGGCGGCCTCGACCAGCTTTCAATCGCTGCATCACCTCATTAATCGACTGAAGCGCGCTCACCGTGACGTCGCCGCCGATACGCTGATCCGGCTGTACGCGCCCATTGGCACCGCGCTCGATGCGCCGATCGACGCCGGTGTGGTGGCGCGCGAGTTGCTGCCGCGGCTGGCGGCGGCTCGCGAAAGCCTGCGGACGCAGCGGTCGCCGTTACGTGACTCGCTGACCGACACGCAGGATATCCGCGACTTCGACACCGGTGCATCGCTGCTGGTGCGATTCGTCGACGAGTTATACGCCTACGTAGAGGCTGCGGCGTCGCTGCAGGCACCGCGTATCATCGCCGCCTCGGGCGAACGCGTGCGTTTCGATCGCGGTAACGATTTCCTCGGTGCCGGTCTCGCCACCCTGCGTGCCACCCTGACGATGCTCGCGCTCGGCGCCTTCTGGATCTGCAGCGCGTGGCCCCTGGGCTCCAGCGCCATGCTGCTCGCCACCGTGTTCGCCGGCTTGTTCGCGACCATCCCCAATCCGACGCGTGTGACCTGGATGGTCATGCTGGGCTACCTCTCCGGCATGGCGGCCGCCTTCGTCTGTGAGTTCTTCGTGCTGACCCAGGTCGACGGTTACCCGTTGCTGGTCATCGGCATCGCGCCCTTCCTCGCCGTAGGGCTCGTCATGATGATGAGCCAGCGCTTGGCCTCATACGGCCTTGGCTGGGCGATGGGCCTGGCGTACATCCTCGCACTGAAAAATGTGCAGGTGTATGACCCGGCGCACTTCATCAACGATGCGATTGCGCAGGTCGTCGGGCTTGGCGCGGCCGCCGTGTCCTTCGTGATCATCCCGCCGGCGATTGGTAGCGCGTGGCTACGCCGGCGCCAGCTCGCGCGGCTGCGTGGGCAGGTTGCGCTGGCCGCAGAAGCGCCGTTGCCGGGACTGCGTCATCGCTTCGAGAGTGTGAACCACGATCTCGTCAGCCAGGTCGTGGCACAGACGGAGCCCGGCAGCGCGGATTCACGTGCCCTGATCGCCTGGGCGCTTGCCGTTCACGAGACCGGTCGCGCGCTCATCGAACTGCGTCACGACATGGCGGGTGCCGACCTGCCGTCCACGCTGCGTCCTTACCTCGTCGAGGCGCTGCGTACGCTGGCGCGCTTCTACGAAAAGCCAGACGCCGCCGGTTACCTGCTGGCGCGCGATGCCGTCGCCACGGCGATCGCGAGCATCGGTGAGCACGAGGGCGTCCATCACCTGCTCGACCACCTGCATCTCGTTCGCATGGCGTTGCTGGATGGTGAATCCGTCCTTGCCGCCTACATGCCCAACGCCCCGCTTGCCAAGGAGATCGTCCATGCCTCGTGAGATCGCACTCGGCGACGCCCTCGTTCCGGGGTTGCTCGTCCTCTTTGTCCTGGCGCTACTCCTGCTCTGGGCGCTCGACTGGGTCGCAGGCCGTTTCGGCCTCTATCGCCTGGTCTGGCATCCGCCTTTGTTCCGCCTCGCCGTGTTCGTCTGTGTCTTTGGCGCTTGCGCGCTCTTCCTGCTCTGAGTGATTCCGTCATGAAACTCTCGACCCTCATCCGTTTCGCCGTCACCGCGATCGTCGTGCTTGTCGCGGCGCTCGTCGGGCACACCATGTGGAAGCACTACATGTATTCGCCATGGACGCGCGATGGTCGTGTGCGTGCGGAGATCGTGCGCATCGCGCCCGATGTGGCCGGGCTGGTCACTGATGTTCGGGTGATCGACAACCAGACGGTGAAGAAGGGCGACATCCTCTTCGTCGTGGACCGTGCGCGCTACGAGAACGCCGTGGCCCAGGCCAAGGCGAATCTCAATGCCGCCGAGGCGGCCGCCCGTGCTGCCGGTGCCAGCATCAATGCGGCTTCCGCAGGCGCCGAGCAGAGCAAGGCGAACTATGAGATGTATCAGGCGCAGTCCGAGCGCCGGCAGAAGCTCATCAACAACGTGATTTCAGCTGAAGACAAGGCCAACGCGGCCGCTGCCGCGAACGCGGCAAAGGCCGGCTGGCAGCAGACGCTGGCCAGCACGAAGCAGGCGAGTGCGGCCCAGCAGCAGTCACTGGCGGCCGTCGCCCAGGCGCAGGTCGAGCTCGCCTCGGCGCAGCTCAACCTGGACCGTACGGAGGTGCTCGCCCCGGTGGACGGGTTCGTGACCAACCTCGATGTACGCGTCGGCGACTACGCCAACGCCGGTACACCGCGCCTTGCGCTGATCGATAGCCATTCCTACTGGATCTACGGATACTTCGAAGAAACCAAGTTGCCGGGGCTGCGGATCGGCGATCCGGTCGATATCCGCCTGATGAGCGGCGGTGTGCAGTTCAAGGGTTCGGTGGAAAGCATCGCGCGTGGCATTACCGATGCCGACAACCCGACCGGTAGCGACCTGCTTGCCGATGTGAATCCCACCTTCAACTGGGTGCGGCTGGCGCAGCGCGTGCCGGTGCGCGTGAAGATCGATACGGATCATCTGCCGGCGGGCACGGTGCTTTCGGCAGGCATGACGGCGACGCTCATCGTCCATCCGTCGCATCCGGACGCTGTCGCCGCTCGCTAAGAACGTCGACCGAAGCGACGGCGACCGCAAAGAGAGCGCGCCCTGGAGGGGCTCGCCTCAGGCCTGCGGCGGAGCCAGGCGCCGCAGTCGCAGCTGAAGCCACTTGTCCACGTCGGGCCACTCGGTGGACAGGATGCTGTAGCAGACGGTATCGCGCAGCGAGCCGTCGGAGCGCCGCTTGTTGGCGCGGAGCACGCCCTCACGCTTGGCACCCAGCTTTTCGATAGCGCGCTGGGAATCCTGGTTGTAGGCGTCCGTGTGGAACGTGACCGCGACGACGCCGACATTCTGGAAGGCGTTATCCAACAGCAGATGCTTGCAGGCTGTATTGATGTGGCTGCGCTGCCAGCGACGCGCGTACCAGGTGTAACCAATGGCGACGCGGGAGGGATCGTCCTCGATCTCGTAGTAGCGCGTCGAGCCGACCACCTGGCCGGTCTCGTTTTCACGCACCACCCAGGGTGACATGCGGCCTTCTTCCTGGCCGCGCAGGGCGGATTCGACGTATTCCGTCATCCGCCCGGGGCCGGGGACCGAGGTGAACCAGAGGTCCCACAGGTTGCCGTCGGCCGCCGCCTGCTCCAGCGCCGGGATATGCGCCAGCGTCATCGGTTCGAGGGTGACGTAGGCGTTTTCGAGGCGGACAGGCGTCATAAAGCGGGTCTCAGGCGTCGAGGTCGGGGATCAGGCGGCTTTCAATCCGGGAAATGGCGTCTTTCAACAGCAGCTTGCGCTTCTTCAGGCGCGTGAGCTGGAGCTCGTCCCGGCTGATGGAGGCCGCCAGGTGGTCGATGGCGGCGTCGAGGTCGCGGTGCTCCACCTTGAGCTCGGACAGCCGTTTGTTCAGTTCAGCGGGATCCGGGACCTGCATGGCAATGGCCGGGCGGGAGGAGAAGGGGCAAGTGTAACTCCCGGCGGGGTCCCCCGCAGCGGCTACAATAGGGGGCCGCCCCTCCCGAACACCGCCAACGCATGTCCGCCATCCCCGATGCCACCCGCAAGCAGAGCTACGAAGCCGGCAAGCTGGCCAAGCGCCTGCGCCGTCAGGTCGGCCAGGCGATCGCCGACTACGGCATGATCGAGGACGGCGACCGGATCATGGTCTGCCTCTCCGGCGGCAAGGACTCTTACACGATGCTGGACATGCTGCTTTCGCTCCAGGCGAAGGCACCGGTCCGTTTCGAGCTGATCGCGGTGAACCTCGACCAGAAACAGCCGGATTTCCCCGAGCACGTGCTGCCGGCATACCTGGCGGAGCGGAACATTCCGTTCCACATCATCGAGCAGGATACGTACAGCGTCGTCACCCGCGTCATCCCGCAGGGCAAGACGATGTGCAGCCTGTGCTCGCGCATGCGCCGCGGTGCGCTCTACCAGTGGGCGTCGGATAACGGGATCACCAAGATCGCGCTGGGCCATCATCGCGATGACATCCTCGGCACCTTCTTCCTCAACATGTTTTACCAGGGCAGCCTGAAGGCGATGCCGCCCAAGCTGCTTTCGGACGACGGCAGCCATGTGGTGATCCGCCCGCTGGCCTACTGCCGCGAGGACGACATCGCTGCCTACGCGGAGGCGCGTGCCTTCCCGATCATTCCCTGCAATCTCTGCGGTTCGCAGGAGAACATGCAGCGCAAGGTGGTCAAGCGCATGCTCGAAGACTGGGAGAAATCCAACCCGGGCCGTAGCGAGACCATCTTCCGCGCGATGGGCAATATCGCACCGTCACAGCTCACCGATCGCAAGCTGTTCGACTTCGCGTCGCTAGGCGCACGCGAAGGCGCGGCGCGCGCCGACACCCATGCCTGGCTTGCCGGTGGCGACGCCGGCGACGACAACGACTGATCATTTAAAACCCCGCTTCAAGGCCTGCCGACCATGACCCTCTTCTCCGCTGTCGAACTCGCTCCTCGCGACCCGATCCTTGGCCTCAACGAAGCCTTCGGCGCCGATACGCGTCCGGACAAAGTCAATCTCGGCGTCGGCGTGTACTACGACGCCAACGGCCATGTGCCCTTGCTGCGGGCTGTGCGCGAAGCCGAGAAAGCGCGCCTTGAAGCCCAGCTGCCGCGCGGTTACCTGCCCATCGATGGCATCGCACTCTACGATGCCGCGGTACAGAAGCTGCTTTTCGGGGCCGGTTCGCCGCTGCTCGCCGAGCGCCGCGTCGTCACCGCGCAGGCGCTGGGCGGCACGGGCGCGCTAAAGATCGGCGCGGACTTCCTGCACCGCCTGAATCCCTCGGTGCCGGTCGCCATCAGCAACCCGAGCTGGGAAAACCACCGCGCGCTGTTCGAAGGTGCGGGCTTCCAGGTCGTGGAATACCCGTATTACGACGCCGCCACGCACGGTGTGGATGTCGAGGGCATGCTCGGTGGCCTGGCGAAGCTGCCGAAGGGCGCGATCGTCGTCCTTCACGCTTGCTGCCATAACCCGACGGGTGTCGACCTCGGTACCGACGACTGGAAGCGTGTGATCGAAAGCGTGCGCGAGCACGGCCTCGTCCCCTTCCTCGATATTGCCTACCAGGGCTTTGGCGACGGCATCGAGGCCGACGCGATCGCCGTGCGCCTGTTCGCCGAAGCGCGCGTGCCGTTCTTCGTCGCCAGCTCGTTCTCGAAGTCGTTCTCGCTGTATGGCGAACGCGTGGGTGCCCTGTCGATCGTCACCGACTCGCACGACGAAGCCGTACGCGTGCAGTCGCAGCTCAAGCGCGTCATCCGCACGAACTACTCCAACCCGCCGACGCATGGCGCCGCCGTGGTCGCTGCCGTGCTCAACCACGACGACCTGCGCGCCACCTGGGAGGCCGAGCTGGGCGAGATGCGCGAGCGCATCCGCACGATGCGCCGTGGCCTGACGCAGCGCCTCGCCGCGCATGGCGACTTCGGCTTCATCGAGGCACAGCGCGGGATGTTCTCCTATTCCGGTCTCTCGTCCGTCCAGGTGGATCGCCTGCGCACGGAGTTCGGCATCTACGCCGTGGGCACGGGCCGCATCTGCGTGGCCGCGCTCAACGACGGCAATCTCGACCGCGTCGCCGAGGCGATCGCCAAGGTCATCTAGCCGTCCATTGCCATCTTCGCCGGCGGACGCTTGCCGTTCGCCACGGCCCTCCATTCGCAAGAGATATCCCGATACATGTTTTTTCGAAACCTGACGCTGTTCCGCTTCTCCGCCCCTGTCGCCACCGATCTCGATCGCCTCGAAGAGGCGCTTCCCGAGCATCGCCTGCGCCCGGTCGGCCCGATGGAAATGTCGACGCGCGGTTTCATTTCGCCGCTCGGCCGCAACGAGGAAGCGCTGGTCCACAACGTGGGCCGCAACACCATGGTCACGGTGGGCAGCGAGGATAAGCTCCTGCCGTCGGCCGTGGTGAACGACGAGATCGCCAATCGCGTGCAGAAGATCGTCGACGAAGAGGGCCGCAAGGTCAGCGGTCGCGAGCGCAAGCGCATGAAGGACGACGTCATGAATGAGCTGCTGCCGCGTGCCTTCGTGCGTACGTCGCGCATGTCGGGCTACGTCGACAAGAAGCACGGCTGGCTGGTGCTCGATACCTCCAGTCGCAAGTCGGCCGAGAACACCCTGAGCCAGGTTCGCGAGGCCCTGGGCAGCTTCCCGGCGGTGCCCCTGGCGCCGGAAGAGTCGCCGCGCATCCTCATGACGCATTGGGTGGCGACGGGCGAACTGCCGGCCGGGCTGGTCCTGGGTGACGAGTGCGAGCTGCGCGACCCGGCTACCGCGTCGGGCGCCATCGCCCGCTGCCGTCGCCAGGATCTCGACACCGATGAGATTCGTGAGCACCTGCGGACCGGAAAGCAGGTGTTCCAGTTGGGTTTGGTCTTCGACGACCGCATCTCGTTCGTGCTCGGTGAAGACCTGATCCTGCGTAAAATCAAGTTCACGGACGTGGTGCTCGACGGACAGGCGGACAGCCCCGAGTCGGCCGCCGCGGAAGCGGACGCGAACTTCGCCCTGATGGCACTCGAGTACGAGCGCCTGCTGGGCAAGCTGGAAGAGTGGTTCAAGCTGCCGCGGCCGGAGTAACGCCGGAGCGGCCGCGTCGCAGGATTCGATATGGCTTGGTGGCAAGTTCGTCGGGATCGACCAGAGACTCGCGACATGGCATCTGAAGAAAGCGAATGGCTGGAACTGTCGACCCCCACGGGCGGCACCATTCGCGTGCTCAAATCGGCGCATCCGCGCGCGCGGCGGCTGCGCCTGACGGTGACACCGAAGGGTGCTCGCCTCACGTATCCGAACGGCACGCATACGGCCCAGATGGCCGCTTTTCTTCGTCATCACGCCGACTGGCTGGAACAGAAGCTCGGCGAGTTCCATCTGGATGCCACGCCGCTACCCGCCCTCAAGGTCGGCGTGCCGACCTCGTTCCCCTTTCGTGGTGAAGAGGTCGCGCTGGATTGGGCGGAAGGCGCCTATCCGCGTGTCGACCAGCACGCGGGAGGCCTCACGCTGGTGATTCCGAAACCGCATACGCGCGCATTGATGGTGGCGCGCGGTTTGCTCGCGACGACCTTCGAAGCGCAGATTCGCCGCGACGTCTCACGCTGGCTGCCGGCGTACATCCCCGTGATCAACGCCGCGCCGACCGCGCTCAAGGTACGCCCGCTGAAAAGCCTCTGGGGCAGCCTGGATACGCGCGATCGCATCAATCTCGATCTGGCGCTGGCGCTGGCACCGCCGGCGGCCCTGCGCTACGTGCTTGTCCATGAGCTGTGCCACCTGAAGGTGCGCAACCACTCGCCGCGTTTCTGGCATTGGGTCGAGACCGTGTTCCCCGACTACAAGGAACAGCGTGCGTGGCTACGCACGCACGGCAGCGGATTGAAGATGCAGCTGGACAGGCTGGTGGCCGACGTCGCCGACTGAGGCGGCCGCACGGGCCACCTCAGCCGCGACGAAGCGTCAGTGTGCCAGCGCGAAACCGGTGATGATCTTCGCCGTCTCTTCCGGCTTCTCCAGCATCGGCATGTGATTGCAGCCATTCATGATGGTGGCGCCGATCGAGGGTGAGCTCTTCAGGCCGTTGCGCAGCGTATCCAGCGCGGAGACGTCGATGATCTTGTCTTCGCGACACCATAGGCCGAGTACGGGCATCGGCAGCTTGCCGATCACCGGGTCCAGCGAGTAGGCCTGCGCGGGCTCCTTCAGTTGTTCGAACGTGTGGGCGATGAAGTCGTGGTCCTGCTGGTTGCGTGCCAGCAGGGCGTCTTCGAGTCGACCCGGGATGTTCGGCTTGACCAGGAAGATCCGGCCGAGCAGGGCTTCCAGGTCGGCGCGGTCCTTGAGCAGGAACGGGTCCTTGCCGGCCTTCACGTCACGAACGAAGTCGTTTTCCTTGAAAGTCAGGCCGAGCGAACTCGACAGCACGAGGCTCGCCACGCGCTCGGGATGCTGATCGGCGTAGACGCCAGCGATCGCGCCGCCCATCGAGTGTCCGACGAGCAGGAAGTGCTGGGCACCGACGGCCGAGGCGAACGCTTCCAGGCGAGCTGCTTGCGCCGGGATGCCATAATCGCCGCCTTCATTGCGCGACGACTCGCCCCAGCCCGGGAGGTCGGGGGCGATCACGCGGAAGTGGTCGGTCAGGCCCTTGGCCATGGTCAGCCAGGTTTCCTTGTTGGCCGCGAAACCATGCAGCAGGACGATCGTCGGACCACTGCCGCCTTCGTAATACGACCAGGTCGTGTCGCCGGCGACGATCGACTTCTTCTCCATGTGTGCGGACATGGCCAGGCGCGCCGCATCGGCCTTGAGCAGGAGCGACGGGGCGATCAGGTAGACGCCGCCCGCGCCGACGCCGAGCACCAGGGCGACGACGACGAGGAACTTGAGACGGCGAAGCAGCAACCGCTGCCAGAGCGGACGGCTGTCGGTGGAACCGGGAGTCGGAATCTTGGCCATGCTGCGCTTACTTCTTCTTCGACTTGCCGGCGAGGATGGCTTCGACGGCCTGTTGGGTCATCGGGTGATAGCCGCCTTTCGCTTTGGCGTAGGTTTCTTTAGCAAAGGCCAGGCCTTCCGGGGTGCGCGCGAAGGCGCGGTACACCGGCGTGGTCAGGTACAGGCGACCGATACGGGTCATGTGTTCGGCGGCGGCGGTCCAGACGTCCTTGTCGCCGGCGGCGATAGCGTGCGCATACCAGCGCATGCCGATCTCCGCGTTCGGCGTGCCGGTGAGGTGCCAGGCGGCATCGAGTTCCTTGACCTTCGGCAGCGGCATGACGTCCGGCATGCGGTCGAGGAAGTACATCCACTCCTGCGTGTTCCAGGTCTTCGCATCGAGCTTGTCCGCCGACAGCTTGCCGGCAAGGAAGTCGGTGCGCTCCTTGTCGATCCCATCGAAGCGTGCGGACGTCGGCAGCGGTGCGTCCTTCGGGATGCCCGGCTGCCAGATCCATGCACGTGCCTCGGCTTCGCTCATCTTGCCCGGGTACTTATCGAGCAGGTTGGTCTTGAGGTACGCAAACATCGTGTCGGTATCGATGCTCTGGAAGGCGAAGTGTGCGAAATAGCCTTTCAGGTAAGCGTCGAAGGTCTCGCGACCGAAGCGCTGTTCCAGCGTACGCAGGAACCACGAGCCCTTGTCATAGGCGACGGCGGACAGCGAATCGTCGGCGCCGACGCCGCGGGCGTCGGGCGTGAGTTTCTGCGAATTGACCGGCATGTCGCCGATCGTCTTCTGCAGTTCGCGCGCGGAGAGCAGCGCTTCCTCGTCGGCGAGCGTCTTGCCGTAGACGGCCTCGGTGATGCGGCCCTGGACATAGGTGGTGAAACCTTCGTTCAGCCAGATGTCGCGCCACGCGGCGCTGGTCACCAGGTTGCCCGACCACGAGTGCGCGAGCTCATGCGAGACCAGCGAGACAAGGCTCTTGTCGCCAACCAGCACGGTCGGCGTGGCGAAGGTCATGTTCGGATTTTCCATCCCCCCGAACGGGAACGACGGGGGCAGCACGAGGATGTCGTAGCGACCCCAGGCGTAGGGACCGTAGAGTTTCTCGGTGGTGGCGATCAGCTTTTCGGTGTCTTCGAATTCGTGCGCGGCCTTGCCAACCACGCTGGGCTCGGCATAGACGGCGCTACGCGGACCGGTTTCCTTCACGGCGATATCGCCAGCGGAAATCGCCAGCAGGTAGGACGGAATCGGATGCGGCTGGTCGAAGGTGAAGTCGCCGTCGAGCGGATGCTTCGCATCGTTGATCGCGCTCATCACCACGCGCACATCCTTCGGCGCGGCCACGTGCGCGTCGTAGGTGAAACGGATGGCCGGCGAGTCCTGCAGCGGCACCCAGGAGCGCGCATGGATCGACTCGGACTGCGAGAACATGAAGGGCTGCTTCTTGTCTGCGGTCTGGTCCGGCGTGAGCCACTGCAGGCCGGAGGCCTCGGGCACCGTCGTATACGCAATGCGCACGCTGGCCGGATGGGCCGGTGCTTCGATGGTCAGCTTCGAGCCGAGTTCCTTGTCGCGTGGAGCGAGTGCGAACTTCAGCGGCGTGGCCTTGCCCGAACCGTCCACGGCGTCGACGCTGGCGATCTTCAGGTCGCGCGTGTCGAGGACGAGGTCCTTCGCCTTGGCGTCCTTCCATTCGAGCTTCAGCGTCGCGTTGCCGGCCAGCTCGCGCTTGCCGAAGTCCAGTTTGAGGTCGAGGTCGAGGTGCGTGACCTTGACGACGGCGGGCTGGGCGTAGGAATGGGGGTCGGCGGCGAAGGCCACGACGGGGAACGCCATGGTGAGGGCAAGGACGGGGAGCAGACGCATCGAGGGGATCATCCGATGGAAGGAGA